>ERZ1292637.266-Hain-H14-01um-R3-266-length-36473-cov-7_pt1 | contig 36473 bp, 70 predicted proteins | sample MGYA00564405_ERZ1292637 | MGnify/ENA primary metagenome ERZ1292637 (study PRJEB36523, sample SAMEA6512645) | groundwater metagenome | collected 2019-01-09 | study: AquaDiva: Metagenomics assemblies of 32 groundwater samples | reverse complement strand
CATCGGCCAGCGCTCGAGCACCCAGGCGAGGTCTTCGCAGACGTCGGGGGTGTCGGCGACGACTAGCGCGCCGGAGCGTTCCTGCCGCGCGCGGGGGAACACCCGCTTGAGTCGCATCGTGACGTGGGGTTCGGCTTGGACGCCCCAATGGGGGCGGTTGTCGTGGCCGACGGGGCCGTGGACGAGCCGACCGTAGGTGCGCATCAGAAAGCTCCGTCGAGGACGACGACGACCCGTAGCGGTACCGCCGCGCCGGGGTCGGACAGGGACAGGTGGACCGGCCGGGTGGTGACGAGCACGACGGCGTCGAAGGCGCCCGACGCGCGGTACCGGGCGAGCTGTCGACTGACGGCGGCGGGGGTGCCGGCGACCTTCACCTCGACGCCGACGCGGCCGACTGCGAGGTCGACCCGCCCGGCACCAGGGACACGGACTTCCCGGTCGACGGGGCCGAGCCCGGCGAGAGCTTCGGCTAGCAGGTCCTGCAGCCCGTACTCGTCGGTGAATTGGTACCGACGAGTACTGACCGTCGCGGCGACGTCGTCGATCGAGACGGCTCGGGCCGGCGCGGTCACGGTGTCCTCCACCAGCGGTCGGCTAGATGCCCCGGTTCGTCGCCGCTTTCGTTCAGGCGCGCCGTCCACGCTTCGACGGCGTCCGCGAACAGTTCTTTCTGCGGGGTGGTGAGCTGCTCGGTGACGTGCCGCCAGTCGACGTAGAGCTCGACGCACCCGAGGAGGTTTTCGTAGTCGGTGCGGGTCGGCCCGTGGTCGCGCGGCAGGACGGCGAGGTCGTGCCCGGCCCACCGGGCTAGCGCCACCAGTGTCTCGAGGTCGACGTTTTCGCCTTTGAGTAGCCGGCTGACGGTGGAGTGCGCGACACCCGTCTCGGCGCCGACGTCCCGCAAGGTCAGCCGCCGTTCGTGCGTCGCGGCCTGTGCGAGGACTGCGACCCGTAGCCGGAGCTGTTCGCTCCCGGTCACGGCGCGCGTCGGGTCGCGGCTTGCGCCCGGGTGGGCGACCGGTCAGAGGACTTGGTGCCGGCCCGGAACCGTCGCGCGCAGTCGGAGTGCCAGCGGGTCCGGCCGCCGGGCGTGCCGTCCTTGAGCCGCAGGCCGATGTCCTCCCCGCACCCGGTGCAGTAGCCGGCGGGGGCGTGGCCGAACGGGACGTCGGGGATCTCGGCCAGGCCGCGTCGTCCTGGCGTGCGCGGCCGTCCCGCCCGGACCCATTTCGGGTCGGGTTCCAGTGGGGGCAGCGGCCCGCGCCCGGGTGGCGCCTGCTCGTTTCTTACCTCGGCGACCACTTGTCTGATGCGTGTCCCGTTGACCCGTGCCCGTTCGCCGACCACGTAGGGCGGTGTGCCGACGGCGAGGGCCGCCGTGACGGCGGCGCGCAGTTCGGCGTCGTTGAGCCGGGGGTACTCCTGGCCCCAGTTGTTCCCGGTGGCGACCCGTCGGACGGCCGGGTCGTCCACGTAGTCGGGGTCCGGCTCGACGTCGTCGTACTCGCCGTACAGCAGGTCGACGGTCCAGCCGTGTGCGGATGCGAGCTGCCGGGTGAGCTGGCAGGGTCCGGGGTAGCGGGCTCCGCACCAGTCGGCGAGCCGTGCGACCCGGTCGGCGACGGCCCGGGGGACGTAGGTGGCCCAGTCCGGTACGCCGTGGCCGAGCTGTTCTTCGACCCAGGCCAGCGGGTAGCCGGCGGCTTGGATGCCGTGGAGGAGGTCGTGGGTCGGCCCGGCTTCGACGGCGTCGTGTTCCCGGGTGGTTCCCTGTGGTTCCAGGGCGGCCAGCGCGGTCATGTCGCGCGTCTGACGGTCGGAACGGTCCTGTACGTTGATCTCAACGGATTTCCTCTCGGTTGGGTCGAGCGGGTGGTTCGCAGAGGCCCCGGGCGTTGCCTGCGCACCGGGGCTTCGTCATGTGCGGGGGTCGCTGCCTCCACCGTTTCGTACCGCCGACCAGGTCGATGACGCTGTCAGGCGGTACGAAGCGCTACCTCGGACCTTACGACTAACCCCTGGGCGGCACGCCGGAGCCGCCCAGGTCAGTCCTGGTCGTCGTCGGGCGCAGGCTCCCCGAGGAGCTCGACGGGGACGGGGAACGGTTCGGGTCGGACCCAGACGCACCCGCTCCCGTCGGGCCGGCTGCCGCCGCCGACAATCGTCGGCCATCCGACCCCGAAGCTGACAGAGTCGGGGTCGGGGACGACACGGCCGGTGAGCGCCAGGCCGGCGTGCTTCCAGTTCACTTCGTCGCCGACCCGGATTTCGCCGCCGGCCTTGGTGCGAAGGACGGGTCCGCGGGCGCGTCGCCGTGGGTCGTCGTCGTCGGGGAAGGCGAGCAGTGTGCAGGTGCTCACAGGGTCTCCTCGGTGGCTCGTAGTGCGGCTGTCTTGCGTCGGACGGCGGCGAGTGTGCTGCCGGGGGTGCGGGCGGCGAGTTCGGCGACGCCTTCGCCGCCGAGCGACGACGCGTCGAGCGGCCGGCCGGTGTCGCAGGGGCACTGGCGGGCGTCGCGGTCGCCGTGGCTGGTCGCACCGGCGGGGTCGACGGCCATGCCCGCGCCGCAGCGGCGGCAGACGGCCTCCCACAGGTAGCTGCCGCCTTTGCGTGCGGCGTCCGGGTGGAGCGTCCAGGCCGGGTCGTGGCCGGCGGCCCGGAGCCTGGTGTCCCAGGTGTCGCGGTCGGCTTTGACGGCGTCCTGCTCGGCGCGGATGGTCACCGTGGCTCCTGCGGGCGTAGCGCCTGGATCGCCTCGGCGGCGGCGCGTGCCCGTGCCTGCCGGCCGTCGCGCACGCGCTGTGCGAGCTCGTCGGCGCTCATCCCTCGGGCGGCGTCGAACCCGGCCCGGAACTCAGGTGTCCGGGCGTAGGCGTGGAACGCCTCGACGGCGCGTTCGCCGACGGCGGGCCGGTGGTGTGCGACGAACCGCTCGAGAGCGTCCCGGCCGGTGTCGGTCATTCCGCATTCCAGGGTGTGGTGAACGCCCGGAGTGCCTCCTGCGTCAGTTCGGCGACCTCTTCGAGGGTGGACACGAACTTTTCGTCGTTGCAGGAGCGCAGGGAGCCGAGGGCGTCGTGGACCTTGTAGTCGAGTTTGCGTACGAGGCGCGGGACGTCGTTCCTGCCGTTGACGTAGCTGGCGACCGCTTCGGCGACGGCCAGCTCGTGCGCGGCTTGCTCCTCACGGTCGGCGAACGGCGTGTAGTTCACGCCGCCCCTGCCTTTCGCGGGTCGCGGCATTCCCGTGCGAGCACTTCCGGTGGGTTGCGGAACCGGTCCGACCAGTTGTCGGCGAACGTTTCGGCGGCGGCCCGGTCGGCGGGCGTGTCCGGGGGGAGGGCGACGTCGCCGGGCGCGGCCATGGTGTCGATGGCGTCACGGGCCGAGCCGATGGCCTCTTCGAGTGCTTCGGTGACGGTGTACCGGCGGTCGACGAGGGTGCCGTTCTCCCACGCTTCGACCGCATCGGTGGCCCAGACGCGGACGGAAGACATGAGGGCGGGCAGTTCGTCTTTCGGGCGTACGGGCACGGGTGCCCTCCTACGGGCGCGAGGTGGTGGGCAGGTCGGTGAGGGGTACGAACGGAAGGACGGCGCAGCCGCCGCACAGGACACCACCGGTCGGCTCCCCGCAGAGCAGGCACTCGCCGTTGACGGGGTTGCTGTCACCCCAAGCCTGGGGCGGCAGGGGTGCGGTGCCGTTCACGTCGCGCTCGCGAGGAGCGCGCGGAACAGGTTGAGCTGGGTGTCGGCGACGAACGCGGACTGCCCGGCGGCGTAACGCCTGTCGGCGGGCAGTTCCGGGTCGTTTTCGTCTTGTCGGACGTAGTCGTTGCGTTCTTCGGCCGCGCGGATGGCGGCTTCCAGGGCGGCGGCGGTGACTGTGGCCCCGGCGGGGATGGTGGCGGCTTCGGTCGCGGCGGCGAGGACGTCGCGTTCGGGGTCGCTGAACCCGGTGAGGGCGGTCACCGCCGGCCTGCCTGGTCGAGGGCGGCGCGGAGCTGGTCGACGTCCAACGTGGCGTCGCGGGACCAGTCGGTGCCGGTGAGCCGGACGGTGAGGTGCGTGGGGTCGGGGGTGTCGAGGACGGCGAGCTGGGCGCTGTCGTCCACGAGGCCGCCGCCGGCCCACAGCGGGGCGCGGAGGGCGGTCACGACAGGCCTGCCTGGTAGTCCCACAGGTGGGGGCAGTCGGCGTCGTCGTGGCTCGTGCTGCCGCAGACCATGCAGACGAGACCGAGCAGGAGTCGGGTGGAGGGCTTGCGATCGCCTCGATGGTAGGCAGAATGAAACACGGAGCAGCTCTTTCCCTGGTCAGGGGTTGGGTGGGTTCCGTCGGCCCCGGCGGTGCGCTAACACCGTCGGGGCTTCGTCGTGCTGGTGGGGCGTAGGTACCGGTCTGGCGACCCGGACTTTAGGGGGACTATAGTTCCCTGTTCGCCTCCGATCAATAGGGGGGCTAAACTCCGTGGGAGTGTCGGGCTGACGGGACTGAGGTGAACGTGGATCTGTCAACGCTGCGAGCGGTCGCGGTTTCGATCAAGGACCCGATCGAGCGCGCACGGCTGATGCTTCGCGTGATCGACGAGCAGCAGGAGATCGTCGTGGAAGCCGGCAGGTTGCGCCGCGAGGCGATCATGGAGGCTCGGGGTGACGGGTGGACCCAGGACGAAATCGCCCGGGCTCTCGGGGTCAGTCCTGGACGGGTGTCCCAGATGAGCAAGGAGAGGGGAGGGCCGCCGGGGTGAGCACGCTCTTCGACGGTTCCCGGTACTGGTCCGGGTTCGGCGTTCCGACGGACTGGCTGCGTCTCAGCAAACATTCGGTGACCGTACGCCCAGTTACCGGGGCAGAACCGGGCAAGACCACCCCTAGACACGCGTACCGGACCGGGCGCGACCAACCGCACCGCGACCACCTCGAAATCTCTCGGAATCCTGTCAATCCAGCGAACTCCCACGCGGTCGCCGCGTGAAGGCGGCACCACGGTGCGCGTGAGTGCGTTTAGAGCGTGACTGTCGGAGACCGCCGTTAATGTTGATCGGAAAATGCTACGAGCCGAAGGAGACGAGCCCCGTGTCGGATCCGAACCGCGCACTGGACGAGGCGTTGCAACGGTCGGGCTGGACCCCCGAACAGCTCGCCTTGGCCGTCAACGCCCGCCTGCGGGCCGAAGGCCACGTGGCCCACCAGGTCCACCCGAAAACCCCCTGGAAATGGCTGCGCGGGCAGACGCCCCACCCGCCGCTGCCCGGCTACGTCGCCGACGTGCTCTCCGAACGGGTCGGGCTTCCCTTCGCCCCCGCCGACCTGGGTCTGACCTCCTCCCGCGCCGTGTCCGCGGTACCGGCCGACGACGGCCTGTCCGCCCCGTACGACACGGCCGGCGCCGACACGGTGGTCTCCGAGATGGCGCTCCGGGGGCACGCCGACACCCGGCGGTTCGCCCCGCTGCGCGGCCCGGCGCTCACCCAGCACGCGCACCTGTGGCTGGTGGCCGACGTGCCGGACGCCCGGCCTGTGGCCGAGGCGGCACTGTCGGCTCCCAGCCGGCTGGCCGCTTTCCGTGCGGTGATCGAGACGTTGCGCCGCCTGGACGACCAGGAGGGCGGACGGTCGGTGTTCCCGTGGTCGGCTCGGGAGGCGTTGTGGGCGATGGCGGTTTTGAAGGACACAGCCGAGGCGGGCCGACCGGCGATGTACCGGGTCGTCGCCGAACTCGCCGAGCTGTCCGGGTGGGCGGCGACCGACGCCGGGCAGCACGCGGTGGCCCAGCGGTGGCTGGTGGCGGCGCTGCACGCCTCGCAGGCGGTCGGGGACCGGGAGCACGGCGCCTACGTGCTCTGCCTGATGGGGTTCAACGCGACGTTGGCGGGCCGGCATTCGGACGCTGTGACCATGTTGGAGTCGGCGCAGGTGGGGGCTCGGAACGTGGCGAGCCTGACCGTGCGGTCGATCCTGACGGGTTTCGAGGCACGTGCCCGTGCGGCGTCCGGCGACCGGGCGGGTTTCGAGCGGACCTTGTCGCGCGGTACCGGGCTGTACGAGCGGGCCCGTGCGGCGGACGCACCGCCCTGGGCCTATTGGATGATGGAGCAGGCCGAGTTCCCGACACCGTTGGAGAACGGCCGGGCGCTGACGATGGTCGGTATGCCAGACCGGGCGGTGGAGGTGCTTACCCCGAAGGTGGCGGCGATGGCCGAGTACCCGCGCGACGCGGTGCTCACCCAGGCGTACCTCGCCGAGGCGCACCTGGCGGCCGGGGACCGGGAGCAGTCCGGCGCGTACGCCTCGCTGGCCCGCGCCGGGCTGGCGTCAGGGGTCCAGTCGCCGCGCACGGCGGCCGTGCTCGCCGACCTGCCCGTCTGAGGACGAAAGGGACCGGGCACCGCTTCTCCGTAGAACCACCAAGTCGAACGGCAGGCGGATGGTGTCGGCCGCGCGGGTGCGCTGCAACGCGTGCCGGCGTCGCGTCGGCCGCGAGACGGAGAACGCCCGCAAGGGCGGCACGGGGCTACCCCGGCTGGACCGGCCGCTCGGGACGTGCCGGCACTACCGGACCGTCTGGACGCCCGGGTACGGACCCGACGCGGACCCGAAGCCGGGCTCCGGGTGGGAGACGCGGCCGGACGGCGCGGTGCGGGCGCGGATTTGGGTTAACCCCTACACGCCGGAGCAGCGGCGATCAGCGTTTACCGCGGGGTTTCTTCCGTTTCGGCTGGGTGCGCTGGCCGGCTCCACCCGCGCGAGTTTCCCGTTCGCGTTCCGCGCGCCGCCGGTCGACGTCCCTGGTCGCCGCTTCGAGAATGGAGACCGCTTCCTCGAGGAACGCCTTTCTCTGTTCCGGAGTGAGCGTGGAGGCGGGATGTTCCAGGAGGAAAATCTTCGCCGCGGCGAGTAGGTCGAGTTCCCACAGGTCCCGGCGCCTTGGATCGTGGGAGATCCCGACAAAGTCACCGGGAAGAAGATCTCGAATGAAGCGGACAGCTTCCTCGTCGTCCACGTCGATGCGCTCCCGGGCTGGGACTTGGATCGCCTCCGCCTCGTGCTTGCGGATCTGGCGGAGCAGCGTGAGCCGCATCGACTGCTGGGACGGGAAGAGTGCGGTCTGGGTCGCGAAGCTGGCCGCGAGCGCGGCGACGGCCAGTACCCTGGCGGCGTCTGGCTGCCCCTTCGCTGGGGTGTCGAGCCGCCGCAGGGTCTCCTCCTGGTGGGCCGGCGGGGCGCAGTCCCGTGCGAGCGCGCGTACCCGGTCGAGTGAGCCGTCGGCGTGCAGGCCGGGCCGGGCGGCGAGCTGGGCGTAGGTGTCCGCGAGCTGGAAGGCGGCTTGGTAGGCGGTGAGGAACCGCGGGCCGGGATAGGTTCGCCGGCCGGGTGCGTCGTCGTAGCCGGCGATCGCCTCGATCAGTTCGCTCACCGCGTCGGTGTCCCGGTCGACCATCGCCAGGACGAGTCGGCCGCCGAGTGCGTGCATCCGCCCGGTCCGTTCGACCGTCTCCGGCGGCGGCACGTCATTCCTGTCCATGATCCGAGTCCTTCCGGGTGGTAGGTGGGTGGACCTGGCGGCGCTGCGGCCAGCGCAGCCCGTCTGTGCCGGGAGCGAGGTGGCCGGACGGGACCACGACCGTCGGGTGTTCGTCCCCGGCGTGCGGATCGAGACTCACCTCGTACCGGTCCGGCGGGCCGTCCCCGACGGTTCGTGCCGTGTCGTCAGGTTCCCAGGCCCAGCCCCGGACGTAACCGTGCCAGGCCGGATCTAGCCCGGGGTGCCCGACGAGGCGTACACGGTCGTACCTGCTGTAGCCGCCGTTAGCGGCGCTGAGTTCGGCCGCCACGACGTCCGCGGCCCAGCCCGTACACAGATCGACTGCCGGGTCAGTGCGCTCGCGGGCGATTCCCCGGGCCAGTCCCTGCCATCGTGCGCTCGACGGGCTGTCCCACGGCCGGGTCAGCCATCGCCACGCGGCCACGGCCGGATCGCCGCTGTCGGCCGCCGGGTCATGGCCGGCGGCGGGGAGATGTGCGGCCACGAGCTGGCGGACCCGGGTGGGGCTGTCGCAGTGCCAGAGCACACGGCCCCACCCCGCGGGGACGTCACTGTCGCGGTCCAGGCAGTACAGGACGATCGTCAGGATGTCGCGGACCGCGACCACGTCCCAGCTGGGCGGGTCCGCGCGGAGGGGTCCGCCAGGCCAGTGCGGGGCGACGACGGCGGCGGCCCGCCGTTCGGCTCGCGTCCAGGCGTTCACCGTGTCCCCAACTGCACGCCTGCTCCCTTTCCGCCGCGAGGAAGGCGGACTCTCCGTGACGGTGGTGGTGCAAGTCTGCCAGATCGGTCATATCCAGGTCAGCTCGTCCGCGTCGACCTTGCCGACATCCGAGGTCGCTACCAGCCCTCTGTGATCGCTGGCGTCACCGGGGTCGACGGGGCGGATGTCGCCCACCGCGAGGAGCAGGGGCGGGGTCACGTGGATTTGATCCGCACGTACTAGTCCCGCGCCGGTGGGACGTCGGAGCAGCGAAGGCTGTCGATACCGCCGTACCGCCCGCCGCGGCACTGCGACGATGAACGGTATGGCTCGCAGACAACTCCCCAAGCGCATCCCCTCGCCGTCCGGTCGCACCCAGCTGGACAGTGCCGCCTACCTGCTGGAGGCGGTGACGGTCCTGTCCGAGGTGGACTTCGGCGCATTGGACGAGGCGGGCAAGGTCGGCTACGCGCAGGCCCTGGCACTGGTAGCTATCGGTTCGCGGGCCAAGCACCTGAACGACCTGCCGGAGATCTCCCGCATCCTCACCGCCTACACGGGTCGCGCCTGAACCTCGACCGTTCCACGCCGAGCTGCCGTGACCGGCCGCCGCGGCGAACCAGAGCGTTGCCCGGCGCGGCCGTGAAAACCCCCGACAACGGGGGGATGTCGGGGGCGTCGTCCAGATTACATGCGCAGCGCGGGACTCTGTCGCTTGCTTTGGACGTTCGGGCGGGCCGCGGCCTACGCGACCCCGCCCTCGTCGTCACCCGGGCCGTCGTCGTCCAGGCTGCCACCGCCAGTGCGGACGAGACCGTCGACCAGCGACATCGCGACCGCGCCCCATATGGCGGCGAACAGCTCCCCGGTCGCGACCAGGTCGAGGGTGACTCCTCCTATCCCGGCTCCGAGGACGACCAGCAGCCACAGTGCGGTGCGCGCCCGCGGGTCGGGTCGAGTGTGAGGGGCCATGACCCACAACCTTTCTTGTCACTCTACAAAGGCGGTTAAGCGAAGCCTATGTAGCTTCTCTACTAAGGTCAAGTGAGGAAATCGAAGACGTCAGTCCGCCGGAGCGCGCACCTTCACAGCCCTACGGATCTGGCGTGCGGCAAACAGACGGAGCGAACACGCGAAACGGAACCGTGCCCAGCCGGACTGAAGCTGAGCCATGTCGTACTCCCACTCCTCGGCATAACGAACCGCCTCCGGAATGTCGCCCAGTGCAACGACTGCCGCTTTATGCAGTCGCACGGCTCGAGCGCCCCACCGGCCGATTCTCCCGTCTGGCCTCGTCGGAGACGAAGACGTAGCGCCGACAGGCTCCTGGAGAGTCAACAGCATTCGATCAGCCCGGGCATGCTGCAACTCGTCGCGTTCCGAAAGTAGGTGGTTTAACCGTTCTACAAGATGGCGGCTCGGTTTGTGATGGCCGACGGAGCTCACAACTCAGCCCTCCGAGGGCGGGACAGCGCCCGACAATCGCGCCGCGCCGCATCTGCGGATATGTCGCGGTGCGCGCAACCGCAGCGACAGCGCCCACCTGAACCGCGCCCATCCCGCCGTCACCTGTTCCATGTCGTAGGCCCATTCGTCGGCGTATCGGGCGGCATCAACGCCGCGCAGTGCGGCCACCGCGGAGTCGCGCAGTCCAACGCAACGATCTTCCCACCAACTTCGCCGCCGGGCCGGACTCGCCAAACGCGGGACGGCTGTCAACACAGCCGTCCGGCGAGCAAAAACGTCGAGGTCAGTGCCATCCAGCGCGCCAACGCGTCGCACCAGGTCGCGGCGGTCGAGTTCGACGATGCGCCAGACGTCTCCGACGACCCAGCCACGCTGGCTGGCGCCAGCGAACCGCTGGACCCTGCTCGTCACTGGACAGACCTGCACGCGTCCCTCGAACACTTGGACCACGACTACCGGCCGCCGCTTTCGCCCGTAGTCCGATCCGTCCGAGAGGGAAACGAACGCATCGACGACGGTGCCCGGCACCAACACCTTCCAAGGCAGTGGACGCATGCCGGACAACAGGCTGGACCCGGGCCGGCGCTGGCGACGGCGCCTTGGGTGCCTAAACGTGCCGAGGACTTGTCGCATGATCCGGCGTACTTCGGCAGGGGTCACGGCCATGGGTCAGCCCTCCGAGGGAGGGGCCGCAGAGGGCGTCCGCGCCGCCGCGTTCTTACGGATCTGCCGTGGAGCGCGCAATCTCAATGACAGTGCCCAGCGAAACCGTGGCCAGCCGGCAGGAAACTGTTCCATGTCCGACTGCCACTCTTCGGCATACCGTGACGCATCGACACCGTGTAGGGCTACAACCGCCGAATCGCGTAGTCGTGCCGCCCGGTCCTCGCATAGGCAACTAAGCCACGAACTGACGACCGCACGGCCGTGTCCAGGTGGAACTAGGACTTGAGGATTGACAAGCTGGCGGCGTATCGCATCAGTCAGCTTCCCATGATCGTCAAGAGCATCCTGATGGTTTGCGACGCGGTCATTCAGAGCTTTTCGTGCTGCCTTGCATTTAGCGTCAACCGCATCAGCGACACGTCTGCTGTCCTCGTATGTATGGCGGGCGTTGTTGCATTGGCAGCGCTCAACATTAAGATCCATTTGCGCCCTGTAGCGCCTGCGCCTGTCTCTGTCGAAATTCGTTGCCATTTCCCAGGTCTCAGCTGCATCAAGCTCGCGCTCAGCGGAGAGGAGCCTTGATTCGGCGAATTTTAGGGCAGCAAGGGCGTTCTTGGAGGCGGCCCGCACCCAATTCGTCTCACGAGTGGCAGAGCGATACAGCTCACTGGCCGTGAGGATAGCATCATGAGCGTCGTGGATTGCCGCCATGGATTCCTCGAACGAGCAGCTGAGGACGACGCTGGTGGAATCGAGTTCCACGCCTGCCACGGCTCAGCCCTCTTGAGGGCGAAGCGCACCGGGCAGCCGCAGGGCGGGCCGGGTGGAGGGCGCCGAGGCCATGCCAGCGGCAGCGAGCTCGGCGCGAGCCCGTTGCGCGCCCTTGCCTGTGAGCATGTAGAACCGGCGCCGGGGCCGCTTTTCGACGCTGGGGTCGACGTCCTCCCAGCCGCTGGTCACCCAGTCGGCCTTTTCCAGCCGGGCGAGGATCGGGTAGATCGTGCCCGACGGCAGGCTGGCTGCTTCGACGAGTTCCAGCCCGTAGTGGGCGTGGGTGGGGTTGCCGACCATCTCGCGTAGCACCTTGAGGGTCTGCAGCGTCATCTTCGGGTCTTTGGGCTCTTTCGGCTCCGAGTTCCTAGCCATGAGCACACCATACACCGTGCTCTACACAGCTGTGTAGGGCCACAAGAGAGGTTCTACTCCTCGTCGTCGTACGGCGGTTCGGTCACCGGCGCGCGGGACACCCGCACCGAGGGGGTGAGCTGGTAGCCGGCGGCCCGCGCCTTCTGGTCGACCTCGACCGCTAACGCCCAGGCCGCGCTGTCGCCGTGGTCCAGCACCCAGCGCAACGTGTCCGGTTCGACGGTGCGCAAGATCTCCCACCAGATCTCGATCCGCTCCGTGCCGATACCGGCCGGGTTCGGAAGCTCGCCGCTCACGCCGCCGGCCGCGTGCCAGCGGCGCCACGCCCGGCGCAGGGCCTCGACCGCATTCGGGTCCGCGCCGCGCCCTTCGAGGTACGCCACGTACACGACGAGCGCGGGCGCCTCGGGCCAGTCGGGATCTGCAGCGGCGTCCTTGGCCAGGTCTCCGACCGGGCCGTGCGAAGCCTTCGTCAAGAACAGCCAGGTGTTGAACGTCTCGGAGGTCACGGAGACTTCCCTTCGTCGGCAGATGTCCCGACGGTACCGATCTCCCGGGCGCCCCGTCTGCGACTTCACGGCCTCGGCGACCGTGACGACGAATGGCGTGCAGAAGTCTCCTCGGGGTGCGACACGTCAGCGTTCGTCGGCGACGGGCCAGTCGTAGTCGTAGTCGCAGCCGAACTGTTCGGCGACCACGTTGTCGAAGTCGCGCCCGTCGGGGGTGTAGCCGAGCTGGGCGGCGTACTCGCGCTCAGGCTGGGGTTCATGGGCCGGGTGGCGTTCTCGTACAGTTCGCGGCCGAGTGCCGCGTAGCCCTCAGGGTGCGGGTGACGACCTTGGCTGTGGAGGCGGGCCGTTCGGCGGCGGCGGTCGTCGGGTTCCTGGTAGGCGTCTGGGTGTCGCACCCTGACCGGTTCGTTAGTCCTCGTTGGCCAGGATCTCGCACTGCTCTGGTTGGCTTCCCCCGCGCCCCGAAGGGCTCGGATTCCCGGTGGCGTTCATGCTGCCCTCCGGATGGTTGGCGCTTCACTGCCCCGCCCAGCGGCGATGACTCCACGCCCGTTCACGGCAAGCCCTGCCGCGAGAATGTTCTTAGCCGCGTTGGTGTCCGCGTTCCCTGCCCACCCGCAGCCCGTGCACACGTACAACGCCTGCGACCGCCGGGACGCCCGGTCGGTGAACCCGCAAGCGTGGCACCGCTGCGAGGTGCCGGGTGCCGGCACTTTCACCAGCAGCCCGCCCTCGCGGGCCGTCTTGTACGCCAGGTGCTCGCCGATCCGACCCCACGCGGCGGACAGGATCACCCGGTTCAGGCCCGCCTTCTGCCGGACCTTGCTCCCCGGCTCAGTGACGGTGCCGCGCGCCGACCGGGTCATGTTCGTCACCCGCAGGTCTTCGAGGACGACGAGCCCGTGATTGCGGGTGATCTCGGCGGTGGTCTTGTGCACCCAGTCGTCGCGGCGGCGTTTGGTTCTCGCGCGCACCCCGGCGATCCGGTCGTACGTCCCGTGGAGCCGTTTCGACGTCGGCTGGCTGCGTGGCCGTGCCCGGCCTTGCCGGGCCGCCTTCCGTTCCAGTCGCAGCAGGTGTCGGGCCTCGCCGACACTCAACAACTCCGGCATGTCGTGGAACGTGCCATCGGACAGTGCCAGCGTCCGCACGACACCCCGGTCGACACCCACCGGCGGCAGGTCGTTGACAGGCAGGACGACGTCGGGGATTTCGATACGGAAGATCACATGCCAGCCGTTCGCGTACCTGACCAACCGGGCACCCGTCGGCCAGCCCGGAACGCCCCGGGAAACCCCGGGAAGCGGGCGCGTCCAACGGAACTTGGTACGGCCGACACAGGGGATGACGAGTTCCCCCCAATTGCGGGATAGGTGAGTGATGTTGAGTTGCCTCGCCTGCGGCACGTCGATAGCCATGCGGGTACGGTTCCGTGCTTTGAATCGCGGCGGGCGACCTTTCCCGCCGTAGCAGCGCTTCCATGCGCGCTGGTACTGCTTGAGTACCTGCTGCGAAGCCTGCGCTGGCAGTGTCGCCAGCCATTCGTAGCCTTCCGGCGGGTCTTTCCGTGCCGCCCGCATCTGCCGGTCGACTTCGGCGAACGGAAGCATCCACCGCCCGTTTTCCTGGCACGACAGGTGCCATTCGTGGAGCAGGTTCCATAGGCCGCGCGCGGCATGGCCCTGCGCGTCGAGCCGCTCGACCTGAACCGGCGCCGGATACAGGCGGGCGACGTGAACCGAACGGGATACAGCTCTCGCGCTACACGCATTCACGGAAATTCGCCATACACTCCTTAGCCCTGAAACTATTCGTCAATTACAAGAATACACTGCTCCGGGTAGTTCATCCCGAAGCTGCCGCCGTCGAAGTCGAGGGAGAGTACGGGCCGGGGCGGGGTCGCTGTGTTGTCGGTGAAGATCCGGACGATCGTGCCGACGGGGTGGGTGCCGTGGCGGTCGGTCCGGCTGAGGGCTCTGACGCGCATGCCTGCGGCGAGGTTTTCGGCGTGGAGGTCGGTGATGTCACTGGGCGCCTTGTGTGCGGACATTTTCTGCTCCTTGGTTCTGTGGGTGGCCGGTGCGGTGGGGTTACTGCCGGCCGTTGCGGAGCCACTGGTCGACGAGGCTGGTGGCTTCGTTGTCGCGGGCGCGTTCGGCTTCGAGTTCGTCGTCGGTGTACTCGTAGTCGTCGTCGGCCGGTTCGAGTTGGGCGAGCGGCTGGGTGAGGTATTCGTTGGCGTCGACGTGGTCGTGGAGGTCGCTGAATGCGGCGACGCCCGCAGGTAGCTGCCCGTCGGCGATGTCGGCTTCGACGAGGGGTTTCATGGCGTCGGCGAGCTGTGCGGCGGTGACGGGGGGGCGGCGGGCGGTCATCGGGGGCTCCTTCGGTGGTGCGGTGTCGGCTACGACGTCAACCTACGCCCTAGCGAGCTATACGTCAACCGGACATCGTTGGCCCGGCGAGAGGTGTTCGGCGACGCGGTCGCCGTCCACCGTCGGGACAGCCACCCACACGTCCTCCCCCGCCGGTCCGGACAGCCTCAGCAGCCCGCGCCGTACCAACGCGCCCACCGTCTTCGACCGCACCGCCAGCCCTCCGCGCCCGTACCACTCCGTCTCCCCCGCCTTTCGCCGTACCCCGGCGTTCGCGGCCTCCACGAGCGCCGCACGCTGCACGGCCGTCAGGTCCGAACCGGGCCTGACCGCGCCAGGACGGGGAGCGCTGGCGGCCTGCGAGCGCCGCGACGCGCGCTCCTCGGGCGAGTACCAGTGCCGTACGGCCGGTCCGTGCCAGACCCGCGAACGGCCGATCCGCTGGGGAAGCGGTTCAGGAAACGTCGCGGACCGGACCGCCTTCGCGACGGCGTCGCGGGTCAGGCCCATCTCGGACGCGATCCTCTGGACGGTCCAGGCGTCGTCTAGCGTTATCTCTTCCATGGTTACCATGCTAACCGGGCGGTCGGCTGGCCGACCCGATCGTCGGCACCCGCCAGACGTGCAGCTCCATGCCGGCTTCCAGTGCGAGCAGCGCGGTGTACGTCGCGCCGTGGGAGCCGTGCCCGTCCGGGAGGCGCCGCTTGTTCGCCGCATAGCAGGGTCCGGGTTTGGTGCACGGGGCTACGAACGCGTGGGCCACGTCCGCGCCTTCGGCGACCATTGTCCGGTCGCGGGCCAGCGGCCCGGCAGACCCGATCCGGTGGGTCTCCGCCTCGACGAGCACCGACCCGTTTTGCCGCATCCCGGCCGCCCATCCGGCCGCCACAGTGTCCCCGCCTGGCGCCCCGCCCTGGACGACGACGAACCTGCGGCCGACCGTGGCCCAGTACTCCTCGGCCAGCACGCGCCGGATCAGGTCGGGATCAGGCCAGTCGCGGGATGCGGTCACGAGCACCCGCACGTCCTCCCGTCCGGTGGTGCGGGCGCTGGCCCTCGGAGTGGCAGCCCAGGTCGCAGGCCGCCGGACGGTCATGGCCTGCCCCCGAACGCCGTCAGGGGCGTGCCCGACCGGACGTACAGCGGGTGGCGGGGCATTCCGGCCTTCGTGACGCCGAGGCAGCGCACCTCCGGCCCGAACACGGCCCGCACTGCCGCAGCGCGCCCGTGCAGCACGCCGTGAGCGCCCCACGCGGCCACGACCAAGTCGCCGCGGTCGACCGCGTCCCGCAGTGCCCCGTCGTTCTCCGGCCCTACCGGGTCGACCGCCGTCCGGAGTTCTCGCGGGTCGGTGGCCCGCAACGCGAAGAGGTTGACGACTTCCAGGCTGTCGCAGCCCCACGCCCGGCTGAAGCCCAGGCATCTCCTGACGGTGGGATCGTCGACCGTCGCGTCCGCCGTGCTGGGATTGAGCATGATCCAGACGGCCCGCCGCGCGGGGTCGGCTCCCCACTGGCGGGTGAGGCTGTACCGGTACCTCCCGCACGGGGACGTCCGCGCCGTCGAGCGCGACGGCTCGGCGTCCGGCCCGTCGGACAGCGACGCGGTGGTGAGGCTCATGTCGTCCTGCCCCTGGCCGGCGTGGCCTTCGCCGCGGTCCGGACGACACGGTCGACCAGTTCCGCCCGCAGGTCCAGCAGCTCGGCGAACTCGCCGACGTAGCCCTCCATGTCGCGCCGCTGCCGCTCGAAGACGCCCGCCAGCTCGCCGCCCCCGATGCCCTGTTCGTGGAGGCCGGTGCAGCCGTCGAGCAGGTGCACCACCTTCGGTAGCACCTTGTCAACGCCGCGCACGAACCGCGCCTCGGGTATCTCCTGCTGCTCGTACATCTCGAGGTAGTCGGGCAGCCAGTCGAGCCGGCCGGTGAACTCCCGGTCGATCCGCTGGGACGCCGCCTTCTCACGTTCGGCTTTCGCCTGCCGGCCCGCGTCGTCGATCCGCAGTGTCGGGGTGTCGCCGGCGTAGACCTCGGGCGCGTCGTGGATGAGTGCGAACTGGGCGACCAGTCCGACGTCGAGTTGGGGGAAATAGCGTGCGGCGAGCGAGCAGGCCACCCAGCCGAGCATGACGGTGTGGTCGGTGTCCGATTCGGGGGTGATCCCGCCGGGGTGGTAGACGGCGGTCCGGTCTACCCGGCCGAACGCGAGCGCAAGACGGCCCAGGTCTACGACGGCGTCGGCCAGCCTGCCGACGGCCGTCACTGTTCGACCCCGAAGTCGAGCGGGCGCCCGGACGCCGCGGCGACGCAGTGCGCCGCGAGTAGGACCGGGACGCTATCGCCCACCTGCCGAAACCGCGCTGTCTTGTTGCCCCGGAAGGGGTAGTCGGCCGGGAAGCTTTGGAGAACCGCGGCCTGTTCGACCGTGATCCGGACCGACTCGCGGTCGAACTGGGACTCACCACCGGCCCGGTCCCTGTGCCCTGGCCGACCGATGTGCGGGCCGCCCTGGACGGTGGTAGAGGGCCGGTCCCGCACCCACGACACGTCGTTCAACCTGCCGCCGAAGAACAGCGTCCCGGCGGGCTCGTCCAGGCCGCGGGTAGCGGAGTTCTCCTGCGTGTTGTTCCGCAGCCTCCACTCGACCGACCCCCAAGCGTTGCCGAACAGCACCGTCGGCGCCGGCTCGTGGTCCGCACGGACGGCCGCGTTGGCCTGGTTGCCGACGACCAGCTCCCACTGCCCGCCGGATTTTCCGGTCAGTGCCGGCGCCGGTCGGTCGGCGACGGCAGTCTGCCGGGAGCCGTCAGGCCGCTGACCCCGGTTGGTGTGCAGGGTCCACCCGGTGCCGTAGCTCGTCGCGCCCGGCCCGTACGCCCACCTGGGTGCGCGGTTGCCCGCGACGGTGCGTGCGGGCCGGTCGACCCTGCCCAGGCCGAGCGCCTCGGCCATCGACACCCACGGTTTGAGTCCAGGTCCGAACAGGTCGACCTGGCCGCCCGCGTGCTGGCCGTGGGTGGGTGGTGGTGGCGCTACCGGCCCGTCCAGCCGTGCCAGCAGGAACGCCCGGACGCGGGTTTGCGGGACGCCGTAGTTGGCCGCGTTGAGGACGCCGGTCCACACCGAGTAGCCGGCCTTGCGCAGGTGGAGCGCGCACGCCTCCCAGATTTCCAGAACCGGCGGCACCTGCTCCCACACCGTCCAGCGCGGACGGCAGTCCAGGGCGAATCGGAGCGGTTCGACGACGACCAGGGACCGCAGGTCGACGACCTCCGGTTCGTGCCCGTGCAGGCGGTCGCGTTCCCGCCTGCCCGCGCCGGACAGCACTGTGACGTCCTGTCGTGGGCCGTCGGGGTCGTCCGCCGCGCCTAGCATCCAAGCGTCCTCGGCACGGAGACTGCGAACCTCCCACCAGCCGCGGGTGTCGGCGTCGGCGCGCCATGCGGCCTCCCAGGCCTCTTTGCGGCGCGCGCTGTCGCGGGCGAGCGTGGCGAGTTCGGCACGTGAGTCGACTCCGCAGGCCAGGTCGGCGATGAGCCTGTAGATCAGGGGGAGGTCTCGTTTCCCGCCCACCTTCCCCGCGGAACTGAAGGACTGGCACGGCGGCGAAAAGATCAAACCGTCCAATCTGCCGGCGAGGGGTTTGGTGGCGACCTGGGTGACGTCGGCGCGGACGGTCCGCAGTCCGGCGGCGGCCCTGGTGGCGCAGGCGTCGGCGTCCCATTCGAACCCGACCGGGTCGTAGCCGACCGCGCGTGCGCCTAGGTCCATTCCACCCGGCCCAGCACAGCCGTCGACGACGAGGGGCGCGTTCACGCGGCCTCCCACTCGCTTCGGGTGATGTCGCGGACGAGCAGCGGCCAGCCGTCGTAAGCCCGCCGCCGGGCCGCGTCGTAGCTGCCCTGCCGGTCGACCTTGCCGCCGGGCAGTCCCACCGCCCAGTCGAGGGCGCCAGGGCTGGTGCGTGCGGCCTGGGTGTCGGCCGCGGTGGCTTCCCGCCAGTCCCCGTAGCCGACGGCCTGGTGGACGAGGGGCACGGCCGGCGCGTACACGTCGGCCCATGTCCGCCGGGCGGCGGCTTCCCCGTGGCCGGGCAGCTCCGCGACGTCGTCGCCGAGGACGTCGATGGGGTCGTCGGGGCACCAGTAGTACAGGTGGGGCCGTTCCGGGTCGAGGTCGGTGCGCCGGGCACCCCAGACGCCGGTGACGGTGCCGGTCACAACGCACCTGCCGGCATTTGGCGGACGCGGAGGTCTTCGGCCCACGTCTCGGGGTCGCCGCCTTTGCCACGCAGCCCGTGGCCCTTGGCCCAGACAGAACCCATCTGTTTCACGAATGCGGGCGTCCCGGCCGCCTGGCATTGGGCGACCAGGTCGCGCGCCCACCGCTCGTCCATCGGCCGCGCGCCGTGGCCGCTCTCTCCACCCACAACAACCCAGGACAACGCTGACCGCTCGGGTTGCATGCACTCGGCCGAGCAGCCGAAGGCGCCGGGAGCCCCGTCGGGTGCCTGGCCGCATCCGCAGACCAGATCCATCGCGGTCCACCGCCGCAGGTCGACGGGGCCGAGTAGCGGCTCTGCTGAGATCCACTGGACTGCGGCCGGTGTTTCGAGCAGCGCGGGGATGCGCAGGTCGGCGGCCTTCTGGTCTTCGACGCTCACGCCCAAGTGCACGTTGGGCAGGGGACGCATGGGCTCGTCGGCCCGCTCGGTGAACACCAGCTCGAGCGCGGAGTCGTAGTCGGCGGCGGGTAGCTGCCACGTTCCCGGCAGGTGCGCCAGATGCTCGACCGCAGTTTGCACTAGCGCGGCGAAGCGGCCCGAAGACAGAAGTGTCCGCATCCGCCCGTGGCGTTTCGTCAGAATCTGAAAGGTGTGCCGAGGTGTGGCGGCCATTACGGCGAACGCCTGGGCGATGAACTCGTCGGGTACGTCCTTGTGGAAAAGGTCGGACATTGAATTCACGAAGATCCGGCGGGGCTTTCGCCATCCCAGTGGAAGGGTAAGTCGTTTCGGCCGGAGCATGACGTCGAATCCGTTCTCGAAATAGTGGCCGGGAGTCCCGCGCCACCTTTCGGCGAACGTCCGGGCAAAACATAGATCACACCCGGTCGAAACCTCGTCACATCCGGTTACCACATTCCATGTGGCGCCGGGCGTTCCGTCGTCGCCCCGGGTCCATTCGATGTCTGTGGTGGCACTCACGACGACACCTTGATCGGCATGAGGATGTGGGTGTAGCTGTCGGGGTCGTCGCCGGTGATACGGATCGGCCTGCCGTAGTCGACGTGGCCGACGTGCACGACAGGCCCGGAGGTGGCTGTCAACGCGTCACGCAGGTAGGCGGGGTTGACGTGGAAGGTGACCTCGGGAAGGTCGCATTCGGCGCCCAGGCTGTCGGTGATCTCCTCGCCCTGGCCGCTGTTCTGGGTGAGCCGCATCCGCCAGTCTGCGACCTCGATACCGAGGGGACTGGTTTTGGCGGCGGCGGGCTTGACCCTTTTCAGTGCGGCGAGCAGGCCGTCACGGTCGACGTGGATGCTGCCAGCCAACTTGTCGTTGTCGATCATGAACTTTTCGTAGGGCGGGAACGCCCCGTCGACCAGCCGGGTGGTCGTCCACCTGTCTGCCCAGGCCAGGCCGAACAGTCCCTCGCCGGACGCGCCGGTGCCGGCGTGGACGGTGACCGTGCCGACGGCGGTTTTCGCCGCGTCGGCGAGGGTGGCGGCGGGGACGAGGACAGTCGCCGGGTCAGCCTGGTCGAGCTGGCAGTCCCAGGGGAGGTCCGCGACGGCGAGCCGGTACCGGTCGGTGGCGGCCAGGCGCAGGGGCTGTCCGGCGGTGGCTTGCAGCAGGACGGCGGTCAGTACGGGGAGGGTGTCGTCTTTGCCCGCCGCGCAGGCGACCCTGGCGACAGTGTCGGCGAGGGCGTCGGCCTGGACGGCGCCGACAGGGGCCGGCAGCGCGGGAAGCCGCGGGTAGTCCCCGTCGGCCATGGTCGGCAGCCTCGCTTCGAGGCTGCCGCAGCTGACAGCGAGCTTCGTCCCGTCGACGGTGAGGTCGACGTGGTCGCCGGCGGTCTCGTCGACAACGGCGGCGAGGATCCTCCCGCCGACGAGCACACGGCCGGGGGTGTGGACCCTGCCGGGGACGGTGGCCCGGCGGCTGGTTTCGTAGTCGAACACGGACAGGGTGACCGTGCCGTTTTCGGCGGCTTCGATCAGCATCCCGCCGAGTACTTGCATCTGAGTGGTGGACCGGTTGGGGAGCCCGCGGGCGGCCCAGGTGACGGCGTCGCGGAACGGCCCGGCGTCCAGGGTGATTTTCATGCGGCGCTCCCGGACTTCGCCGCGGCCTTCCGGGCTTTTGCCAGCGCGAACTCGAGGACGAGGATCTTCTGGCGGGCCTCGGCGAGCGCCTTTGACTGCGACCCCTCTTCGTCCGGGTTGTCGAGCAGCCACGGTGCGAGCACGTCGAGCACGCCCTGCGCGAGCGAGTTCCGTTCGTCCCACGGGAGTGCGGCGACGACCGGATGGCCTTCGAGTACCTGGCGGACGGCCTGGAACTCCTGGGAGCTGGTGTCGGGTTCGACGTACGGGTGCGGCGGCCGGGGCCGGCGGTTCGGGGCGACTGTGGTCACGAGTGTCCTTTCGGGTGGATGTCGGCTCGGCGGTGTCGGACGTGCCGGGGGTGCGAGTGCCAGTCGGATTTGCGCAGGCAGTCCAGGCAGGCGCCTCGCCTTTCGGCTTCGGCGCGTGCGGCGTCCCACGCGGCGGCGTCGGCGGCCAGCCGCCGGGTGGTCCGGCGGCCGGTCTCCTCGAGATGGGTGTCGAGTTCCCGCCGCCATGTCTCGTGCTGGGCGTGGTGGGGTTCGGGATTGCCGAGCTGCCGGGCGGAGGCGCACCACGGGCAGGTGGTCGGGTTGACGGCGGTGCGGTCTGCGGGCAGGCGGGGGCTCGTCACGCCCACCGGTCCTCGTGGCACACGAACACGCCGGTGTCGTGCTGCCTCGTGTGGCAGCCCGGCGTGTGCGGTTCGCTGTCGGTTTTCTGGCAGCAGTCCCACCACGACCCGCCGCAGGCAGGGCAGATCGAGTTCGGTGGTTGTTCGGCGAGCGGGCAGCGGCAGGTCCCGCGCGGCTTCGGTGCGACGTGGGCTTTCCCGCCGCACCGCCAGGCGTCGAGGGTGGCGCCGTCGGGCTCGCCGACGTTCATGCGGCGTCCCAGAGAGTCATCTGCTGGGCTGCTGTCGACGAGACCGGGGGTTCGGGGCTGGCGTCTCCGACTTTTGTCGCCGCTAGGGCCGCGGCGGCTCTGGTGTCGCCGTTCCGTGCGGCCTCTGTCAGCGAGTACTCGTACATCTGCTGGATTCGGTCACCGGATTCGGCTCGTTCGACCGCGTCGCGGATCGACGTCCAGACCAGGCCCTTGGACGGGTCGGCGGGGGTCGTCGGTTCGCCGCGCTTGCCGAGGACCGCGCGGATCTTGTCGCCGGTCGGGCGCCGGTTGCGGCTGACCAGGATGACGGTGGGGGTGCCGTGGCCGGGAATGTAGGCGCCGGAGGTGTCTATCACCCATCGGAGGTCGACGGTGGGGAGGAACGTTTCGATCAGCGGCCTGCCGAACTCCCGCTTCATGAACGCGTTGGACGTGATCTGGCCTACCCATCCGCCGGGGGCCGCGAGCTGGTGCAGCAGCACGGTGAACGGGACGGCGAGGGTGTACTTGCCCTTGCACACGTCCCGGTAGGCGGCGCGGACCGTCTCCCGCTGTACCGGGTCTTTGACGGTGACGTACGGCGGGTTCGCGACGACCGCGTGGTACTGGCCGTGGGTGAGGAGCGGGTGGTCGTCGAGTAGCGAGTTCGCGGCGGCGGCGTGGATCGGCAGGTCGTGGTCGAGGTCGCCCCAGGTTTTCGGCCGGGGATAGCCGAGGCATTCGACGGCGAGCCGCCAGCGTGCGACGAGCGCCGCGTACGGGTCGAGGTCGACGCCCCGTACGGAATCGACCGCGTCCCACGTCCGGCGTGTCCCGTTGCGGTGGGGTAGGTGCCGGACGGCGGACAGGGCGGTCAGCAGTAGGTGGCCGGTGCCGCAGGCGGGGTCTACGACCCGGATGTCGCGGGCCGTGTCGCCGAGGTCGAGCATCGCCCGCCCGACGGTGCATTTGACGATCAGGTCGGCGACGAACCGGGGGGTTTGGACGAGCGCCCGCGTCTTGACGGCTTGCGTGGACAGCGTCTGGTAGGCGTCGCCTGTCGGCCACGTGGTCCAGCCGTGGTCGGGGCCGGCGGCCAGCGTTGCGGCCAGCGGTGCGGCGGCGGACTCGGAGGGGGTGACGCGCACCGCCGGGTTGACGTCAGGGTCGGCGAACCCGGCGGTGGCCGGGTGGGCGGCGAGACCTTCCACGCCCTTCGCCCACTGGCCGGGCAGGTCCTGGCCGTCACGGACGCGGGTGGGGAGCAGGTCCCGGTCTTCCAGCCAGAGGATCACGAGTGCGGTGTGCGCCCAGCAGGCCGCGGCCTGTTCGGCGTCGCCGGACGGCAGGCCCTGGCTGGTGAAGTCGGCGACCAGTGGTGCGAGGTCTGCGGCGGACAGGCCGGAGGCGATCACAGTGTCACCTCGTGGAAGTCGGGGCGCCGGTGTCGCACGAGGCGGGGTCGGCAGTGCCAGTCGGACTCAAGGAGGCAGGTGTCGCACTGGCCGCGCTCGGCGGCCTGCGCGCGGAGCTCGGAGAGACGGCGGGCGTCGGCGTCGTGCCGGGCCTCGTGGGCGAGCCGACCCTGCTCTCGCTCTCGCTCGAGCCGGATGGCCCGGTCCGTGTCGGCGGCGATCCGTGCGAGGACTTCCCGGACGTACCCCTCGTCGGCCCACTTGGCCGCCATGCAGCCGGGATTCGGGCAGCAGTCGCCGACGCCGGCGGCGTCCCACGCCGCGCCGCACCACGGGCAGTCGATCGCCCCGTCGCCGTAGGTCTTCTCGACGGGCCGTGAGTCGCCGGTCACGAGGGTCACCGCGCCGTCCCGCAAGGTGCCGGTCATCACGCACGGCCTGTCGGGCAGGTGGCTGTGCCGTTGAGCCAGGCGTCCAGTACGAGGGCACGCGCCTCCACCGGCTCGAGTAGCGCTGAGACGGTCAGGTCGCGGCGCATTTCGTGGTAGTCCCACGGGCCGAACGTCCGACCGGGGAGCGCGTCGAAGGTGACCGTGTACCGGGCGTCGAAGGCGCCGGCGGGCACCTGTCTGCCCTTGCGGGTGACGGCGACGTTCACAGCGCCCACGCCATGTCCGCTGCGGTCCACCGTCGGGGGTCGCGGTCGGTGGCCGGCTGGTCGCAGTGGCAGGAGCGGGGCAGGTATCCACAGGCCGGACACAGGCCGTAGGCGTCGCGGGCGTTCTGGTCGTAGACGAGCTGGCTGACGCGGTTGATCCTGGTTCTTGTTGGCTCGTCGATGCGGGAGTCGTCGAGGTATCCGTTGCCGCTGCGCGGCAGGTCGGACCAGTCGCGCCCGGCCGCGTCGAGCAGCATCTGGCGAACGGCGGCGGCAAGGCGCTTGCGCGGCCAGGTCCAGTCCACCTGGAGGGGCTGGCCCTGGCCGACCTCGCGGATCTCGTATTGGCCAATGTGCCATTCGACAATCTCGAGCCCGCCGAGCTGGTCGGTCTTGCGAGTGGCCGTGACGGCGCCCATCAGATGTCGCTGCCGGGCGCGCTGGCCGTCGGGACTGTCCGGCGGGCGCGCTGGAAGGCGGCGTGCCGCCAGAGAACGGTGTAGCCGTCGCGTGCGGCTTCGGCCCGCTGGACGGCCAGGTCCGCGCCCTTCCGCGACATCAGCGAGCACCGGATGCGGTCGAAGTCGTCGAGGACTTCGTGCGCCTCGGCGTCGTCGAACTCGACCTTGTGCCGGGTGAAAGCCTCGCGGACGTCCGCGACGGTGAGGTAGGGGTCGGCGCCGAGGTCGTCCGCGACGGCGTGCATGGTCGCCCGGTCGCGTCCTTGTGCCCGCCGGTAGCGGCGGTCGGTGCGCAGGCGCTCTTCGTGGAACACCTGCTCCGCCCAGCTCGGGCTGGTCATCGGGCGCTGCCACCAGTCGGCGCCGGGTGTGGCTGCGACGTGACCGCCGCCAATCACGCGAACGTCCGGGCGAGCTGGCCGATCGGGACGTCGCGGCGACGGTCGGGGAACCCGAGCGGCTGGACGGTGACCGTGTCGCCGTCGCGGGCGACTACGAAGATCTCGGAGAACGGGCCGCTCATGCGGTCGATGTCTCGGACCCGGTCGCCGGCCTGCGGGTCGAAACCCTCGGTGAACTTCGGCCAGCACTTCGGGCAGAAGTACGGCTCGTCGTCGTAGTGGGCGGCGTGGGCGAGGAAGAACCCGCTGCACCTCGAGCAGGTGCGCATCGGGGTGCCTCGGGTGAAGCCTCCCCGGGTCGCGGGGTCTTGGCCCAGCTCGACCCGGGGAGGTGTGTGCGCCGCCGGCACGGGCAGGGAGGGTGCCGTGCCGGCGGCTGTCTGGGTGGTGGTCATGCGGTGCGCCTCCTGGGCGTCGTAGCGCTTCGCATCCTTCGACGGCAGTCTACGACAGTCAGGCGCTAGAAAGCGATAGAACGAGCGGCAGGGCTACACGCCGGGCGTGTCGCAGGCCAGCGCCAGGGCTTGGGCGACGTGGTCGTCCCACGACGGCCCGCCGGACGGCTCCCACAGGATCCGGTCGAGCGCGGCGGACGCTGCCGCGAAGGCCACGGCCAGCGCGGCGGCGAGCACCCCAATCCAGGCGAGGGCCATCAGAACACTCCTTCGTCGTCGTACGCGGGCTTCTCGGCTGGTGCCAGCTCGTACTGGCGGACAGGCTCGTGGCGCCACGTCGCGGCGGCGGCCCGGGCCAGTTCCTCGGTCGTAGGGGTGATGTCGTAGACCGCCTTCGGGTTGATGATCTGCGTGACCCAGCTGTCGCCGGTCGGGATGTCCAGCCGGAGGAAGCCGTGGCCGGCGATCTCCTGCTCGGTGAGCCGTCCGGCGCGGCGGACGTGGCCGAACAGGCCGAGGATCACGTACTCGTCGAAGCGTTCAGGCATCGTCGACCCCACTCCCGTCGAGCCTGGCGCGAAGTGCGCCCAGGTCGTCGGGCAAGTTGCCGTCGACCAGGCGGCCGATCAGCCCGACCGCCCGTTCCGGGTCGCAGCCGGACGCGAGCACTTCCCGGACGAACCCGAGCGTCGCGGCCGGGGTCAGCCCACCGTCCGCCGGGTACACCCCTGGCCTGCCGTTGGCCGCGGCGACCGCAGTGAGGACCAAGCGCAGGTTGGCGGCGTCCAAGCCGGTCAGGCAGTCGCCCAGGTCGACGGCGAGGACCCCGACCAGCGAGCAGGCCAGTTTCAGGACGGACAGTTCCGTTCCGGTTCCGACGAGTTCGCCGCGCCGGAGCATTCCTGCGAGTTCCACCCAGTCGAGTTCGTCCTGCTGGTCGACGCAGACGTCGGACGGCCAGGCCGCCATCCGTCGTATCCACAGCCCGTGGGCGGCTAGGAGTTCGACGGCGGCGGCGGGCGCGGGCCGCCCGGCCTGCTGTGCCCGGAGCGAGTCGACGAGTTCTTCGGGGGTCACGCCAACGCTCCGGTCTCGAGCTCGACGGGCTCGACGGGCGCCTTACCTAGCCGGACCTTGGCGTGCCAGTCGACGGTCTCACCGCTACTGGTGACGGTGTACGTGCCGTGGAGCGTGCCCCACCGGTCGTAGGTGATCCCGTATTTCAGGTTGTGCTCGTCGTTGAGGTCGTTGTCCTGTGACGCCAGGGTGCTGGCGATCAGCGTCTCGTCGATTTCGACGGTGTCGCCGTCCCAGTTCGTGGTGGTGGTCATGTACTGGTTCCTTCCGGTGCGCCGGGTGCGGCGAGATGTCCTAGCACTTCGACGGCCGCACCCGCGTCGCCGGTCAGTGCCCGTTCAAGGAGCGACGGCTCCCGGTCCGGGTCGTCGGGCGCTTCGGGGAGGACCCGCGGGAACCAGCACCCGCAGCGGACGCAGTACCCGGAGCCGTTGGTGTACTGCCGGCGCTCGTACGGGCCGTGCGGCGCGCCGTCGGGTTCGCCGCCGGTCGGGGTGCAGGTGACGACCCGCTGGTATTGCGCCCAGCAGGCGTCTTCGGCGTCGGCGACCGTCGCGCCCTCGCCGCGCAGGAAGGTGTCCGGGTTACGCGGGCAGGCTTCGACGAACGCGGTGAACTCGGGGTCGGCGCCCTTGCGGAAGACGAGCCCCCGGTCGCCGCCCTGGACGAAGCAGTCCGCCGGCCACGGGTGGCGCAACGGGTGGTCGGTGTTCGCGACGAGCCGCGTCCCGTCGAGCCGGTAGCCCTTGCTGCGGGCCTTGTACTCGGCTCGGCGGCGCAGTTCGGCGGCGGCGGAGACGGCGTGCTCCTCGGCCGTGCCCGTCCATTCGACGAGTTCGACCAGCGTCGGCCCGTACATTTTGGCTACTCGGATCGCTTCGTCGAGGTCGTAAGCGACGACCTCGTCCATTCGCTTCCAGTGACAGCCCCACAGCGGCTCGGTCATCTCGCTTTCCTTTCTCTTTGTCTGCCGCCCCGGGGCCGACGTCGCAGCCGATCCCCGGGGTGGATCTAGTGGGTGTCAGGGCTGGTACGGCTCGCGCTCGTACAGCTCGACACGTGCGGCGTGCTCGTCGCGCGGGAACGGCCAGCGGACGACGAACGCGCGCAGCTCGGGCGAGACACCGGGGACGGCAGGGCGCACCTCCCGGTACGCCGCCCAGCCCGCGTTGATCTCGGCGGCGAGCCGTTCGGCGGCCTCGCGGTCACGCGCGGGCAGCACGTCGTCAGGCCCTTCGACGTGGACGGCCCACAGTTCGACGGCGGTCGTGGTCATCGCCGCCACCTGACGACGAGCGTCGGGAGCGGGCACACGTAGTGGTGGTTGTCGCCCCGGTAGTAGCCGATCCAGACGTCGCGCGGCTCAAAGTAGATCTTCACGGAACGAATCCTCATGTCACATTCCTTTCGCGGCCGTGGCGGGCGCGTTCCAGCTCGACTTCCAGCTCGGCGACCCGGGCCGACGTTTCGGCGAGTTCGCTGGTCCGGGCGTCGAGAACGCGTTGAAGTCGACGGGCGATCATCGCGTTCATCGCGTCGGGGTCAATCGGCTGTCCGGCGAGGACCGCGTCGACACGCCCTTCGGCGGTGCCCAATTCCGCGATCAGCGCGGACATGAGGACGCGCACCGACCGAAGCTCGCGGTCGGTCGCGGTCCACCCTTCCCGGACCCGTTTGACTTCCCGTTCGTGCGCCTCCGCCTTGGTCTTGAACGGCCGGGCGATCACCTCGGCGGCGGCGGTCGTCGCCTTGTCCCGTTCGGCCGTGTCGGGGTCGGCTGCCAGTGCGGCCAGGCGGGCAGTGAGCTCGTCGTACCGGTCCCGGCTGGCATTGCCCCTGGTGGCCTCCCACCACTCCATGACGCCGACGATCTTGGCTCGCATTTCCGGGGTGAGCGCGGCGACCATGAGGTCGGCGGCCGGCTCGCGGAGGGTGTCGGCGAGACCCCAGCCCCACAGCGCCCAGTCGAGCAGCGACCACAGGCGGTCCCGTGTGGCAGCTTCGGGAGCGGTCGCGTCGCTTGTCGCAGTCACGCGCCGTCTCCCAGCAGCCGGTCGGCCTGGTCGAACGCCTCGTCCAAGGTGAAGCGGGCGCGGGCAAGGAACTCTTCGTCCCGGTCCGATGTCCGGGGTTCCATCTCCCATTCGCCGTCGCGGGTGAGCGCCTCGGTCATGTCCCACCCGGTGCCGCCGTTGAGCACGGCGAACGAGTCCTCGCCTCGCCTCGCGATGCCGACCCGGTTCTCGCGCGGCCCGACGTCGGCCTTCCCGGTTTCCGCGATCCGCCGTCTTAGCGCCTCGCGGTCGAGCGGGCTCACAGTTCGCCCCGGAACGAGGTGCGCCGCGCCGCGTCCGTGGCCAGCTCTTTGATCGAATACGGGTTTTCGCCCGGCCCGTGGGTCGGACAAAACGGTCGGAAGGCGCCGTCGCCGTCGTCCAGGCGGAACCATTCGCACGCTTCATGCCGCTCGACGTCCAGGACGCGGTCCAGCAGCCACCGCAGCCACGCCCGCTCGTTGAACGTCGCCGCAGGGACGGGGAAGTAGTGGTTGACGGGCCGGCGCCGGTCCGGATGGTAGGTGTCGTTGACGTCGGCGTAGACGACGAGGGTGAGCCCGCCGGCTGCCGCGCCGTGGGTGTCGGCCGGGTCGCGTTCCATGTCGCGGAGGTTGAACGTCCAGCCGTCCCGGTAGCGCAGCCGCTCCACGAGACCGGCGAGCGCATGCGGGTACGGCCCGTACTGCCGCATCGCCCTTTCGCTGTCGCCCCAGCCGGCGGTCATCGGACTAGCTCCACGACGGTGACAGGCTCGAACCCGTCGGCGGGTGTCGCGGACTCGACGTATTGCAGGAGGCCGATCTCGAAGACGTCGTCGGCCTCGTCCTCGCCGGTCTCGACCCACCGTGCCCACACCCGGCGGACGCCGGCAGTCAGGTCGGCGTCCGCCACGGGCCAGGCACTCACCCATTCGGCGAACCCCCATTCGCCGGGCAGGTCGCGTGGCTCCGAGCCGGGTCCTTCCAGGTAGGCCCGTGCCCGCCACCACGCTTCCGCGTCGGGGAGGTCGTGGGTCCAGATCAGGACTGCGAGCGCCTCGTCGCCGTACCCGTCCAACAGGGTCTCGAAATGCAGGTCGACAGCGCCGACCTGCACCATGTGGCCGCCGCGCTCCGCCTTGCGGACCGACCGTGCGAGAACCGCGGTCACGCGGCACGCACCTTGAGGATGCGAACCGGCCCTCTGACGCCGCGCCGTTCGACGGTGAGCACGACGTGTCCGGCGGTTTCTAGCTGGCGGAGGCATTCCCGTGCCCGTTCGACGGTGATCCCGACGTTGTCGGCGACCTGCCGGGGGACGCTGAACTGTCCTGGTGTGATCTCGCCGCGCATCCGGACGAGCTGGAGGACTGCCGTCAGGATGCCTTTCGTCTCCCCGTCCCGGGCGGACCCCGGTGCCGGGGTGACGAACTGCAGGCCGAGGACTTCCAGTACGGCCTGGGCGTACCCGGCCGGGCCGTGGGCCGGGCACTGCTCGTCCCAGTCGAGAAGGTTGGCAGGGTCACCGGTGTGCCGTTCGTCGGCGATGGACCGCAGTGCGTCGATCAGCGCGTCCCGCTCCCACACGTCGCCCTTCGACAGCAGGAATATCTCCGGCTGCTCGTAGTCGACGACGACCGGATCGACAAGCCCGTACTCGTCGGGATGTCCGCCCAGAATCACGGCGTCGATCACGCCGTCGACACTCGGCCCCGCGTCCCGGTCGCCTTCGACGAGGATCCGGACCCGGGTCACTGGGCGAACACCTCGCTGTCCAACGAGGAGCGCCGCTGTGCCGCTGCGTCCCGTACGAGCGCCTGGCCGCGTTCTGTGATCTTCTGGACCCCGAACGCCGCGTGCGCCTCCGACAGGAGCTCGCCCAGCTGCTCGAGGTCCCGCGCGATGGAGACGGCGGCCAGCAGCGACTCGAGTTCACCCCGGTCGGGTACCGGCGCACCGGCGGCGTCCGCCCGGGCGTTGTCGTCGGCCACCCACGCCTCGAACTCGGGGTCGACCGGCGGTGGCGTGGTGAACGGGTCGCCCGTCGTCGGCGCGGTGCCGCGCTCTGCCTGGGTAAAGGCCGCGGACGGACGGTTGACCGAGTTGACGAGCTGCTCGTGTTCGATCGCCGCATGCCGGGCGGCGTTGACCGCCAGGTGGGCCGCATGTTCCCGGCGGGCTTCCTCGTCGCCTTTCTCGACTTCTTCGTCGACTACTAGGCCGGCGGTCTCGTCGGGGAACACGGTGCGGAGCGCCTGCGCCTCGCCGCATTTCGATATCTGATTGGCCGGCATGGTACCCCACTTGCCGGTGGGCTTGCCGTCTTTGTTGGTGACCACGTACTCGTCGAACATGACAGTTGCCCAGGTTTCGTGAAGAACGCCTCGGGCGTCGTAGTGCCGGACACCCATCTTCGCGGCGGTCGGCGGCTTGCTACCCGACCAGATCTCGCGCCACGCCCCGTCGTCGGCGCACCACATCGGCCCGACACGGCCTGCGTAGCGGCCTGACCGTTCGGCGATGAGCCGGAAGCCGTCGATGGAGGTCTGAGGCCGGTAGACGTCCCGGCGTGCGCGGTTGTCCCAACGGCCGATCAGGTAGATCTGCTTGGAGAACGGGTCGAGCCTGGCGCGCTGCGCCACATGCTGGAAGATCATCAGCTCGGCGGGGAGGACGTCGTCCTTCACGCCCAGTACGCGAAGGGTGTCGATCTGCCGCTGAGACCACCACTGCTGGTCGCCGCGCAGTTCGAGCACGGTACCGGTGGCCCTGGCCGCGACTGCGGCGCCAGCCTTGGGTGCGGCGCCTGGCCGCGCTTGCGGCGCCTGGGCGATGTCAACAGTCATGAGACTCCTTCGGGTTGGATCTCGAATACGTGGAACGCGGCGCCGCCGACGATCGACCCGACGTAGTCGCCGTGGTGGAGGTTGATCCCGTCCGGGGTGGCGCCGTCGCCGACGACGGCGAAACGGCGGGCTGTGGTTCCGCCCTCACCGGAGCTGAGGACCCACAGCGTCGGGTCGCCGCGGCGGTCGCTGCCGACGGTCAGGTAGTGGGCGCCGAGCGGCAGGTCGACGGTGGCGGCCCACCCTTCGAGCACGACGCCGCCGAACAGCTCGAAACCGTCCTGCATGAGCTGGTGGGCGGTGACGACGCCGCTCATTCCCGCCACGCCCCGCCGAGGTGCCCGTACCCGGTGGGCATCTGCACTGCGAGCCGGTGCGAGCACGAGTTCGGCCCCGGATGGTCCGAGCAGTCCCAGATCCCGTCCACGAGCCGGACGGTGACTTCCACGGACTGGCCGGTCTGGTCGCCGAGCGCGGGCAGGATCTTGGCGAGTACACGGGCGGGCGGCTCGTCGGGGCTTACGAGGACGGCGGCACGGATCTGGACACGCTCACGCAGGTAGGCGAGCGCCTTCGGCCGCAGCGGGTTCTTGGTCCGCGTCGTCGTGGTCACGCGGTGACCAGCGGGTCGAGGGTGTGCAGGACGGCGCGGGCGAAGGCGTCCGGGTGATCGCAGGCGTCCCAGCCTTCGCAAGCGTCGTGACGCCGGTCTGCGACGGACGCGAGTGCGGACAGCAGGACGTGGTGCTGCGCGGCGAAGCTGTCGGCCAGTAGGTCTCGGGCGGGCAGGGATGTCGGCGGGCGGCGTCGGGCAAGCAGTCGCGGCAGGCTCATGCGGGTGCCCCTCCTGGGACGGCTCGTCGGATGTCGAGGTGGAAGGTCTTGCGTGGGCCGTTGACGGCCAGGTCGTGGCCGGCGGCGTGGAGCATCCATTGGACGGACACCGCCTCGTCGACCAGTTGGTGCGCGTCCCTGACGGGAAGGTCGTCGCTGAGCGGTCCGAGGTAGGCGTGGACGGTGTCGCCGGCCTGGTCGAGTAGGGCGTGAGCTTCGGCGGGGGTGAGGTAGTCGCCCATCAGACGGGCGCCCCTTCGACGTCGGCGGGCAGTTCGGCGTTCTCGACCTTCAGTGCGGCGACGGCGCCGGCCGTGCCGGACCGGACGGCGTAGACCAGTTCGTCGATACCGGCGAGGAGTTCGACCTGTCCACCCTTCGGGGCGTCTTCACCTCGGAGTGCGACGTCGACACGGCGGGTGGCTTCGGCGTGCTCGTCCATGAGTGCCATGGCGGTCTGGCGTACGACCGACTGGCCGTCGCGGACGAGCAGGGAAAGTGTCGGGGGCAGCTCGCTTCGGAGCATCCGGTCGCCGACGTGGCTCTCACTGTCGGCTGTTTCGGCGAGTAGGCGGACCCAGGCGAATTCGCCTTCGTCTTCTCTCGGGTCGTAGATCCAAATGTCGGGGGTCGTCGGGTCGTGGGCGTCGCGTACCACGTCTCCCGGTTCCCAGCTTTCGACGGCGGCCGGCGGGGCGGGTTCGGCGCGGAGCTGGATCACGTCAGCCACGCAGATCGCCTCCGAGTGCGGGGACGCCCTCGGTACGGGCGTCGAGCGCGGCTTCGGTCGGGTCGAGGTCAGGCATCGTGTACCGCCCTCAGGTGGTTCAGGTCGGCGGCGGCGGTTTTCAGGTCGTCGGCGAGGGTCCCGACGACGGCGGCGGATTGCAGGTCGAGTTCGACGAGTTCGCAGGTGGTGGCGGGGTCGCGCCACGCGCCCCGGTCGGCGTACAGGTCGTCCCGTTCGCCGAGCCGTCCGGTTATGCGGGCGAGCTGGCGCAGTGCCTGCGGGAGCCGTTCGGCCGCCTGCGCGAGCGCGGACAGTACGTCGGACAGGTGGCGGGGGTCGTCGAGCCCGCCGTCGCCGAAGACGGTCAGATGGTTGATCGCCCGAATCGCCTCGGCGGCGGCGCGGGCGTGGAGGACGGGGGCCGGGTCGACGTCAGCCACCGGACACCCCCGCGACCGGCAGGCCGAACTCGGCGTTGCGGCGGCCGGGCCGCAGGTCGCCGGACGTGCGGACCGCCATCACGTCGATGCGGTCCCATTCCAACTCGTCGGCCGGGTAGGTGAACTCGACGGCCGGGCGTACGAACGCGGCCTCGTCGTAGCTGGCGAACGGCCCGGCGAGCAGGTCTGTGCCCATCCCGCCGTACGGGACGTAGGCGACGTAGTGGGCGGTCCGCATCAGGCCACCGCCGGTCGGTCGAGCTCGAGGTACCGGTCACCTGACGGCCTCGCAGAGAAGCCTGACTTGGCGAGCAGCTCGGCGGCGTGGTGCGCGCTGGCAGGCGGGAGCAGGTCCAGCGTCAGCTCGACGAAGTCCCCGTCCCACGGGTCGGCCGAGTCGATGCCGATACTGGCATCGCCGAGGACGACACCAGCCGGCGCCCACCACGGGCATTCCTTGCCAGGGTGGGCGAGGAGCTTGCAGGCGCAGGCGTCCACCTACGCCACCGCCCCGGCGGTCTCGCTCGCCCCGTAAACCGGGACGGCTTCGCCGACGACGGGTTCCCCGACGGGCGCCCACGCGACGGTGCGCCACGCCCCGGCCTGGCTGCGGGCGATCTCCTGGGCGTGCTCGGGGGACTCGGCCCGGGTCGGGACCTGCGCGGCGTGTTCCCAGGTGACGGTCACCAGGTAGTCCTGCTCGGCGGGTTCGGCGGGTTCTACGGTGGTGTCGCCGGACGGGCCGGTGTCCTCTTCGCGGTACGGTTCCACGGCATTCCTCTCTCTCGGGTGCGCGGGCGCGGGTCGCGGGGCAAGGTCGTCGTGGTGGGCGGCCCTCGCGGCCCGTTTCTCTTTCAGGCGGCTGCGACCACGTAGTGCCGGCGGACGAACGCCTTCACGTCGGCGGCGGTGAAACCCCAGCCGGCCGCCTTGCTCGGCAGGACGCCGGACAGTTGCCGGCTCGTCGCCCAGAACGTGACCGTGCGGGGCTTGCAGTTGAGCGCTTCGCCTACCTCGTAGGCGTCGAGCAGCCGGTCGCCGTAGGCGTCGAGGGCCGCGAACAGTGCGGCCAGTCCCGCTTCGTCCACGACCGGGCCTCGGGCTCGCGGCGCCCTGTTCGGTGCCGTCACTTCCACCTCCACGGGTGTCGGGTCCGCCTGCCTGGCTGGCGTGCGGGACAGCGGACCATACCGCCGTCAACGGCAGTCTACGACAGTCAGCGCTAGGAAACGATAGGCGGCGCGTGTCGCGGCACCCCCGGGGCGACCAGTCGGTTTCTATCGCCAAGACGAGGCACGGCCCGCCTGGCAGGCTACGGTCCGATACGGCTTGTCGCGTAACAGGTTCCGTGGCGGGCCGAGATCGCTACCGGGTGGGATGCTGGGCTCATGGACGGATCAGGGCAGCAGGTGAGCGCCGGAGAGCGGGTCGATGCCCCGCCGCGGGACGGCCGGGGGCGGGCGACGTTGACCCCCGAGCAGTCCGCCCGCCTTTTCGAGGCGATCAAAGCCCGGCAGGCGGCGAAAGGCTGGCCGATCGGCGCCCGGTTCTCGGCGGCCACCTACTACGACATCCGCGCCGCGGGCACGGGCGGCGGCGGCACGCTGCTGTCGACGCTGGCGAAGGCGAACCGCTGGATGCGCTGGGCGGACGGGGCGGCCGAGGGTGTGGCGCTGCGCGGCGAGCGGCCGGTCGGCTTGGAGGAGGTCGTCGCCCGGCTGCGGCGGGCGGTGGAGGTGCGGTGCTCCCAGCGCGGCTGGGTGCCGGCGAAACGGGTGGAGCCGGGCGTGTGGGCGAAACTGTGCGACGAGGACACCGACGAGCTGCCGTCGGCACCGGAACTCGTCGACCTCGACGACGCCGTCGAATGGGTGCGGGGGTCGGCCGAGAAGCTGGCCAGGGACGGCGTCGACCCGGTCCCTTCAGAGGGCGGCCCGAACCACGTGGTCGTGCACTTGGACGCCCCGGCGGGCACGGCGGACCTCAGCGAATGGTTTCAGGTCTCCGGCCGGGTGACGGCGTCGGCGGCGCAGATGACACCGGAGGAGCGGGGGAAGCTGACCGCGGTCGTGCAGCGGATGTTGGACGACTGGCTCGAACGGCGGAGCTGAGTCTTTTCCTGCTCCACGAGGCCGAGGACCCAGGCGAGGGCTTCGGCCGCGCCTTCGCACCGTCCGAACCGTTCAGGGTCCAACGTGTCGTCCTCTGCCGCCAGTTGGCTGGCCGCGCAGCGCCTCTCTTCGACGTTTTCGGCTATCGCGCTCAACGAGGTATGCAGCACGTTTTAATCGTGCGCTTTGGCCGTCGGGCCGTCTTCGTGTGCCCGATCTGCACGCCATCGGCGTGTCGCCACGCTTCGCAGTGGATGTCTCACCGTGGGCTCGCAACGGGTTTATCCTGCGCAGATGGAGCGTGTGTGGCGTGAAGCCGACCTCCCCGCAGGCCAGGACGCGTACGTCCGGCGGCTCGAGCTGCCCGACGGCGCCGAGCTGGAACTGGCCGTCACCTCGGCCGCGCTCACCCCGCGCCAGCGGGCGGAGGCCCGCCGGCAGGTGCTCGCGCGGGAGTTGGACAATGAGGGACGTGGCGACCCCGACACGCCCTGACGTCTGCCGCGGCGGCCCCTGATGGCCTGGTACGAAGACCTGCCCAGGCGTAAGCGGGACGGCAAGGTCCGTGTCCGGGCCACGGTGCAGAACGCCCACCACCGCGCCCCGACGGCGGTCGACCCGAAGACGGGCAAGAAAAAGACCGAGTGGCGCCGCACGTTCGACACCAAGACCGCCGCGAGACGCTGGGCGCAGGGGATCGAAGCCGACCTGGACCAGGGGATAGACCCGGACGCCGTGCCGGTGCGCCCCGAGGCGGAGACGCTGACGCTGGCCGCCTGGCGGGCACGCTGGTGGCCCACCTACTGCCGGGCCACCCGCAAGGCTCCGCGCAGCGTCGAGGAGACCGACAGGCGGTGGAGGCTGCACGGGGAGCCCCGGGGGGGCGACACCACGCTGGCCGTGTTCGACCGGCTCGAGATCCAGGACTGGGTGGACGAGGAGCTGGCCGGCTGGGCGGCCCCCGGCTACGTGGAGCTGATCTACAAGGATCTGCACCTGTTGTGCGAGTCCGCCGTGGACCACCGGCCGCAGATCTTGGCCCACAACCCGTGCCACAAGATCCGGATGCCCGACCCGAACGCCGCCGAGGTGGTCCACACCGACGCGGCCGGGGTCTCGGGGGTGGCCGGACGGTGCGGCTTCTACGCCGACCTGGTGTGGTGCCTGTGGGGCACCGGGTGGCGCTGGGCGGAGATGGTCGGCCTGCGGCGGGACCTGGAGACCGCTGACGGCCCGTGCATCGACGTCGAGAACAACGTCCTACGGCTCCACCCGACGCTGGGCTGCCTGGTCGAGTCCGACGGCGGCCTGGCGTCCGGCCCGCCGAAGACGAGGGGCAGCGCGCGGGCCACCGCGGTGCCGCAGTTCGTCATGGATTTCGTCTCGGCGCGGCTCGACGCGCCGGACGTCCGGCCCGCCCGCGTCCGGAAGGCTCACCCTGCCCCGTCCCCCTACGT
>ERZ1292637.145-Hain-H14-01um-R3-145-length-45594-cov-7_pt1 | contig 36509 bp, 52 predicted proteins | sample MGYA00564405_ERZ1292637 | MGnify/ENA primary metagenome ERZ1292637 (study PRJEB36523, sample SAMEA6512645) | groundwater metagenome | collected 2019-01-09 | study: AquaDiva: Metagenomics assemblies of 32 groundwater samples | reverse complement strand
TCGTTCGCTGTGCATCTGATATTCGGCTGAGGAGCCCCAGCGCCCATCTTCGTTGGGCAACCAAACGGCTAACCGCAGGTTCATCTGATTTTTGCTGGGGCTATAGTACTCAGTTTGAGCTTGGTTAGCTCGTGGGCGCCAGAGCGTCCGTGTAAAACTCATAGAGCCAGTTCCCTGCGCTGCGCTCGCCGTACACATACTCGTCATACAGCCAAACGCTAGTGGAACCACCACCAATGTGAGGCTCTCGACGGTCTTCAGTTCGAGGGCCGAAGCCGTTCACTAGAACGATGGCCTCCATTGCGAAGACACCACCCTTGGCGTCATCAGAGCTGTCAATCGAGATGTTACCATCCATGTAAATCTGGGTGTTATGCACCATACCAGAGAAACCTTCGTGGAACACACGAGCGACCATGTCACTGACGTCGGCATATGTACCGATACCAACGGTGATCTCATCATAGAAGTCTTTGATCTGGAAGGGATGCAGAACAGCACGGTAGGGCGGGTTCCCAGCCTCCGTGGCGTTACCGGCGATACGGGACGTTGCGGCAGCGATGAGACCAGAGTGAGCTGTAGTTCCAGCACCACCCAAGCTCGTTGTTGCACCATCCAGAATCGTCAATCCATCAGTATCCTTCAACCTCTGCATGGCGTTCTGGGCGAGAGAGCCTAGTTTGCCATACGCAACCTTCGAGATTCGGCGGGCCACACGGTCAGTGATGAGCGTATGCACGCCTGCCATAACGGGTGTGAGCGAAAAGAGTGTGTCGCTAAGTAGCTGTGGGTTGTTGAGCACGGTGGCTTCAGTCACACGCTGAGCAGTAAGCTTCGCGAGGCTGATTTCATCCCAGCTCAGGCCAGTACCCTCGGCTAGATTCACGACATCAACGAGTTGAGGCATAACGCCCTCATACTCCCTGACGATTCGAGCAGAGTCGATTACAGTGGGGAGGGAGTCAGCCAATGCGTCAGTTGTAGTGTTGCCGCTTGGCATAGTTTAGTCTCCTTGGATGCTGCGGGGCGGGGAGCCAAGCGCAGCTTAGTTTGCTTTGAGAAACACAAAAGGCACCTTTACGCCAGCTTCATGGAGGCGTTGGGCAACGGTGCGAACATCGTCCCGTGCGCCATCCCCTGTTGCTGCGGAGCCTCCCGATACGACGGCACCCTTGCCAACATCTGTTGGGGGAGCCTTAGTCACTGCGTTGGCGACCTGTCGGGCTTCTGAAGTTTCCCTCTCGCTCTCCCTCTGTTTGTTGACAAGCTCTCGCTGGTGTTCGTTGTGCTGTTCCATAACCAAGGTTGGCAGCTTGTACCACTGCGCCTCGGCGTTAGGGCTTTGAACAAACTCCGTTACGCGGGCTCGACGTTCAGGAGGCAAAGCTTCGATTGCGGGCTTTAGCTCATTGAACATGGCGACGTACTGGTTGTATCGAACGTTCTCTTCGATGGTGGAGAAGCGGGCTTCGTCACGAACTCGTGCGGCTACCTCATCATCGGGTGCTGTTTCCAAGAAGCGCTGTCGGTTTGCTCGGTGTGCAGCAGCTTGGTTCTCGGCTTGTGTACGTAGCTGAGTCTGTCGCCAACTTTCCATTCGTCGGTCGGACTCGCTCTGCGTTATCTTGCCAAGAGGATGCTCCTGGTTTCGTGCCATCTGACGTAGGGTGTCCTCAGGCACTGCGGCAATCAACGACTGCAACTGCTCGGAAGTGAGAACGGATACTAAGTTATCCAAGCTCACGGCGTTCTGCTCCGGTGTCGCACCCTCTACGGGGGTTTCCGAAACAGTGCCCTCGATCTCGGTATCGGGCATGTTTGGTCTCCTTATTCAGTTATTCTGTAACTTCCATTATACCACAAACAGGGAACGATGTCAATAGCTAGGGCATGCGTAATGCAGCCCGTTGTGTTGCGCTCAGTACACGCTCCTTGATGGTGGTCTCAGTTTTTTCGAGAATCATACTTATCGCTTTCTCAGCGCCAGCGCGGTCACGGTTCATGTACTCAGCGAAACGCGGGTCAGCAAGCATAGGTACGATAGTGATTGCTAGGTAGTCACGGTAGATGTTGTGGGCAGCTTCTAGCTGGCGGTCGTCGAGTTTGGTATAGTGGCCCTCGAAGCTCACTGTGTTATTCATTACAGGTGTTGCTAGACTGAGCTCACGCAGGGTGCGGATTGTATCGGTACCTAGTGCGTTGGTCATGTCGGCGGTTCGTACTTCAGCAGAGCGGGGGCCGACACGTTCGAGCTCGCCACCGACCTCTGGACGGAACCGTTTAGCGATGGGGCCAACTAGAGGGAGGGCTGTCTCGCGCTTGAAGCTTTGAATCTGAACAGCATCACGGAGATCGCGGGGCAGAAGAGTGAGTAAGGTCTCTCTCACTTCTGGGGGAGCAGCCTGAATTCGCTCCAAGGCGAGCTTGGTTTGTTCATTCACAGCTTCAGGAAAGAACGTGTCCAGAATCCAGTCACTGGCGCCGACAGCAGTTTTGGCAGGGCCAGTACCTAGAGATTCTGTGATAGCTTGGAGGGTGCGGGGCGACATGTTTAGGGCATCGCCTACCACTTTGTAGGTACGGGGTGTGGTGATACCGAATTGCAACTCAGCGGGTAGGTTCTGCTCACTCTCTGGAACTACAGGTCGCTCCTTGAACATATTGTAGTTCGCGAGCAATATTGAGGCTAGATCAAACACAGGCCCTGGGCCAACACCAGTGGGAGCGTTCTGTAGCACCTGTCCCATCAAGCCGTAGCCAGCGGTGGGCGATTGGGAGATGAAGTTTTCTATGAGCCACGCCATAGTGCCCTGCAACGGTACCCAGTCGCGCAGAGCAGGCGATAGCACCATATAATTTGGCTTGGGTCGGCCTTCGACGGTGTACTCCTCAGTTGGGAGCATTACGTAGACGGAGCCATACCGTATGTAGGCGGGGACGTCGGCATTTTCGGGGTAGCTGTTGTTGTACCAAGTTAGGCCGGTGAATAATCCAGCTAGATCGGCGACACGACGGCGACCCTGCGGCGATTGAACGATACGCAGCGGGAGCAGGGTGCCCTGCACGGCAACATTGGCAAACGGTATGACGCGGTCTAGGTTGCGAGTGAGCCAGCCGCCGCGATGGTAGTTGATGATGCTCTCAAGAGCTTCTGTTGCGGCACGTTTCGCTTGCGGTGTGGCAGCAACATCGATAGGACTCATTGAACGCCACCCAGTAAGGCTCTTGTCTAGAGTGTTCTCGAACGCCTTCAAACGCTGCCCCTGCTCTGTAGCGCGACCCATGCGGGGCAGGAAGCTAACGATGTGGCGACCTATGCTTTCACCGTCCGTCAAATTCTTGGTGCGTTGCGTTTCGGTCATAAGCGAACGGGCAAGCTTGAGCTTCTCAGCCTGCGTTGCGTTACTAAAGAACTTGCTCTGCTCGGCTCCCGCCAGACGGAACGCTCTAAGCGTTGGGTCAGTGTTGACACCACGTAGGTAGCGGATCATTTCAGGGATAGCCGTACCTGGAACGGTGCCCGTACGGGCATAGGCGTTCAGGTGGTCGAGGATGAAGTTCGTGGCAATGAAGCTTGGGTTCTGCTCGATGGCACCAGTACGCCACCACTTGTTCAGGGTATTGACGAGGCCAATTATTTCGTTATCGCTATCGTGAGCTATGGTACGCTCTAGCTCACCTGACACCCACTTGGGGGCAGCCCAGCGCTCGACGGCTCCGTTGTTGAACAGAACGAACGCACGTTCTGTGTCAAGGTTGTGGGTCTGGTTGGGTTGCAGCTTACGCACTAGACCCACCATGTCGGGGTCGCGGCGTACCACGTCGAGAGCTTTACGTACAAAGTTGTTATTGGCAACGAAACGCTCGACAGAGCTGTTAGCGAGGAACACCGATTCCATCGGGTCTAGAACGTTGCCGTGTGTGGGAACATCGTTAGCCAGCTCGTGTATCTTGGCACGTAAGGAACCTAGGGTGTGTAGAGCATCGGCATTGCCCAGCGCTGCGTCGTTAGCGATGTTAGTGTACTTGAGGGGGTTGTACCAGGGGTAGTTGTTCGTGAGTTCGTTGTAGGCTTTGCGGGTTAGCCCCCCAGAGGCATATAGGGCATCTCGGATGCGCTTGTGGTCATCAGCTACGACACGGGCCGCAGCTTCGATTTCGGCATGTGCTGGGGCGGTACGGTAGTTTGTGAGCCACTGGGCTGCATCCTTACTAGAACCGAACGCTCCGAACGGTCGATCGGCGGCACGAGGGTGAAGCTTGCGCCACGTAGCAGCAGTTTGAGCGTTCAGGTAGCGGGACACATCGTCCTGGAAGATAGGCATGTCGGAGGCACGGACACCTGCTGTGGCAGCGATGTCTGTGATCTTCTCGTACACCATGCGCGATCGTTCGGCAGCTTTTGTGACGACGCTGCCTACCTGGTTGAACTCATCGATTATCTTGTTTAGCTCGTCACCGCCCAGCTTTTTGGCACTACGCTCTAGGCCAGCGATTCGGTTCGTGGTAGCTTCCTGAACGGTACGGGTAATGTCACCCCAATCCATCGAAGGAGACGCACCCAACGCTTTCGAGGTTTGGGGAGAAATCCCTGCACTTTGCGACAGTCGAAGGAATCCTGCTTCGTCAGCTAACACACGACTGACGGCAGTGTTAGGAATGAAACGCAAAACCTCTGGGTTAGCAACCAAAGTTTCGTTTTGTGTAGCATGAACAACATCGTAGCCAAGTTTCCGTATAGCATCTGTTTTGGAAACAGTGCCCCCCACCGTAATTTCATCTAGAAACTTGATAACCTCGGCTTCAGGCTTGCTTCTAAGATCAAGTACGCGGGCTTCGGGAGTAATATTGTAACCCAAGATAGTGGCTGGCTTACCTCCAACAGCAGCTCTAGCTGCCACGAAACCCTCAGCAGCTTTTTTGGTAGGCGCTAGGAATATAGGCTCACCGGCTTGTGGGGCGATAGTGGATGGTTCAAAAACCTCAGACGTTGCATGGAAAAACTGTGGTTGGGGCTTAGAAAACGGAAGGCGTAAACCCGCCCCTTCCTCCACTGCTAATTGCTTGAGTAACCTAGGGATTTCCCTTCTGATAGCAAAGAGCCCACTCATTTCTTGCCGTATATCAAAAACGACCTCTGGTGGGATGTCTAGATCGCTCATCTGCTTGCCCAGAGACTTCATTTCATCATCAAGCAGATCAAGTTCTTTTATCATCTGTTCAGCTTGGTCTATCTTGTCTAATGGTATATTTCCCCAAGGAGTACGAAGGAAGCCCTGTTCACTAAGTGCCAGCCGTCGAGCGGGGGCGGCAACGCTGCTGAACGCTTCGCTAGCCCGCAAGATATTCGCAGCACCCCGTCCTAAATCACCAACAGCACCCAGAAACGGCACCACGTCAACAATAGTGGCAGCGATGTCTAGAGCGCGGCCTACGCCTTCACCCTGTATGAGCTCTTCGCCTTTCACGGCACGAATAGCTGTTTCGGCTCCTGGTATGAACTGAAACGGAAGACGAGCTCCTTGCTCAAAAGCAAATTGCTCAAAGCCGCTGGGCTGCTGAGCGTACTCTGGGGCGCCAGAAACACCTTGCTGGGGAGCTTGTTGAGGATAGTAGATTGGTATCGGGAACTGGGAGAAAGGTACACCCTCTTCAGCTTCGGATGGAGCCATCCCGCTGGTAGGGGGGTAATAGGTGGAGGGCCCAGGAAGCGGAGGCGTAGGGGCACTCCAGCCTGGGAGCTGGCTATAGTTGCGACGTTGGAACTCCCCTGTCTGGGGATTCTGCCATACCTCGTACTGCTGACTGCCCTCTGATTCGGGGTACAGGAACTCAAACGGATCATTGTAGCCTATGTTCCAGCTCGTGCTCCCGCCACCCCCAGGTAGGGCCTGCTCGTAGGCTTGCTCTAGAGGGCCAGCGCCTCGTATAGGCATTATAAAGCTCCTTAGTAGCCGCCGCCGCCGCCACCAAAGGCACGCTCGGCTTTACGGAACGGCTCGTACATTACCTCAGGGCTCAAACCGGCGGTGCTGTAGGCCGATTCTAGAAGGCCACGCTGAAACGGAGAGCGCTGGCCCATGTAGCCCAGTGTGATGTCGCGGGGTTGAGGAAGAGGAGTTTGTGGGGCGAACGGGAACGAGCCGCTGGGGGCGCTACCGAAGCGCTGTCGAAGTTCCTCGAATTGAGGTAGACCACCTGGGCCTGACGGAGCGGGCGATCCCGAAAACGTTCCTATTGGGCCTCCATATGGAGTGGACGTAGTGGGCGGTCGTGTTATGCTCCCCACAGTTGGACCCCCGCCACTAGGAGCAGCCCCGTAGTCTGGTGCTCCAGTAAGTGCTCCACGGTTTGGAGTAGACCAAGGTAGACCAGTATTAGGGTCTATAGGTGAGCCACCAGGGTATACTGGAGCACCAGGAACCGTTGGCTGTGTTCCACCAGGCTGTTGTTGCCACTGACTATATCCAACCGCCCCACCTTCTGGCTTGAAAATCCCTTGACCAGAAATCTCGCCAAAGCGGTTCTCAATAAGGTTTTTGTTCCATGCCTCTTGGAAACTCTTTACACCCGCAGCTTGATAGAACTGCTCTGGGCTCTCAAAGGCCACCCACTGACCATTTCGTGTCTGACCATAAAGAGTTTGCGCTTCGGGACTCATCTGCCCACCACCTCCCGCACGAACAAAGCGAGTGAACTCACCTTGTCCAGGAGCACCTCCACCTGCTGCTCCACCACCACCACTAGCGGGAGCACCACCTGCGGGAGTGAGTCCAGGGAAGCCTTCCAAAGCTTGTTGCTCGTTAGCTGAAGCACCAAAGCCGCTATAGGCACCTGGAGCTTGACCTAGACCAGCTTGATAAGCAGCGAGTTTGAAGATGTCACGAGGGTTAGCCTGCATCTCGGCCATTGTTTTGCGGCCTTCAAGGGTGGGGCCACTAGGAAGGCTGAGAGAACCTTCGCCTCGGATGAACGCGGCAATCTGATTAGGGTCTAGACCTGCGCCGCCACCGTAGGCGTTGAGCAGGGAGACGTAGGCAGACATGGCGTTGGAGCCAGCCTGGATAGCAGCGTTACGAGCAGAGGATTCATTTTCACCCTGCAACTTAGCGTTTAGGTACGCTTGGTTAGCGGCTTCCTGAGCTTGTTTGTAGGCGTTCTGTTGGGCAACGTTGCCCATGTAGCCTTGTAGGGCATTGTTTACTGCGCTGCCTCCTCCGCCTCCTCCACCCCCACCGCCTGCTGAGTTGAAAGCTTGTTCAGCTTCCGCCTGTGAAGGATAGGAGCCGACGAAGGCTCCATTGATGACCACCCCGAAGGAACCGTCGGGCCGCTGGTCTACGTAGTTATTTGCATCGAAAGCCATTTGGTGCCTCCTGTGTTAGTCGAATGGATTGATAGCGCGCCAAGCACGTTGGAACATATTCGGCTGCGAAGCTTGGGCTTGCTGTTGGAGGGTAGGTAGCTGCGTAGGTAGCTCAAGCCCTGGAGGTACAGGTGGCCCAAATGCTTGGCCTTCTGGGAGCTGTGGGAATGGCTGGTAGGGTGTGGTCATACCGGCACCAAACATAGCCTGGACAAGAGCGTTGGGGGAAGGGCCTTGAGCTTCTTGGGAGGGGGTACCAGTGGTGGTAGAGGTACCTGTAGTAGTGCTGGTGCTGCTTATGCCAGTACGTAGAGCTTGTTGCATAGCCATGCGAGCCATCTGCATAGACTCGTTTTCGTCTGGCATGAAGAGCTGGGTGATAGCACCTAGTGCACCAGGATCGGTAGGTTGGTACTTGAACATTTCGGGGTTCATGCCAGGCAACAAACTCGAATAGGGGCCGCCAGGCTCGAAGCCAGGCATAGTGGAGCCCGCAAAGGATTGCGGAATGAAGCCTGGAGCTAGGAACTTAGCAGCTTCTAGAGGGGCCTGCTTAGCCATCATTTGGAACTTCAGTTCTAGATTGAATATTGATTCAGCTTCACTAGGACTTAGCGTTTTAGTTGTGGTGCTTTGGTGCAATGTGGTGCTTTTGGAGCCAAGCTTCTGACCGATGGGGGCAATACGCTCTAGTTCGTTCATCATGCCTGCGAACTTTTCGATGCCCGCTTGGGAAGCTATGTCGAAGTTGCTGTAGAGCTCGGCAACAAGTTCGGGGTTCTGCTCTAGGAATGACAGAGCGAAGGACATAGCCTGGGGTCCACCACCACGGGTGTCAGCGAGGAGCTTAGCGAAGTCCTGGATTATGTTGATCTTTTGAGCAGAAGTTACAGGCTTAGTTTCGGCGCCACCACCAAGTTCGATACCTGGGAGGTACTGTTTCATTAGTTCTTCAATTGGGTCAGGCATAGTACCTCTCCTTGCGCTCTGTGCTAGCTCTCAAAGGTATCAGCGGATTGGTCGGGGGAGATGCCAAGTTTGTGGGCATTCTTGTTGCGTAAGCGGATTAGGTCTTGAATGCCCTGCCAACCAAATTGGGCGGCGTAACCAGCAAGGCGATCGTCGGAGCCTAGAAGTTCTTCGGTGCGAGCCCACACAGCAAAAGGAGAGAGGGTAGATGCTCCGAGGGGTTTGTCTCCAGCGATTGCGAGGAGACGCTTCACGGCATCTACAGCTTCCTTGGCACTCTCTTCAGCGAGCTGTTCGTACCACTCGACTAAGCTCTGCTCGTCAGCCATTATCCTATTGCTCCTGGGGCGCTCATGGGAGGCGAGTTTGTCGATTGTCCACCGAACTGCCCTGGGGCTGGGCCACTAGGGGGCAGAGGCGTGGTGGGCATACCAGCACCTGGGGCCACGGGTTGGCCTGGCATCTGTCCTGGGGTACCTGCGGGGCCCTCGAACTGCATAGCTTCAGTGCCCTCTGGCGGGATAGCTTCGGCTAGATACTGGGCGATCTTCTGTTGGGTGTAACCGATGGCGGTTTCTTTTGCAACCTGGCGGAACTGTTCGCGCTCGATCATGCGACTGGTCAGTTCAGGCTGGTCGTCATCTAGGAACTTCTGGCGGGCTTGGTATATGCTCATCAAAGGCTCGCCGTTACCGACAGGGGTAGAGGCTTCGCGGGCGATGCGGGTCATCAGAGCCAGGTCGGTGGGGAGAGCTAGAGGCCACTCAGCGTCGATCAAACGTGGCTGCGAAGCTCTCTTTGGGGACATGTCGATTATGGCACCGGCGCCCTTCGCTTCACGGTCATCCTTTGGGGAGATGACAGCAACAGGGACGCCTAGCACTTCGACCATTTTCATAAGGAGATGCCCCAATTGGCCCCAACCTTCACGCAGGTGCTCACTGATAACGTTGTACCGAGCACGTGCGGCGTGCATACGCTGGTTGAGGGGGTAGCCGGAAGTATAGTCAGCGACGTTTCCTTGTAGTACAGGGAGCAGGCCGTGGGTCTGGATCATCTGGTCGAGACGTTCGACGACACGGTAGGCATCCTGGGTGAGAGGCGGGGGCTGAAAAGCACTGGCGTGCTCTCCTGGGAGCGTAACGAACCACTCGAAGGGGTTCATGTCGATGCTCTTGGGGCGGCCAGTTTCCTCGTCCTTCTCGTAGGCGGCACCTTCGGTCAGTTCGAGGATAGGGTAGAACCAGGCAGTAGCTCGGACATGCGTAGCTATCTGGGATAGAACGGTGTCGCGCTTTGCCATAAGGTCGATCATGGGCCACAAGAGCGATACCCAGCGTTCGCTAGGTTCATCAAGCCCCGATTCGTCGCCAGGTATGAAGATGTACGAAACACGATCGTAGTGGTGCTCCCACTGGCGTAGAACAGTGAGCTGAGGGTGGAGGGGTGGGTTGACACCTTGGCGAGCACGGGTTGTACCTGCGGCGTAACCATAGGTGCAGAGGGTTCGGTTTTGGTGTTCAAACCACCACACGTAGTCGCTGTCTTTGTAGTTTTCTAGGCGGCCTTTGTGCTGGGGATAAGCACTACGAAGCTCACGAACTTGGCGTAAACGAATCTCTAGGGCATGTGATGGCCCTACACCGGCATCCTCCCAGATGTGGGCGGAAGGTGGTTGGACATGTCGAACGGCGATTGGGATGGGAAGGAAGGCGCGCTTGCTGTCATATTCTTTCTTCCAGCGCAGCACTTCGGTGTCATCCTCTAGGTCGATAGGGCCGCCAGCGTGCTGGAGTTGCATGGCGGCGTGGACTTTGAAGATGGCACGACCATAGCGAAACAAGTCGCCGACGACCTTACGATGCACGGCGTCACTCTGCTGGCGCTCTATTTCCCAGATGAGGGTATTTAGCCAGCGCTGGTCGGCGTCGGCACGCATAATGCTTCTGTTGCTTGCGTTGATCTCGTTGACAGTAAAACGAGGCTTTTCCTTGAACTGACCCATGACGAGCTGGAGGTAGGTGTAGAGCTCTCTGGAACTTATGACCTCGTAGTTCTGTCGGGCACCAGCAAGGATAGGGCGTGTAGCGGGGGTACGCTCGTGGATGGCATCGTCTATCTCGCGGTCGAGGTTGTTGAGCTTGTTGTCTCGATCACGGCCCTCGTTCCAGAGTTCCTTCAAGAACTTCTCGTTTATGCTATCCGGCATTGGGGCGCTCCTCTAGGATTGCGTCGCACTTCCAGCATCGTTTGATAACCAGTTTGCCATACCATCGTATTGTTGTTTCTCCCTTGCATGTTGGGCATAATAAGATGGCTATACCGCTGGGAATGCTCTGTTCAGAGTCCATATAAGCTCCTTTATCGCAGTACGTAGGGTACGTCACGACCCGATATTCGAATGATGTTGGGAACGTCTAGGGCGTGAGTAAGGGCGTCGTAGGCGTGGTCTTCGGCACGGGTGTCTACGTCGTCAGGGCGATTGGGGTCGATAGGGAGAGAGGGTATCTGATCGGCCAGGATGCGGCAGTTGTCCATGACCTGTAGCCAGGGCTTGCCGTCAGGGGCAATTGACAAGAATCTATGAAGAAGGTCTTTACGGTGTTTACGATGGTTTCGTCCGGCACGTGGGGCGATGGTGACGGCGATACCAAGGGGGTTGAGGTACTTACGATAGACAGATGCAGGGGTTACGCCGCGATTGATGGTGCCTGGGTTGTTCATGTCGGGTGGCAGTTGGATTACTATGAGGTTCTGCTGGCGAGCACAGACGGGTTGCATTTTCTTAGCCTGCACTTGGGCATCGGTGCCTTTTTCGTACCACTCGTGATACACATACACACGACGCAATGTTGGGTCTATGTCGTCGATGACGGATGGGTCTTCGGCATATAGGTATGCTGCCCACGGAGCTGTGGTACCGAAGTCAACTCCACCTCGTTTTACCCACGATGTTGGGGCGTCGAAGTAAGGTACGACATGTTTTTCGCGGCGCCACTCAGGGAACGCTTGGCCTTCGTAGACATCCCAGTCACCGAAAGCAGCGCGGCGTTCTGCTTCAGGTTTGTCACGGAGCTCCTGTAGGTAGCCTGGGTAGCGTTTTAGTAGGGCGGGGTTGTCGAAGATGGTTGCGGGGATGAAGCAACGAGTGGGGAGAGGGACGCCATCTTCGTCGTCGCCAGGACTCCAGATAGTGTAGGGCGGGTGAGGAGTGATCCACTCCTTTCGTACCCAGGCATGGCCGATTCCCCAAGGCCAAGCGCTTGCTCTAAACCTTGGCTTTATTTCGGCAGCTACCTTGCCCGAGCCACGTAGGTTCATAAGCAAAGGGGTAATCATGTTCTGGGTGAACTCTTGAATCTCGTCGATGTAGAGGCCGTCCCACTCGTTACCTTGGAAGCCCTCGGCGTCCTTGGGCTCATCAGCAGCGCGCAATAGAATTACAGAGCCGTTTACGAAACGGAATGCCCTCTCAGTTTGGTTCCATGAACCTAGGGTCTGGGGGAGCTTGTACAATCGTTCCCGAAAGACACCCATCAGGTTATCGTAGATGCGTCGGAAGATTACTGCTACGTAGCCAGCGTAGGTTAGACACTGGGTAGTGGCGTCCCACAACAGTGCTTCGGATTTGCCACCACCTCGGCCACCGCCGTATAGAACTCGGTCGGCTGGGCACAGGTGGAAGAGTCGTTGTTTAGGCTGAGGGATGTAGAGTTTGGTTAGGTCTAGTTCCATAGAACAGACTGCGCTAACATGTTATGTAGAGTCGTTGCTTTTTGGTATTAGTTCTTTGTATTGCGCTTCGTATACTGGATTTGGTATAGCAGTAGCCACCTCGCGCGCCCACGAATCAATAGGCGCAGCAAGCGAAGGGACTTCCAAACGGATTGTGATTTCTGCTCCAACACGTTTCGACATACGTTCTACGATTTCCTGGTCGAAGTTGTTTAGGATGTAGATTGCCATGAGGTCACTGGGCTTTTCGCCATCAGTGCCCATAGCACGCTTTACGGCCACCTCTTTCACCTCATCGACGGCTTTCTGGCGGGCCTGCTTGAATGATTCGGCAAAGGCTGCATCGCTCTTCCACCAGCCATAGACTGTCCAGTAGCTACAGCCTATAGCGCGCGCTAGGGAAGCTAGCGATACGAATGCACCGTCCGCCATAAGCTCGTCGGCTATAGAACGGAGGGCGCCACTGTTGTCGCGAGCTATGACACTGCGAGGGCGCTTGCTAGCTGTAATAGACTGTTCCATTGCTATAGATGACGTTACCGTTGAAAGGTTCGCCGGTGATAGTGTTGGTTCCCCAAGTAGGGTCAACGACTCTAGGGTCATTGTAAGGGTAATAGATCGGTAGCACCGTTGGCGTCGTGATTGTGACTGTGGCTGGCCCGCAGTAAGGGCAGAAACCGTTCTGGGGGTACATCTGTTGGTGCTTCAAACAAGTGACCATGAGGCTCCTTTTGGTTCGTTTTAGTGGTTGTGCTCGGCGCAGTACATCTTACCCTCGCTGGGATGCTGTCCCATGCCAACAACCTCTAGGGAGCCACAGACAGCACAAGGTTTGATAGACCAGGCAGCAAAGAACGGCAACTCAATAAGGGTGTCCTCTGGCAAAATCCTTGCCACTTTGAGTGCTGGAGATGGGTATAAGTCCATGACTATATTATATCACAAATTGATCTCGCTGTCAAGAGGTTAGTTATGTAAAGAGCTCTATGTTGTGTTTCTTTGTTGTGTTGTACATGCTGAGGGTGAGTACTACCCCCCTGGAGGACGGCGGCCATTTTCTGCCGAAACGGGGTGGGGTACAGTCCACAAGACTACTGGGGGACTATAGCGCTGCGGACTGTAGCGGGACTGCCATAGGACTATCGCGGGCAGCATCAAACGTTTGGGCGAACGTTTGGGAGCGTACTACCCCTCTTTGGCGGCTACCGTGAAGCTATTGGTGCGCCGCAGGCCCTTTTGGGCGCGTACGGCGCCTTGTTGGGAATAATCCAGGCGTTGTGAGGCGCAGGCATCCGACTTCGAGTGAGCATGGAATCAGCAGGTTATGTATGTTGACACGGCGGGACCTGGGCGTCACACTATGGACATGGACATGGGAGTTGACGGCCAGCGGGTTGATACGCGACTAGCACGGAAACTTGACAGCATTGCTGTAAGCGCAAGTACCGTCCTGCCCGCGCTGAGACTGCCGAGCAAGCTAGAGACGGCTCCCTGTCCAGGCCACATCTTCAACTATCCATCGCACTCGAGATAGTGACCTGTTTGACGACCCCTGTTCGCAGGCTATCCATAGCCTGTTGAACTGCCTCATCCTGACTTTCTAACCCGTAGCTGGCAACAAAACGCCTTCCGTCTTTGACAAGGATGCGTGTCCAGTTGACACCCAAGGTAATGTACATTTTCACTTCTGTACTCCTTACTGCGATTGGGAGAGCCGCGCGGAAAACCCTCATGCCTGCTCTGTAGTGTTGGCCGCGCACCAAGCGGCCACTACAAGCGGCATGGGTTCCATAGCTGGAACTGGGTGCGATGTGACACACCTATTTATAGTGACAGAATCGTGTCACTCTGTGACAGCAGCCAGTTCACGTAAAGGTTAGACCTTGCGTGACTTTAGGCGTTTATATGCTCTAGGACGCTCGCTCGGCATACGCACCACGTCCAACCCCTGCTTGCTCCATACCCTATTGAAATGGTTGTGGTTGACGCCGTACTCCCGTCCTAGTGCGCGGGATGACGCGCCGCTCCAATAGAGTGCCTCATACTCCGCGCTGCTTAGGCTGAGACGTGTGGCGCGTGCTTTGGTTGTGCGAGCGTCAAACGACAAAACAAGATCGCCAGTCTGTAGAGCACTAGCGAGTTGTTGGGCATCTAGGGTGATTGTTAGCTGTATCTTCATACAGTGGCCTTTCGTGGCCTACCCCTACGTTCGTCAGCCTTGCGGTTGCTCGCCTGGTACGCTTCCAAGGCATCCTCAGTGTTCGCCAGAAGTGCATCGTAGCCAGTGAGCAACACAGCAACATGGTTTAGCTCTGTAACGCCCAACCACACAGTAGGATCATCGATGGCAAACTTATCCTGTGCCACTTCCAACAAAGCCTCAGTTAGTACGTAGTGCACGTCAGGCACTGAGAAAGCGTGTGACACGGCGTATAGTGCCGTATCCTCAGAATCCTCATCGCCCAGCATCATTTCGTCTAGGCTCGTCTCATTGTCATTGAGTAGCACTTTCCACGCGCCGCGCCGTATGTTGCGGTTAGTGACAGGCTGCCCACTGAGCAACAAGTCGATAAGGCTGTCATAGCACGCCTTCCACACATCGTCGCTCTCTAGCGCGTTGCTGCTTCCCCAATGTCCAGCCGCTTTGATAGCAAGTGCTACCCTAGTAGCCTTCCGTCTCAGTGTTCGGTACGTCATGTCGCGATTGAACAGCGCGATACCATCATCGCTGTGCTTACGCTCCATATGCCGCGCGAGTAGCTTGGCACTGTGGTAAGGCGGATGGTCGCAATACTCGCACAGGTGCAATTGAGTGTCCATCAGTTGTTCTCTAGTGGGACGTACAATTCCCACAGCCTCGCTAACGGCGAGCAGCATCGTGGGCAAACCACACCTACACAATGTAGAGCAGTACAGTCAGAGGTGCTGCAATTACACTGGCGCATCAGATGGTATTCCATCTCGCACATAGAACAAAACGGCTCATCTGGTAAGCCGTGCTTAGGGCACATCATTACTTTGCTCCTCAAACAAGATGCAACAATGATAAACGATTCGATGCTGTGTTGTCAAGCACGGAAGGCTGTAGTCGTCACTCGCCCTCGATTGTCTCGTCCGATTGTACGTGCTAAAGCCTTCCATAAAATAAAAAAATGCCCACGTAGGCAAGGCCGTTACTCCCCAACGATTGAACGTGTTGCAGAAGTGTACCTAGTGCCTACGTGGGCATAGTGCGCTACGCTTCCGTCAAAGCGCGGCGCAGCGATACGGAAACGATGCTATTCGATTGTCACTCGCGCGAAGAAGCGATTACCGCATTCAGGGCGAGCATGGAGTCCAGGGCGTTCAGCGTGTCATGGCCGTCGTGTCCAGTGTAGTAGTGCTCTGAGCATGTAGAACACCACTTCGCTTTCGACTCTGGTACGCGACGATCGCCACGTACTACAAAATCGCTAGTGTGCGTTTCGTGTCCATTCATGACGCTAGATGGTCAACGCATCGAGTGCACTTGCCTGGGTGCGCTCGCCACCTCTCACAGAATGCTCTGGCAACACTAGGTAAACCCCAGTGCGCTTGCTGCGCCCTATGACCAGCTTGCCAGCACTTGCCAGTGCTTGCGTAGCGTCAACGGGACTCTCAGGCGCGCCATCCTCGAGCAGGCCGCGCGAGTAGTAGCTACGATACCACTCGTTGAAATTGTGGCCTTTGTGCTTGCTTATGACGCTGTTGACGCCAGCAAACTCGCCACGCGCAGCCATGATAAACTGCCGCGTAAACGCTTCCACACTCACACGCGCGTTCGCGCCTGCGTTCTTATCTCCCTTAGCAGCCATTACAACACACTCCTAAGGTGTAGGTTCCATAGTGTTGAGCCTTTAGACTCCGTTGACCTAACCTCACAAGACCTATCCAGACTTGACAATAAAATTATCACAAAACTTATGGTTTAGGTCGGATAAGTCTGGTGAGTCCAGTCCGAGTCCACCATTTCGCGTAGTCCATCATTGCAAGGTACCTTACAAGGATTATGGGGGCTACGGACTGGACGCACTCTGGAGATAGAGCTATAGAACGTTGGAGGCTACAATGCGAACCTCAGTGATCGTTGCATGGTTGATTGTCTCAATGCTGTGGTATGTATTCGACATGCAGCTAACGCGCTTCGAGGACGGCTCGTTCGTGCTACAAGGCTGCAACCCAACCGCTGTTTGTGCAGAGAGCAATGGAGGGAGCTAGCTCTATGGAACCTAAGATCACTAAGAGGTTAGTCAAATGATTACAGGTTGGTTAGTTACGGTGACGACGGGCTCTGCAGTCACACATCACTGGTTCACGTACACGCAGCATGGCGAAATGGTAAAAGCTCTCGTTGCATGGACAAAGCAGGAGCGCGAGATAATCATACTCAAGGTGTACGCGTACGGAGAAAACTAGCTATGGACACTGGGGTTGAGAGCTACAAAGTCACTAAGCTCCCCCCTGCCTACCCTGAAGGCTCCGAGCTCTCGTCGCATTGGAATATTCCTAGGGGTGGTGTGGATGGTTCGGGCCGCAAGGTGCGACATACTTCTACCACCTCGCGATACAACGATTCTATAGGCTCCCTCAAACACTGCACCATCCTTGATGCTGGCGGTTCGATGGTTGTGTCAGAGGATGAGGCTGACGCTCCATACTGGACACTGGAGCAGGAAGAAGCGTTGCAGATAGAACTTCTCAAGGCCCGAGAGCAGCACACGCCTACGAAGCAGCACGATGATGACCACCGTCGGAGGGTCGCCCAAGGGTATCATCAGCGCACTAGAGGTATCCTAAGTGAGTTGTAACAATGACCATCGAACTGTGCCCAGCCTGTGGATCGAGCGAGATCGCGCTTAGCACCGAGCCTTACACTTTTGGCGGCATAACTGATGTGATTCGTTGCGAAGTGTGCTGTGTAGTCTCTAGGCTGCTGCCGCTCCCTGGTGACATTACTGTCAACTCATTCGAGCGCGACGCTCCAGGTGCTCGCTCTGGGCCCTACATTGAAACGCTGAATGAAACAATCCCCTACTACGACGACGAGGAAATGGTACAATGAGAATCACAATCACCCGTTGTGGAGTAGATTACGGTACAGCTAAATCAGCTAACTGGTGGCGCTATTGGTTCACACACGCAGGCAGAGTGCGGGCTAGTAGGCTACACCGCTTTGTATCTGTTTGTTTTGGCCTGTATTTTATGCTTGAGTGGGGTGTGAAATGAAGGTAAAAGAATTCGTCCAACGAACGACGGAGCCTATGCGCCTATATGCAGACAATGGTAGCTCCAGCTTCTCTGTCTGGGGGGAGTACACTAAGGAAGACGGCTACATCCAGAAATGTCGTGTTCACGTAGGCGGAGAAACTATCCTCTCCTACGATGCGCAGCTTCTTGCAACTAAGCTAATAGAGATAGTTGGCTGGTTATATAGCCAAGTGAGTTCAGAATGACCTGCTCCATATGTGGCGAACCCGTCCTCGATCTATGCTCAGAGTGCAATGCTTGTTTCAGTTGCCACGATGACGCCATGTTACGGGCTGTAGTCGAGCTCCGCAACGCACGTGATGCTGTCGCCTTAGTGCAACGTCGTAACCGCAATGACACTCCCGCACCACGAACGCTTGGCGACCGCATCATAGGTTCCATGTGGAACCCTCGTGACCCCAAAGAGCAAGATTCCGTTGCTCTCACCGTCTCCTCAATCCACAGATTTCTGAATATAGCTTAGGAGGCTGATGATGCTGTTTGGCTTCCGGTGGTGCTCTCATCATGGCCCACACTTATGGTTCCCATTTGTAGGCCACACAGCTTTCATCTGGAGGAACTTTTCCCCAGGCTGGAGGTTCCGAATACGAACTGGCGGGCCTCCTGGATTGTGGTACTTGTCTCTGGGGAGACTCACAATAACCAATAGTGATGGTTAGGAGGCTCGATAGTGCCCCAGTTCACAATCAGCCAATATCGGGTTGGGTACGATAACAGTTTAGTCCTTAGCTACGGAGGCAAGGAGATTTACCTAGATGGGCGACCGGAACCTGGAGATACTATAGGACAGTACCGATTCTCCGCCGTTTCAATTAGGAGATTGCGGATTTTCCTAAATGAGGTGGTGGGTTCTCTTGGGAAAGGAGACTGAGATGCTGTGCCCTGTCTGCAAGGACGACAAGAAAGCAACCACAGGTGTCCTAGAACTGGTTACTGCGCTGAGTGTCACAGTCTCCTCAGATGGCGTAGTGAGTCGCAACAGCGCTGTGATACTGGACGAGTACCTTGCGTGCAACAACTGCCTCGATCTTGAGTGTGCCACTGAGGACTGCGTTTCGTGGCATTGGGAATCAGACAGTAAGGATCGTCGTATAATCCTGGACGCTACTGCACCGCCTACCCCCTCTATTGGGGCAGAAGTGAGCAACCAATGAGCGACTCCCACACCACATCAGGCACTGTGATGGCAGCTGACCTAACTCCCATCTTCATTAGTGAGTGGGTGTTGACACCCGATTTTGTGGCCAGCCCCATTCTACCAAAGCTTGAGGTCAGAGAGTTCTACACTGCCTACGGTGTCTTAGTTAGCGAGTCAGCGAGGCTTCACAGTGTTGAGTGCACATGCCAACTATGTGGTCTCTGCATAGAAGAAGGGCACCCCTACAATCACCAAACTCTCATCGGCGACTTGCCTCTCCAGACAGAACAAATGCTATACTGCCCATTCAGGAGTTGTCTAACCCACAAAGGCTGGGATGGTATTTGGACTCCCCGCCTGTTCACCAGACGCTCTTCGCTGACCCAGCACCTGAACCGAGCCCACACAGTCGCTGGTTTTCCACGTTCAGTCCGAGCGACCTCGTTTGCTTCGGATGCTGAAGCTGAGCGTCTAGAAGCTTTATGGAACAGGAGCACCGAAACTAAAGACTTCGACGAAGGCGTCGCCGCTCAGTGTCTAGGTGAACGTGATCTAGTATCTCGCTTGAGTAGCATCTACATCGCCCTAGACCTAGCTCTTGACAACCCCGTCCTCCAGCGTGCTGTCGATGCCGAGATTGAATACACAATGCAGCACGTACTAAACTACTTTGTGATGTCTACCCTGGGTGAAGCACGGTACTTGAGCAATGCAGGTCACAGCAGAGTCCACGAGCTCGCCCGCGACCTAGCCACTCTGGAAAAGACTGAAGACTGGTTCACCCTATGGCTCGCCCAACATTTGTACTTGCGAACCTCCAAGAGACTCGGTCGACACACAGTATGGCGCATGGCTCTAGACTTGGTAGACATAGTAGGCTACGAACGCCTACTCCTAGCTCTAATAAGCATCTTTAGGTTCGGTGTGTGGGAAATCTCGACGCGCGTTGGTGGCCTAAAGTGGGCGTCCGTTGCTAGACATGGTCTGAAGTTTGTGTTACGCGAGGAGTCTCCTCTAGTTGCTCTTGACTCCATTGTGGATGTGGTGCATAACGGCGGGTGGGCATTGAACAAGTACTACAATCAAGAGCACTCGTGCAGCCAACACACTCTTCCTATTGGTGCTGCCCTGAACATAAAGCATGACAACGCCATGAACCTTCTTGCTTTGTGTTGTATTCAACCCTGGCTCAAAGGAGCGCTGCTAAGCAATGATCTCACCTACACCCTCACCCGACACCTACCCACTCCTAGTGCTGAAGCGAAATGGGCGGCGTCAGAAACTCGCGCTCGATTCGACGCTGGCCTACGCTTCACCGTACCACCAGGTACCATTGCTGATCTGGAGTCAAGTGGATTCTGGACGCCACTTGAGTTCTTACCCTGGCTCGAAACCTACGGAACCGACGAGCATCAAGCGAAATACGGAAGATATGGGGACGGGTTCGAAAAAGCTGCAAACACCTGGCAATGGCTCTATCGCAACCCCAAGCAAGGAGAGCCCCGCAGTCCCAGCCTTGCCGATTTCCTCACCTGGTTCAGTGCCGTCAGCATCGCCATCTCCACAAATATACACGGACGTTACGCTGGCTGGAACCGCTTTATGGTGGAAGTTTACGCTGCATATAACACTGCAAACGAAGCCGAAGACGCAGCAAGAGCGCTTAGCAAGTCTAGCAACTATGAAGCTACGCCCGTACAACAGGAAGCACCCCCGACTCCTAAAGCCCAACGTGTTCCTGTTGAATCCAAGGTGGAAACAGTCCAGCTCCTCTCCGCCGAGCCAGACCCCTTCGACTAACACCAAGACTTCCGTCTACGTTGAGTGCCACATAGGTAATATACCTGTCTTCACCTCGAAGGGGGTGACAATGCTCGGCGCCGGTTCATCTCACGAAGCTGACATCGACTCCGTAGACATTGTTCTAGACCTGGCTGGCAAGTTCAAGCCGTGGGGCATTCCCGAACAGTGGAGTTCGTTCAAGTACGCGAACAAGCCGCGCATCCTAGACATGTACGTCACCGACATGACCGCACCATACTGGGTACCTAAAGCATTTTGGAAAGCGCTGTGGAATGATCTTGTTGCCGAGGCAGCATCGTCACCTTCTAAGAAACTCAAGGTGGTGTCTATCTGTATAGGCGGGCATGGAAGGACGGGCACGGTGCTCACCGCACTGGCCTTAGCTGCTGGTGTAGTTTCTAAAGGAGACGACCCTATCGCTTGGCTTCGTAAGCACTACTGCTCCCACGCCTTAGAGTCGAACGCCCAAATAGCGTATCTCGAAGAAACATTCAAGTTCAGCAGCAATGAAACGCCATACAAAGCTCCTAGTGCTACCTTCAACGCACCTGCGTCTCCTGCAGTCTCTGCGTTGAAGCCTCCGTACACCACTACACCCACTAATCCTAAGCCCTATTCTGGGACGCACGACATATACGATGAGATTGTTGGCCTACTCTATTGACTTCAGGTGTCAAGTGTAGTATAATAGAGTACCCTCAAAAGGAGCCTACCCAATGAGAGAGCTGATGGAGCTAATAGCTGTTCTGGAGCAACGGACAGCAGAGGTTCGCGTTCTAGCTGGGCGCGTTCGGTGTAGTGTACCTGTTAGTCAAAATGCTCTAATGCTTGCAACGCGAGCTGAGGCTAAGGCCATGCACCGCCTAGTTGTTGCGGAACAAGTTGACATCTCTGTTGGGCGCTTGTCTCTGCCGTACAGGTGGTAACAAAGCAAAAGGAGCTCCTCGATGACTAAAATCAAGCCTTGCAGTTGTGTTCATGACTACCAAGACACCGTGTACGGCAAGGGTATGAGAGTCCACAACGAGATGGCAAGTAAAGACCCGAGTAAGTTCCGCTGCACAGTCTGTGGAACTGAGCGAACCTAAGCAAGCTGTTGGTGGTTGAAAGCCAAGCCTGTGTCGTAAAACTTCGCTATGGCACGGCATACGTTTAGATAGGAGGAAAACAGAATATGAGCATTGTTTCATCCCTTGCCGGTACTGGTCGCAACTACGTCGCTATACAGGGGCGTATTGACATCAACGGCTCGCTCAAAATCCAGGGCGCAGGCCCAAGTGTCAACCGTGATTACGGCATCAGCATAGTAGTCCCCATCCCCAGTGACCTGGCTACGTGGTTGAAGGGTCGCATTGCAGCGCAGAACAGCCTCGCCTTCTCGAACGCTTGCTACTTCCCCATGCAGGCTGCCGAGCTTGACTACGATGATGGCACCGTTCGGGTGCAGGTTGCAGGAGACGTAAAGCTCAACCGGAGCTACGGCGCTGTGTTCAGCGTGCGTAACGAGAAGCTGGTCGCCTTCGTTGACCAAGTAATCTCTTGGGCTGAGGAAGAGGGCGAGATTGAGGAACCTGTAGTCGAGCTTATCTAACCCCGCTGAGGTTGACCACGTAGTTTGAGAGTTGGGGGTGTACGTGGCAGGCAGCTTGCGGAGGAGTAGGGCTGCACTCAATCAAACCAAACGCTATCGAAGCTGCGTAAGGCATCAACCACCACACAGCAGTTTCATATTCATCCGTAGCAGGGTTGCTTGGCCGCCCCTTGCAACAGGGCAAATGGCATCTCCTTAGCCGAGAGAATGCAAGCTCTCCTCGGCAAGCAGAGTTTCCGCTGACCCACACTCGATGATGCCGAGATGTAAAAACGTGGGGGCCAAGCAGTTCGTGGGGGCGCGTGGACGAGCCGACACCTACGCAGTGATGTCTGTACCTCGAAAGAGGAGCATCGGCGCTCGGAACGGGTAGTTCGAGTCTACCCCGCCTCCACCAAAACTGAATATGCTAGGTGGCGGAAGAGAGACGCACGCACTTGTCCAAGGTGGGCTTTACGGCTATACACCGCAAGGGCATCCGTGAGCGAAGGACGTTCCAGGGAGCATGGCCCTGGGCCTAGCAACTATACCGGCTGAGGGGCTACAAACCAATAGGCTAGACTGCGGCGGCAGCCGCCGGAAACCGCCGACTAACACAACCGTACGGCACCAGGGTCGCTCCCTGGTGGGGGGCTGCTCGCGGATTGAGGCGATTTCAGCCCCCAGATCAGCGATGGTTGGAAGTGACTGCGCGGATCAAGTGGAACTTCCGCACCGTGGTCGTGCAGCCGGTAACGAGCGGAAGACTAGAAACGAAGGCGCTAGCCCACTACGTGGAGATACTAGTCCAAGCTGACCACGAACGTCGGTGTAGCACAATGGTAGTGCAGCGGCCTCCAAACCCGCGTATCGGGGTTCGATCCCTCGCACCTTCGCCATGCCGCACTAGCTCAATGGTAGAGCAAGTGCTTTGTAAGCACTAGGTTCGGGGTTCAAGTCCTCGGTGCGGCTCCAATACGATTCTTTTGTTTTATTCCCTTTCAAAAACCAGACTAGATTCCCGAAGCGAGGAAAGCACCGATGGGTACACCCATAGACGTCGCCCTCCGATGGATACATGATGGAAGGAACTTCTATGAATACTTAGTAGGATCAAATGGTTATCTGTTTGATCCAACTAAAGGCCATACTGTCACGGCAGTTAGAGGTCTTTTGGGACTGGTAACTACCTATGTGGGTAGCCCCGTCGAAAAGAGTGTGGACAAGGTAGTGTGCCGAGTGTGCTGGGACAAATGGCTTGCTACGCCACCTTGGAACGACACGCCGCCTACTTTGAAGATGCCTCCGCATTGTTCGCACCTTGACGGAACGGAGAACAAAAATGGAAGCTGACGGCCGACGATGGTTCCGAGTGATGCTTGTGTTCCCAGTTGAAACGCTTGCCTTCGACGCAGACGATGCCATAGAGGAAGCGATAGAAGGATTCCTTACCGAACTAGACGAGAACGGTCTTGATGTAGCTCGTGAACTTCTAGCTACTGACTCAAATGACGTCTACCCTATAGATGACACTGATGCACACGGAGACACACTATGATAACGGCTTTATTATTCTTTGTTGCACTCGCCTTTGTCGCCGCGCTTCTCGAAGATGTAGTGTATTACTGGACGGCACCACGTCGATGCCACTAACTTCGGGCTTCTGTTCGTTGCGGGCAGCTACATGCAACTGTCCGTTCAAAAGTTCCGTTTTTGTACCCCCTGAAGGGGAGATGGCTGGAGGAGGAGTTGTCCTGGTTGGGGAGGCCGGAGGCGAAACAGAAGGGCGGGACGGGCGCCCATTCGTGGGCAAGACGGGCAAAGAGCTTAGAGGCGCACTATCACAAATCGAGGTACCGATAGATGCTATATACAATATGGTGCCACGTGCTTTACGACAGCACACACCCACAAAGAGAGAGGTGGCTGCCTGTTGGGCCTGTCACGTCGGCGAATGGCTTACTAGCTTGCGACCCAGACTCATCGTCGCAGTTGGCGGAGTGGCTGCTGGGTGGCTTGCAGGAGTCGGTGTCGAAAAGTATCACGGTTCAGCTTACTCTTGTACCGTACCAGCCCTAGAAGGTACACCTGTTTTCGTAACCTTCCACCCTAGTGCTATGGTTCGTAACCGTCCTCGTGTGCAATCACTGTTCGAGGGTGACTACACAGCTTTGGAGGCGTACTATCATGGACGACAGCATCTTGACCGATCCAGCTATGAGATTGCTGACATACGACAGCTACGTAGCGCTCTCGAACAGCAAGATCGAGTTGTTCTGGACTTTGAAACACCTCCCATTGGATCAGAGAATCTCCATGTTATTGGAGTGGCTGTCCGAAAACCAGAACGCACATGTTACTTTTCTGGCACCCCAACTATCGATGATTTTGAGGCTATGCTGCGATCTCAAAGTGTTTGGTTCAACGGCGTTGGGTTTGACCTCCGACTATTCCCCGACCACCTAAAGTACAGTGAAGTAGAAGATGCTTTCGTTCAAGCCAAGTTGCTTCAGAAGCCGTTTGGAAGTTTGAGGGACTTGGCTGCCCACGAGTTTGGGCTTCAGCACGAAAGTATCAAACATCTGTACGCTCGCTCTGGTGGCTACGAAGCTCTCGATGAAACAGAGCTAGCTTTGAAAGCGTGCGAAGATGTCGAGCTTACTCACCGTCTATTTGAGCAGTACACAAGTGAACTAGAGCAAGCAAACATGTCCCACATCTACACCCTAGAACGTGCCATAGCTTCACTAGTGCGCCGCACTGAAGACTACGGTATGAGGATAGACCACGATGCAGCCGTCGAGCAACTGAAGGGCATCAACATCGAGCTCACCGCTGAAGAAGCGTCGTTCCAAGCTCAAGCTCCTCGGCGCCACTTGTCTCGCATAGTTACGACAACTTGGGGCCATCTATTCGGCCCCCTCCTATCGAAGTGGCCTGGACATGGGCGGCCAAAGATGCTACAGGAGTGGAGCGAGCCAGTAAATCCACGATCGCCACAGCAGCTCGTTGAGATGTTTCAGGTACTAGGAGTGGAGCTTAGTAAGACAACAGACACAGGGCAGCTAAGCGTTGATGGTGAGGTGTTGGAGAGCATTGAGCATTCTATAGCTGAGCTGCTGAGAGGGTACCGCAAGGTCGAGAAACGTGAGCAGTTCGTGAGTGCCCTAGTAGCTGCTGGGGAGTGGCTACACTTCCGTTTGAAGCCTCTCGGCGCGGTATCGGGACGTTTCTCAAGTGGAGCTGGAGAGGAGAGTGAGCAATGAACCATGACCACGGCACAGGACTGGACTTAGACCGGATAGAGCGACAAATCCATGAATATTACGGGTCTGGGTTTCTCTTTCCAACTAAACGCGACTTGCTTGCACTCGTTGCAGCGCTGCGCCAAGCCCAACAAGACCGAGATTTCTACCGCGCTGAGTTTGATTCTGCTTCTGAGAGGGAGCGAGCACGGTGGCACGATCAGCAGCGATTAGAGGCTGAGCGTGACGCCCACCACACGGCGTTAGAGCCGATTATCCGAGAGGTAAACAGTTGGACAATGGATCCACCTGATGAATCGCATGTGCGCGGCACGGACACTCTGACATACGGAGACCTAAGACGAGCAAGTGCCGCACTGTCAGCGGCGAGCGAGACAAAACCTAAGAAACTGAATCCTTTTGACTGTTCACCTGAATGGGGTGACTCGCTGTGAGCAAGCAAGGTTGAACAGTCAAAACGTCCCAATCCGAGACGCTGCCTACGCCGACATTCGGCGTCTGTTCATAGCGCCTGAAGGTTTGTGGTTAGTACGCGCGGACTATAACCAACTAGAGCTTCGCATTCTGGCTGAGAGTGGTCAAGTCTCGAATCTAATTACCGCCTACCAGCGGCGAGGGGACATCCACAAGAACAGCGCACTGGAGCTAGTGGAGCCTGTGTTGCACCGCTTCAATGGCCCTGCCTACGCGGTCTGGATGGAGTGGGCACTGAAGGACAAGCGATACTTTGGCAAGAACAAGCTAAACTTCCCGTCCATCTATGGAGTCGAGGCTCCTAAGATGGTCGAGATGGCTAACAAGAGCTTCCTGCCTATGGTAATGCGTGAAGCTCGCGAGATTCTCAAGCTGTTCGATGCTCGGTACCCACAGATCGAAGAGCATCGCAACGCCTATCAAGCGATGATTCTGGCTACAGGTGAAGCGCGCACCCTCTACAATCGTCGCCGAATATTCCCAGGGCTGCATCAGCTAGACCGTCAGGAGATAGCTGCTGCATTGAGGGAGGGATTCAACCACCGTATCCAAGGCACCGCTGCCGACCTGTTCAAGCTTGCGTGGTTGGCGCTGTGGCGAGTGGGTTTGCTAGATGAATGGCACCGCATAGTGAACGCTGTACATGATGAGCTGGTGTTTTATATCCCGCAAGGTGATTTGCCTTGGTGTCTCGAAGCCAAGCAGGTAATGGAGAGCGTTACGAACTGGGCTCCGTTTCCTGGGTGGCCTATGCGCGAGTGGAGTGTACCTCTTGAGGTGGAGTTTGCAGTCGGATCGAACTGGTACGATACAACACCTATTGAAGAGCTCTTGACACCAAAACATAGTGTGGTATAATACCACAAAGGAGCAAAGGATGCCAACGCTAAAAGAGTTGCAGGATCAACTGGTGCAGACGGTTCCTGGAGGCACATACCCTGTCAAGACCTCCGGCTACACGCTAGAAGCGTTGAAGGCTCAAATCAAAGCTGCCCAGTTGAGCTTTGCGTCCCAAGAGGACACAGAGACTTCCCTGAAGGAACTATCTGCCTACTACGAGCCTTGGCACGAAGCGTTCTATGGCACCGTACCCGCCGTTGCACCGCCTATCCCAGGGCATATAGGTATTACCTCGAAGCTCGCGAACGGCAAGCACATCATCATGTGGGACTTCGACGGCCTTTCGCTGGGCGTAGTATCAGACACTGTAGTGAAATATGGCGCGGACTCGGCTGCAAACTACATCGTGCAAACCTCAGAGGACGCTAAGCACTTCCATGTGTATTGCTTTAGCGAAGTAACGGAACTATGTACTCTTGCGTCCTGCGACACGAAGCACTTTGAACATAGTAAGACGTTGGGCTTCTCTACGCTCCGTATCACACCTAAAAACGGTTTCGCACCCAGAGTGGTGAGCGTCGTGTTGAAGGGCACGATTCCAGAAATCGAGGCGCAGGAAGTACCGTTGACAGCCCTAACCTCGTTCATAGTGTACAGCGCCATAAACCCCTACAGTGCCCCTCATACAGAAACTAGGTTCGAGATTGGCGCCCACGATCTGTCACTCGCCATGAAGTTCTTGTCGCAACTTGAGCAAGCACAGAAAACCAAGGAGGTTCCCAGTGTCTAGCGATAGAGATGTTACTTTGATGCTGTTAGTGGTCGCTGCGTTCGCGGGCCTAGCCTTGCTTCTGATAATTCTGTCGGGGTACTAAGATGTCTGAGGGTGATGTTGTTTCTTCTAGACTTGCGAGCGACGACTACAACGTCTACCTGTACGGTGAGCTGAACCACATGGCTGGCCTGTACATGCAGCAGAGTGTGAGCGAAGCCGTAGTGCGTGGCAGACCCAAGACGCTAAACATCTTCATCAGCAGCGGCGGCGGTTCAGTGGTAAGCGGGCTAGACCTTATTGCCACCATACGCCAAGCTCAATTGCGCGGCATCAAGCTTCACGGCCGAGTTCAATCTATGGCCGGCTCAATGGCAGCCTACGTGCTCTTGGCCTGCGACTGGCGCTCGATGAGTCCCGTCGCTCAATTGATGCTGCACGGTTGGGAAGAGGGGCACCAGCAGGGTGTGGACAAGAAGACCCGTGCAGCTCTGGATGAATCGGTAAAGAACATGGAGGCCGCTATCGTTGAGCTTGTAAAGGAGCGCAGTAACCTAAGTGAGGAACGCATCGCTGAGATCTTTGCAGATTCAGCGCACAAATATTTTACAGCCAATCAAGCACTGGAAGCAGGGCTAGTAGACGAGGTTTGCTGGTAATATGTCAAGCTGCATAGCTAAGCAACTAGGAATCAATAGGTCTAGTGTATTGAGGTACAAGAAATGACTGAGATACATTTTACAGAGGCACAAGAGTATCTCAGGTGTCAAAGAAAATGGTATAATTCAAACTATCTACAGCTTGAACCTCTAGAACTCAGTAGCGCTATGCGTTTCGGAGGTTGCTTCCACCAGGTGAAGGAAGCATACCTAAAAGGCAACGTAGAGCCTGGCTACACTAGGGAGACCCTTGGAGACAGCGACAACAGGCTACTGTTCAAACTGTTCGAGGTGTGGCGAGAGTGGTATCTTGACCAAAGCTACCAGCACCTACAGATCGAAGAGCCTCTCAGCATAATGCTTCACGGCGCCAAGTTCATCGTCACCCCCGATGGTATCCTGCGTGACGACGACGATGAACTCTGGATTGACGAAACTAAAACAGCGGGCCAGTTTGACGAGGATCGCTTGATGCTAGACCTACAAGGCCGCGTCCAGATGCTTGTTGCTCTAGAGAATGGAATCAAAGTTGCTGGCGTGAAGTACACTCAAGTACGCAAAAGCAACCCCGACACTGCGAAGGTCGAGATCATCAAGGAGTTTGAGCTACGTTTCCCAGAGGGTGCACTACGAGATGCCGCCGTCACAGTCGATACTGTGGTGGAGCAGATCGTTCTGTATAGAAGCTCTCTGGAGACAGGATACCTAGACATCGATCGAGCTATGCTTCGTAACAGCAACCCCATCAGCTTCATGGATTGTATGTGCCCGTTCGAGAAAGCTTGCACCGCTGCGTGGATGGGACGAGAGCAAGAAGCGCTAACAACGCTATATAAAGCGAAGGAGCCAAGATGAGTGATGGTTTTGAGATACTAACGCGAGAGAAAGCTAAGCGCCCGTGGGTATGCCTGTTCTACGGCATCACAGGTTCGGGTAAGACGACACTGTGCTGGACTGCCGTGGCTGCTGGGTTCACGCCGATGTTCGTGGTAGCTGAGGGCAAGGACATAGCCGACTGGATGCTAGATTATCTGTACAACAACGGCGGCACTGTCGCTCGCGTGTATCAGCCCAGCGACTTCCAAGACATGCTCGCCCGTTTCAAGGCCAGCGGCAAGTTTGATATGCTGGTTCTGGATGGCGTGACGACAGCAATCCAGGCGTTCCTTAGTGAGAAGCTTCCAAAGGCCACAAACACAATGCAGGTATATGGCAGCAACGTGACCACCAACATACGAACGTTGCTTGGGTTGGAATCGCTGAATGTCCCAGTGCTTATGACGGCTCTGGAGAAGGTTGACAAGCCCTATGAGGGTGGTGTAGACATCACCCCCAGCTCTGACAATGACAGCGATAAACCCAAGGAGAAGCAGTTCACCGAGAAAGACAAGTACATGCCCAACTTTCCTGGGCAGCTTGAGCACATGTTTGGTGGCATAGGGTGCGATATGATAGCCCGCATGGAAGCTAAGGGGCCAACACGCACCCTCCGCCTAGTTCCCTCTGCTCTGTACTTCAGTCGTATCCCAACGGGGTACGCCATGAAGGACATCCTCAAACCTACCATTCACAAAGTCTTTGCCGAAGCTAGGGGTGCGCCAACACCAAGACTGAGCTACGAAGACACAATCAAGATGATTGAAACCAAGGAGAAATAGTTATAATGGCACCTGTTCGTTTAGATCAAGTTGACTGGGCCAAAGTTACGACAGCAATTCGCCCCCCGATGGGACGCTTCGTTGCTGAGGTAGCTGACACCCTACGCTGGACGCGCTTCACGCGACGTTCCGGCACCAATGTGTACACTCTCCACGTGCCCAGCGAGCTTGTTGAGAACGTTCGAGAGAGCGAGAGTGTGAAGAACGTGGGCCGTCGGGTCACTGCTCGCATTGAGTATCCTGACACCGAGAAGGGCCGCAGAATGGGAGAGAGTTTGACGAAGCGCGTCGCAATGGCGCTCGGTATTGACCCGTCCGATCTCATCCCAACCACCGTGACCGACGAGGAAGACCCCTACAATGGAGGTCTCATCGAGGGCCATGAGGGTCGCCGGTTCCAGCTCACCATCGACGAGGTTGATGATTCCTATAACAACCAAGCCGGCGAGCACATTGAGCGTACTGCAATCCGCTTCTACTTCGACCCTGTTCGAGACGAAGCGTAACGAAGCTTAGGTTGTTGGCGCACCCCAAAGCATCATGGACTTCGCTAAGAACGGATTCACCGTCAAGCCTCTGTTACGATATTATGAGGACAGCGTTGAGTCCCCCTTGCCAGCAGTACCCAACATCATCGATGGACTGCTTCGGGAGCGAGGACGACTAGTGATTGGAGGAGAGCCTGGTGTGGGCAAAAGCTTGCTCGCCCTTCAGCTCTGTTGGTGTTTCGCAACGGGAGCTCCCTGGGTGGGGCTCCCAGTTGTGCAGCGTTTGAGAACCTTGTATGTTCAAACAGAACTCGAAGCTGACCAGGTGGAGGATCGCTGGAAGTCACAGGCTGAAGAGTTCCCTGCTCTAGAACGGGGCTGGCTAGCACACTACTATGCCGTCCCTTGGATATGGAATGACCAGGTTGAACATCTTGTTGATGTTATCCTAAAAGGCAATTTTGAAGCTCTTGTTCTAGACCCTTTCAGTGCTATATGTGAGATCGAGGATGAGAACGACAACGCAAAGATGAACAAGATACTGTACCAAGAGCTAGATGGTATCAAACGCTACTGTGACCTAAAGGCGATGGTGCTAGTGCACCACTTCCGCAAGCCCCAGCCTATGCAATACGCTACGCCCCCTTCTCTAGCGAGCTTGAGGGGTGCTGGACTGGGCCAATGGTGCGATGCGTTCGTTGGGCTACTAGGTTCGAGAGAGCACAATGATGCTCTATTGATGTTTGACAAGGTGCGTGCGTTCGGGCCTATGGACAAGCTGATGGTGACGCGAGACGACAGCACCCTAATCTACAAGGATGCCACCTGGCAGACAGAGGCTGTGCATGAGGTAATGGCCGACGGCGAGTGGCACATGAGAGACGAGTTGCAGCGCGAGCTTGGTATGAGCAGGGAACGGCTGAACAGCATCGTTAGGGACAGCGACACTATCGAAGTAGGCTCTAGGGGCCGCATCAAGAGGGTGCAATGAGCTGCACCATAGAGATCGACCATCGTCAGACTGTAAAGCACACTAGAGATGGTGAAGCGTTCGGTGGTGCAGTACCTAAGCTTCTTGCTGAAGAGTATGGACTGCCTATCACGATCAAGAACAACGCTACGCCAGACTACCTCTGGACACCGTTTGATCGAACGTACTGGATAGAGAGTAAAACGTGGGATGACTTCTTCAACAGCTTGAACGACACTGAGATCGTCAACGATCGCAAGGTTGCGAAGGTAGTGAGGCAGCTTTGGACAGCAGTGCGTTCGGGCGCCGACACTACCCTCCTGCTCGAAGGGCTACCGTGGGTAAACAGTGATGGTACCATCCGCGACCGCAAGTGGCGAGAGAGTGCTATAGATGCTATGCTGCTCCGTCTGACGTTTCGGGGTGTCTCTAGGATTCTGTTGAGCGCGAGCGCTGAGAAGAGTGCCCTACACATTGCTACGGTGTACAAGATCAGTCACGAGAACGGCACCCTATGGCCTCTCGATGCCCTACCATACACACCCCTGCCAGCGCTGCCGCTTCCGTGGATCAAGGGCAGTGGCTAGCAAGTTGTTGCGTAACGTGAGGTGCCCAAAGTGTAATAGTGTCGGCACCATCTATTTAGACACGCTTGAGAACCCGCCAGACCTTGCGTGCTTCCGATGCGGTTGGCGAAAAATTTACCAAATGGAGGAGCAAGATGAAACTGAAAGTGACCGTTGAGTCGCTATTACGGAAGGAAGAGGTGCTGTGCGACCAGGTGAAGGTCGATTCGAGCGGTGTTATAGCGCTACAGAATGAGAAGGGCGCTGTGATGTTCTCACCTCAAGGTTGGATGAAAGCAACCGTGGTTGAGGTAGAAACAGAGGAGGATGAAACGAATGCCTAGTTTCGTGGTCTTTGACATAGAAACGAGTAATTTGAAGGCCAACTTCGCAGGCATCGTACTGTGTGCCTACACGATGGTACCAGGGCAAGAGCCTAAACTATTCGTGAAACAGGGTGGGAAGAATCTGAACAGCGACGACTCGCAGGTTGTAAAGGAGATCATCACCGAGCTAAACAAGCACACAGTGCTGATAGCGCATAACGGTGTGGACTTCGACAGGCCATACCTCAACAGCCGAGCGTTGAAGCATCGTAGTGCGGGCCTTGACATGCCCATCCTCGATCCATATGGCTTGATGATCGACCCCGTGAAGCTTGCTCGAAGGCATATGAAGCTGAGCTACAATGGACTTGACATGGTTGCGCAGTTCCTCGGAACTAAGGATCAGAAGACCCCGTTGAACCCCGAAACGTGGACTAAGGCCATCCTCGACCGTGACCCTGTTGCGTACCAGGAGATCATCGAGCATTGTTACGAGGACGTGATGGTACTTGACCAGATCACGGAGATCATGGCGCCCTTCCTGAAGAAGCTAAATGGATATGGAAGCGCTTAGCTTCTGGCTGCGTTGGTTTGGTTCGCAGCTAACTATCGCAGTGCTGGCGTACATCGTAATGAAACTCTGGAGGGTCATATGATATATCTAGCGCACCCAAACGCTCAGAAGGAACGTGGTGCCGCTCTCACTGCTGACTTGAGAGCTAGAGGGTACGATGTTATCAACCCCTTCGAGCGCCCCATGCAAACTAGGCTGAATGCAGTGATTGCCTCCGGTGAGGCTTTCACAGAGGAGCATTGCCGAGCCATTGTCGAGGGTGACTTAGCTCAAGTGCGCAAGGCGGGTATGGTGGTCGCAATCATCAATGGGGTCAACCAGGTAGGTACGTTGATGGAGGTGTTCTACGCTTCATACATACTGCACAAACCCGTGGTGGTTCTTTATGAGATGGACTACACAGGAAATGGGAAGTACCATCCCTGGATTCAGTATCTCACCGATATACAGCATACATGGGATGATGTCATCGCTGCTTTGGAGGTGCTAAAGTAAATGCCTACGGTGACGTGCGACCTCCGAGCGGAACCCCACTGGATGAGAATTCCAGACGACTGCCCGAACTTCAAGCTAGTGGAACCTCGGACGGTCTACCTAGACCCACTGTTCGAGAGGTACGTGAAGGAGGGGGGAGAGTACATCACACGTGTGACCGATGCGGAACTCCCTGCTATGAGCGACACTGCAAAATCATCTGCCCCCGATGCGGAGCAGCCAGAGATTGCGGTGATCCGTGAGTTCGCCACAGGAGCTACCTGCGACACCGACGAAGGCAAGCTAGAGCTTGCGTGGGCTGCTGGACTGTTTGAGGGAGAAGGTTGTATTCGTACAGACACCATCAAAGGAAGATGGAGGAGAGACGGTAGCAGAGGAGGGCCCTACTTCTATCCACGTCTAGATATGTCACTAACGGATGAAGATGTAATCAATAGATTCTGCGCTGCCGTTGGTGGGCGTGTGCGTGGGCCATATCTAAAGGAAGGCAGGAAACCTATCTGGTATTGGAGTGCTCAGAACAACGAAGCTATAGCAATCATGCAGAAGCTACGCTCTTTCCTGGGCGAACGCAGATCAGCGAAGGCTGCTGAGGTATTTGATGCGGAAGTTTGACTCCGGCGCAACCAGAGATGACGATGACCAAAAACTTGACTTCGAGGGGTTCTTGTCTCCGTTAGTTCTCTATAGATATGCACTCTACATGCACAAGCATCGTGTGCAGTCAGATGGCTCACTGCGCGACTCAGACAACTGGCAGAAGGGCATACCCCCAGAGCAATACATGAAGTCTCTGTTCCGCCACTTCATGGACATGTGGTTGAAGCATCGTAGTGGGGATTACGACACAGATGCTATGGAAGAGACTCTGTGCGCGATCATTTTCAATGTTCAAGGCTATCTCCTAGAGGTTCTAAAGGAGGCGTGATGGACGTATACGCAACCGTTCGCATCCTACTCAAGCACTGGTGTGACCCCGATGACATACTAGAGGGTGAGACTTTGATCTCAATCACCGACCAGTTGCTGGAGAGCGAGGACTTCTTCCGCGATGCAGATAGCTGGGAGGTGCTTGACGCTCAGTTCATCGTGAAAGAACCCAAACAACTAAGACTCCCTGAAACACAACCTACGGGCAGAGGAGATTGGCACATATGAGCACCAAAGGAATCCACAGCGACAACATACGCTACCTCGATCTGGCTGGTAAGTTCCCGACCAAGCCGCCAGAGCTCGGTATGGAGCCCGACTACGTTGTGGCCCAACGTATAAACGACAAGCTCCGCAATACAACGCACCTCAAGATGCTCTACAACGAGTACCCCGACGATGGGTACGCAGCGGCCTGGATGGAAGTGCAGGAGCTAAAGTGGCGCGTACAACTGAGCTATGCTAAACCCGAGACGCTCACGATCCGCCCCATGATGCGCCCTGGCGACACCGATAATCCGAACGCCTACGTGCAACGCGTGCTCAATGCTGTCGCTCTTGCCCAGGCCACAGGTTGTGGTCATGTACCTATCTGGATCGAACTTGGCAACGAGCCTAACCTAATAGGCTCCGGTTGGCATGGTATCCCTGACGAGTTCAACGCCTGGTTCATTGCAGTAGTCGATGGGTTGCATGTGCGTAACTTCCAGCATGGTGTGTTCTACCCAGGGCTCTCGCCGTACTCAGGCTATTTAGGCTGGTACAACGATGACACTACCAAAGTAGCCTTGAACAGTGCCGCCCAGGGTATCGCGCTCCACGCCTATAACGACATCGAGATTCAGGTGCATCAGGCTGCAGCGTTTCTTGAGGGTGCTGGTTTCGGACACTACCCTCGTATACTCAGCGAGGCCGGTTCGCTGCTGAGCACGAGGATGGACGAGTTCAAGAAGCTCCCGTCGCTCCCTGTCATGGCGTACCACATCTTCATTGCAGACGGTAAGCCTGGTGGTGCATGGGACGCAAAGTACATCTTGACGGAAAGTGAGTGTAAAGCTCTTGAATCTATCTAAGCTTCCGAAGAGTCTCAACATTGCAGGCCGTTACGTGGCGGTTGTTGCTCGACCTGACCTCACAGTCACGACCGGTAACATGGGAGAAACTTCCTATCAACCTCCTCTATTAGAGCTAGATTTGAACATCCCGAAGGAGATGTTGCTGGAGGTGATATTGCACGAAGTGTTGCATCACATCGACGAGTCTCACGGTGGACAGTTCGAGTTGAACAGTGATGAAAACAAAACAAAGGCGCTAGCTATCGCGCTGGCGCCGGTAATTGAGCAACTGAAGGTTTGTCTATGAACCGAAAAACGTTTCTGAAGGGTTTGCTTCTGCTGCCAATTCTTCCAGCTACGGCCTTGAAGATGTCCGAACCTAAAGCAAACGTAAAGATGGAAGCACGTGTTCGTGGTAGGGGAGAGTGGGTAGTTGTTCGACAAGAAGCTTTCGTACCAATAGAGGGGAGTCTCGATATAGAGTATATTACGATTACAGCAGACGCACTATGACACTCGAAGACGAGATGTTGCTTCGATTGGGGTGGTGGCTGAAGGGTGATCTAAGTCAGGAAGCCGAGCTTTTGTTGCTCGGCTTTTCTGAGGAAGAGCTGTCTAGTATATGGGAGAGAGAACATGATCGACCCAGTGCAGGAAATCATATCATTTTACCAAGAGAACGAGCGTAAGTTGCTTACCTCGTTCTATAACCTTGCTGTTCAGTTGAATACACTAGAACTTCAGAAGATTACCGATGGCACTAATAGTACGCCAAGTACCGTGTCGCCCCCCCAATCAGGCAAGGAATCCGACCAGTAGCAGCACCGCCACCACCAGTTGGATCAGTTGCATCAGCAGGCAGCTCAAAAACGTAGTTGTTAGTTGCTCCAGATTGCGCGGCAATAGAAAGCCCGATAGCGGTAGAAACTCCTACGGCCCCTACGTTCTCAAGCCGGATCGCTTTGACCGTTCCAGGTTTTGGCCCATTCCAAAAGGCGTCTATCGCAACGCCAAAAGCGTTAGTAATCGACCCTAAGGAGGATGAGGACTCCAATCGAGACTGGTTGGCATACATGTTGGTGATGGTTACGCCTGTAGGTGGCGTGGCATCAGCCTTCATAAATAGACCTTGTGCATTTGATATGGTAGCAGAGGGCGTAAACTGGGCATCCACGAAGATTCCTACAGCAGCGTCTCCGGCTCCAGTAAGATTAGCGTCTACCTTTAGTATGGCGTGGTTTGCCACTGATGATTGGAACGAGCCGCTAACGAGTAAAACGGCAGTTTGGCTTGTCGAGCCTGTCGGGGGAGTTACATCAAGTTTTGTTGTGGGTATGGCAGACCCAAGCCCTAATCTATCATTAGCTTCATCATAAGCGCTGGCTGCACCCAGGAAAATTGTCCCCTTGGTCGCGTTGCTGGTACTTTGAAGTGTAAGGTCGTTTCCGCTGGCAGTACCACCGATTAGTGTTTGCCCACCGGAGCGCCCAGCAAGGAGAGCATACTGAGTGTGATCGTCGTCAGGGACTAGTCCGCCTAGTCCGCCGTGGTCAACCCCACTTACTGTAA
>ERZ1292637.260-Hain-H14-01um-R3-260-length-37132-cov-9_pt1 | contig 37132 bp, 35 predicted proteins | sample MGYA00564405_ERZ1292637 | MGnify/ENA primary metagenome ERZ1292637 (study PRJEB36523, sample SAMEA6512645) | groundwater metagenome | collected 2019-01-09 | study: AquaDiva: Metagenomics assemblies of 32 groundwater samples | reverse complement strand
CGGGACGCGATCCTCTGTGCGGCGCAGGCGAACGCGGCGCACGGGCTGCGCCGCACGAACGCTGACAAGAACCGGGCGGTACTGACACTGCTGGCAGACGCGGAGTGGTGGGCGTGGAGTGATCGGGAGATCGCGCGTCGCACCGGTGTCAGTAACCGCTTTGTCAGCAACCTGCGGGACAGGCTCCGTGTGAACGGTTCACACTCGGAAGCCGCGGTTCAGGCACAAACCGCCGCGGAATCGGTACCGGAACGTGCGGGTTGCGAAGCCGACCATCGGGACACTGCGACGGCCGCACAGGAGGTGCTGTCTGCGGGGGATGTGACGGCGCAGGACGGGCTGGCCGTGGCCGTGGTACTGACACGGGCGGCACACAGTGCGGAAGCGTCACCGTCCTCTGCCGCACCCGTGCGGGCCGCGGGTGGCATGGAGTCGGCGCCGCCAGCCAGGGCTGTGACCGACGAAGAGGCCGTGGCGGTGCTGTTCCCCGCGGGTACCGCCGACCGCGACCTGGTGGAAGGTTTGGCGGCGCGCTGGCGTGTGCCTGTGAAAGATGCCGTGCGCCGCAGCGTACGCCAGTCCGCGGGGAAGGAGGGGCTGTGGCAGGAGCCTGCGCCCGCGGGGAGGGAAGGGACATTCGCCGACGCACCGAAGGCGAAGGGGCCACCGGCGCGTCCCGCGGAGAAGGCGGCGCCACTACGGGCAAAGCCGCCGGCCCCGCCGTCTGTGACGGACGATCCGGCCTTCGCCGGTCTCTCTCCCGAGGGAAGGAGCGCGTTGCAGGAATTCCTTCAGGTCGTGGAGAAACCGGGTACGGCGGATCGGTTCCTGGTCGCCGCGCGGCGCCTGCTGCGCACAGACGCGGCGGCGCACGTCTCATGGCCCGCGGTGAAGGCGCGGGTGCGCCGCGACTACGGGCCGGGGATGCCGGCGGACCTGGATCGCGTGATTGCGGAGGAGACTTTAGAGGCGAGCGGCGCGCCGTGACACCGGAAGCGGAACGACAGATTGAGGAGATGGCACAGGCGGCGCGTGTGGCGGACGCGACGGCGGGCCGCGCGCACCCGGTGCACCGGAAGGCGGCGGGCTTTTCCTATGTGTATCTGTCTGACGAGAGGCACGCCGCCGATCGGACGATCCTGGATGGGCTGCGGCGGCAGGGTTATACGGTGTGGCAGGAGGCGCCGTGGGGACTGTGGGTGGCGCGGCGGCGGAAGGGGGAAGAGGAGACGCATGGAGAAGGCAATCGAGGTGTTGGCACAGCGGGTTACGGAGCTTGAATCCCAACTGGAGGAGTCTCGACAACAGTGTGAGCAGTATACCGATCTTCACAGTTACTATTGGACACGGCACACACAGCTCCCCGAGGTGCAATCTCTCCCCGTGCCGCGCCTCGAAATTGAACTCATCGCCAACGAGGACGCTGCGTATAGCGGCACGCACCGATGGGAGTATCGGCTGGTCTATCGTCATTTGCTGGGGGATGTGATCGGCGTCCCGTTGGGTTCTACGAGCACGACGGGACCCCTGGAGAGGGCGGAACCCGGCGACACTCCCTTTCGGGACGGGGTCCACATCCGCCACGATGCACAGCACCTCCGCTTGCCCGCGTTTTCGGTGGTTCGCGGGCGGGTGAAGGCGCTCAGCGGACCTCGCGGGGAGAATGGGGAAGGGGATACTGGTGGCGCGTGATGCGGTATACACCTGTGACCGGTGCGCGGAAGCGTTTCGCGACCTGGACGGGGAACGCGCGCCGGTGCGCCGCTTCCAGATCGCCGCGCCCGATGGGAGAGAGCTGCCCCGCTCCCTGCGGGCCATCGACCTGTGTCCCCGCTGCTGGCAGCCGGCGGCGCTGCTCGCGGTGGACTGCCTCGCCGCGGCGATCAGGCGCGCGGCCACGGGCCCCGGCCGGGACGCGGGAGACGTGTTCGATGATCTGCTGCAGCAGAACGCGGAGTACCCCTTCGCGGCGCAACTGCTGCAGCAGTTGGCGGAGGAGAGGCGGGCGAGGGAGGTGGGGGGTGAAAATGACACGGAGTCTCACGAACGCTGACGAGTGGGGCTCGATGTTTCGACAGCGGCTCTATGTTGCGAAGAAGTGGGGGATGCGTCTGCGTATCGGTCGCAAGCGCCTTAAGGACCCGGAAACGATGGATGAGACGCTGGCCGAGCCGGAGGCGGTGCGTGCGGCGTTGCAGCGTTGGGCGCGTCGCTGGTGACGCGCTCGACGCGTAGGCCCGCGCGTATCCATTTCGCGATGTCGTCCGCGTTGTGGGGCTCGTCCGTCGCGGCGGCGACCATGCACCCGCAGGGCTTGTAGGCGGCATAGGCGTAGGTGACAGTCTCGGTTGTGTCGCTCACGGCGCGTCCTCCGCCAACGTCTCGCCGATGCGCTGGAAGATTCCCTGTAGGTGCGTCTCGACCTGTTCGGGCCGCTCGTATCCCACCGCCAGCACACACGCCGCCTCGGTGCGGATACCGTCCAGCACCAGCCGCAATGCGCGCCTCTCCGCGAGAAGCCGCGGGACAAGCTCCCGTGCTTGACAGACAAAACGCACGTCTTCGGGACAAACGCTCTCGATGAGAAACAGCGTCTCACCCGTATCCGCGCGCACGATCCGTCCCGCCCAGAAGTTCCCATCAAGCCGCAGTTCCCACGGCCCCGGCTGCACGAGTGGCAGCCACTCTTCGATCGGATCCTCGCGCGTTGTGTATTCCCGTTCGTCAATCTTCAGCAATGCGCGCCCTCCTCCCGTCCCTGGCGTCCGTTCGTCGCTTGGCCCCTTATAGCCCGCTGTAATAACAGGCTTGTCCCCGCCCGTCATCACAACCGGACACACGGGTTGAGCCGGGAAACGAGCGGTGGGAGGAAAAGTCTCGGTATCGGTCTCACTCGTGGGTCGTCTCCCGCTCTCACGGCGCGTTTGTCGGTATGCCCAGGGCACGCATCGCCAACACGATCGGCCAGAAGTTGTCGTCCGCAACGCAGCCCCACAGCGTCTCATCCAGGGTGCGATTCAGGCTTCGCGAAACCTCGCTCGCGATGTTGTCCCCCGAGGGGGACCGATCCATGTCGCGTATCTTATTGATCACCCGGTTCCACTCTTCTAGCGGTAGAAGAATGATTCGCGTTGGCACTTCCAGCTCCTTTACGGCGCGCTGCCCCAGTGACGGTTCGCCACCCGGCGGAACGCCGTCTCGTCCGTCTCCAGCCACAACTTCTGCGCCAGCAGCGTGTCGGCGACAGGCACCGCCTCCCTCGGGTGTCCACACAGGCACTCCACCTCCCGGCCTTGCGAATCCAGGCGGAACACGTTCCCCTGTCGTCCTTCCTTCAATCGGTAGCGACGGCCGGAGGAGGCGACCAGATCGAAGGCACCCTGCTGCCGGAACGCCCGCCGCTGCACACGGTCCAGGCAGCGCAGCAGTAACGTCCGCGCCCGCCGGTCGGCCTGGGTGCGCGCAACCTCGGAAATGGCGGCGCGCTGCTGCTGTGCCTGCCGTTCCCGCTGAAAGTAAGGGTGCTCGTACCACCCCGTGCTACTCGTAGAGGGGGCTGTCAGCCGCCCTACAGCGCTCGTCGTCGAGGAGGCGATGGCAACGTTGACTCGCCATGCCATCAAGCCGGCCATGGGTCACCCTCCCGCCAGAGCCGGCGTGACAATAATCTGCCCGGCCGACGGGTCGAATGTGGTCAGGCTCTCCCCGCGCTTCCCAGAGTCCACACGGAAGGCGCCAAAACCCTTCGCGCGCAGGTCATCAAAGGCGCGCCGGGCCGTCGTGACCTCCTCCGGCTTCTCGGGGTCCCACGACAACGTCGTGTCGCCCGTCACGTCCAACACGCGCATCTTATTCACGACTGTCACCTTTCTTGTATGGGCTGGAAGCCACGCCGATTCATCGGCAGTGGAGGAAAGCCCATTCCTTTCATCTTTGCGGAAGGAGAAAGCCTTCCGTCTCTGGAATCTACTCTTGCGCTGGCCCGCGGCGTGAACGCCAAGGCACTCCTGGTAGGTGCGCACACCTCAAACGCCTTCCGCAGCGCTGCAAGCCTCGCCTGCCGGCACGGCTCCCCCACAGGGTGGAAGTAACCTATCTGTGAACGAGACTTCCACGAGAGGGGTGGGATCAAGGGGCATCGTCTTGGGCCTTCCTCCCTCCCACCGCCCCGAACGGGAGCTCACCCCACGCCCAGCGTTCCGGGAACGGGCTCCCACCAAACCACTGCGCCGCCCCGTGCTCATCGCGCAGGAGCCGCTCGATATCGTTGTGATCGTGCGTGGGACGGAAGCGCCGCCGGTGGAAGCGCAGGTTCCCTTCCACCACCTGGATCACGAACTCATCGCCGTTGAAGGCAAAGCACAGCATTCCGTCGTAGTTCGTCACCTCCAACGTATAAGCGGTGTCGTTGATGTGAATATCCCGCAGGACGATCTTGTTCCCGTGGTCCACGATCTTCGTCTTCGTGGCAATCGTTTTCATCCAGGTGTATCCTCCCCGTCCTCCGACTACAGCGGCTTCCCATTCCGCGCGGCGATCTCCGGACCCGCACAAAGGTTCCCACTCTTCGCCCTCCAGCGTGAACACCAGAACCGTCTTCGGGCAGGCATACTCCTCCCTTCCCGTCCGTCGCCCACACCTGCCACAGTCCCTTCCCCGCCCGCCGGATCTTTTGCATCACCTATCCCCTCTGCCCTATCGTTCCACCAGAAATCGTTCCGGGTCCACCCCGTGATTCACCTCCGTCATCGCCTCCCGGATCGAGAGCCCCGGCCGGACGCGCAGTACGTGCCGCCTTCCTGTGCTCGGACAGGTCATCGCGCACAGCGCTACCGGTTCCACGTCCACGCCGTCGATCCGGTAGAGGTTATACTCCCGCCACGTCTCCAGGTGCTTCGCGTCCAGATCCTTCAAGATACGCTCGTAGCCCATCCCCTCGATCAGCACTCGCCGCAGTTCTGCGTTCGTCTCGGATAGGAGCCACCGCGCCTGCCAGTCCTCCGCTGGCACGGACCCATACTTCTCGGGTAGAAGCACCCCATGTCGCGCAAACACCCCCCACCCGTCCGCGAAGGCACACGCCATCTGCCCGTCGCCGTGCAGCCGTCCCTCCCGATCCCGATGAATGGCGACCGGCCTCTCCGAAAATATCGCCGCCCCCTCCAGCGACCACCAGATAAACGAGGACCGCAACTGCGCCAACCAGACGTTTAAGAGCGTCGCCACCTTCGGCGAGAGAGGGCGGGGGACCAGAGGCGTCAGAAACTCGTAGAACGCATAGTAGGCGCACCACAATCCCCCACCCCACCACGACATCGATGCCCTATCAAGCTGGCTGCCAAGCTGGCTGCCAAGCTGGCTGCCAAGCTGGCTGTGAAGCTGGCTATCAAGCTGGCTATCAAGCTGGCTGCGAAGCTGGCTATCAATCTGGCTGCGAAGCTGGCTATCAATCTGGCTGCGAAGCTGGCTGCCAAGCTGGCTGCAAAGCTGGCTGTTAAGCTGGCTGTCAATCTGGCTGCGAAGCTGGCTATAAAGCTGGCTGCCAAGCTGGCTGCCAAGCTGGCTGCAAAGCTGGCTGCCAAGCTGGCTGCAAAGCTGGCTATCAAGCTGGCTGCGAAGCTGGCTGCCAAGCTGGCTGCAAAGCTGGCTGCAAAGCTGGCTGCCAAGCTGGCTGCAAAGCTGGCTGCCAAGCTGGCTGCCAAGCTGGCTATCAAGCTGGCTGCGAAGCTGGCTGCCAAGCTGGCTGTGAAGCTGGCTATTAAGCTGGCTATCAAGCTGGCTGTGAAGCTGGCTATTAAGCTGGCTGCGAAGCTGGCTATCAAGCTGGCTGTCAATCTGGCTGTTCCATGATTGCAGCAGCAACGCCGCCAACAAGCCGGCTGCGGGAGAGGAAAAGAACAGGCACCGCGGCGGTGGACGGCCCATGAAGTGGTGATAGGTTGCCGTTACCGCGCGCTGCACTGCGTTCCGATCCAGGCGGTTGGTGTCGAGGCCCGCGGCCAGCCAGTCGTCGCGGAACACAGGTAGGGCCGCCGATTGTTCCGGGGTGAGAGTCTCAATCAGCGACACGGCGCCACCCTTCCGGAGAATATTCGCTTTGAATCATTACCTGGTAATCTCCACGAGGCACTGTCAGGTCGCCGTGCTCCTCGTGGGTGAGGACCGCGCCGCCGTCTCCCACGCGCAAGAAGCGGGCCTCGGCCTCCTCCAGATACCGGGCGATCCCCGAGGCGATCCGGTGTGAATGGCCTGTAACCTCTCCCTGCGCCAGTGTCCGGTGTCCTGCGTCCTTCGCTGTCCGCGGGATCTCTGACACCGGGACGAGTACCACGTCGCCGTGGCGGTAACAGTTCATCTGGTTCACCTTAATGTTCTCCTTCTGCATCGGTTTCCAACACTTCCAAGAGACTCTTCCTATCTTGCGTCCCTACCCCACGCGCCCGCGCCGCCTCCCGAATCGCGACCTCCAGTACTGCCGTTCGGCTGATTCCGTCGCGTGCTCCGAGTTGCGACAGCAGACAGAGCGCTTCGTCGGTAAGCCGTAAGCTGATGTGTCGGCGCACGTCTTCTACACGACACCTTCCCGCTCGGCACATGAGACGATGCCCGCTACCGCGATCAGCAGTTCCGTTCCTTGCCGGTCGAAGGACTCGTGTTCGTTCAACCGCTCCATCAACTTCTGACAAACGTGTGCGACGAACGCTTCCGCCTGCGCCTGGTCCAGGCGCGACCAGCCAGTCTCTAGACAATCCGCTGCGACTGCCTCCCAGTCGGTGTAGCCGTCCATGGTAAATCCGGTCTGTTCCGTAGTCATCAAAGTTCATCCGGCGGAAACCGCGCCGCTTTAGCGGCAGCGGAGGAGCCGGATACCTTTCATTTGTGCGTAAAAGGGGGGAGGGTGCGCTCCCTCTCGCGTGGAACAGATAGGTGTTCGGCCCCCGCTCGAAACAAGGCACTACTCGCAGGGCGAGAGTTAACCGTTTCTCCCTGGGCTCCATGGATGAGCAGGTGAGCGGCAGGGACGCGGCTGTGTAGGCCGTCTGAACGTGCCGGGAGTGGCATGGGATACCGCAAGGTTCCGTGTGAGTGAAAGGCATATCGCACTCCGTTCCCGGTGGGCTGCCCCAGGAGGTCAACTCTCCTGGCCCCCTTGCCAGGGGTGTCACCCAGCCTAAAAGCTCTCCGGCGGTCCGGAAGCAGTGCGTCGGAGGTTGTTCCCCTGGAAAGGAGCATGGTTTCCTCTGGGTGCAAGCCACGCCGATTCATCGGCCGTGGTCAGGTGACTGGTTGGGCATCCTTGTCCCACATCGTAGCACATCCCGAAGGGGATGTCAACCCCCCCCGTGTCGCCGCTTCCTGTGTCCCCGCTTCCCGTGTCCCCCGCTTCCTTGCCGCCGGAGAATCGCGGACGAGAAGCTCAATGAAACTGTTCCTGTTGGACGGCGAAAAGGTGTCGCCCATCCCCGATCACGCTTTGAAGGCGGGGCTGGCCTCGCTCGTCCGGACGAGCGAGGCGGGGGAGCCCGCCTCCACGGTGGAGGGGGCGACACAGACCGTGCCGTGGTTTGCCGCGTGTATCGACAAGCGCGCCCAGGCGCTCGCCGGCATTCCCGTCACCGTGCGCTTCCGGAAGAGCGGGAAGCCGGTGCCCACGAAGGAGGCGCCCTGGCAGGCGTCGCTGCCGGAACTGCTCCTGAAGACGGAACGGTCGCTGTGCAAGCACGGTGTCGCCTACTGGCAGCCGGTATGGTCGGAGGGCGGGACGCTCCTGGACCTGCGCTGGATCGCGGCGAGAACGATCACGGAGCGCTATTCCACCTCGAAGGGGATCGCCTATTTCGAGCGGCGGCCCGCGACGCGCAAAAAGCAGACCGATCCCGACGAGACGGCGCGCGGCTACTTTCCCGCGACCTGGCCTGGCCCCGAACACGATCCCTTGTCCGGGGACCGGATGATCGGGGAGACCGGGGACGAAGTCGTGCGGATGTACCCGGTCGATTTCGAGGTGCGCAGGAAAGCGAAGAACGACCGCAACGAGTTGATATATTTCCATCTTCCCGATGACGAGGAGGAGATGGCGCCGGGCCTCGCCCCGGCGGTGGTCGCCCTGGAAGTCGCGCGGCTCGCGCACTACGTCAACGTGTTTTCGATCAACTTCTTCCGCCGCGGCGCCGTCCCGCTGTGTATCCTGCAGGTGGAAGGCAACCCCCCGGACACCGAGCTGCGAAGGCTGGAGTCGACCTGGAAGCGGATGCTGATGGGGGTGACGCGCGCGTGGCAGACGATCGCCGTGCGCGCCTCGGTGCACCCCCAGATCATCGGTCCGCCCATCCGGGACCTGTCCATGCCGGCGCTCTTGCACCAGGTCCGCCAGCAAATCTGCGTGGCGTTCGGGGTGTCGCACGTCCTGCTGGAGGACGCGACGTTTGCCAGCACGCGCAATTTCCGCGAGTCGCTGTATACGGAGACGGTGATCCCCCAGAGCCGGGTGATCGGGGGCGCCGTCAACCGCCAGCTGCTGTGGCAGTTGGGGATGGAACTCACCTTCGATTACGCCAACGTGAAGGCGCTCCAGGAGGACGAGGTGCAGCGCGCGGGCGCGTTCATGGCGTATCGGAACGGGGGCTTCCCGGTTCTGATGACGACACGCCTGCTGGGGATCGATCTCTCGGAAGACGACCGGAAAGAACTGGAGGCGATGAGTAAGCGGCGGGAGATGCTGATTGAAAGGAGCCAGGAGCAGGCGGTCGTCCAGGGGGAGATCCGCACCCAGATGGCCGCGCAGGCCGCCGCCCAGCAGGCGAGGGCAGCGCAGATGGCCGCGGCACAGGCGTCTGCCCCCCAGCGTCCCGTCGCACTGCCGCCCGGCGCCGTGCCCCCGCCCGGCGCGCCGCCGCCTGGCGCACCGCCACCGGGCGGCAGCGGCGGACGGCCCGCGCCACCGCCCGCGCCCCGGCAGCCCGTGCCGTCGCTGCCGCGGCCGGGGGAAACAATGTCGCCAGTCGGCGGCGGCGTCGAAGTCGCCCCGGCGCTGGCGCGGCGACGCCTGACGGCGCGCGCGCCGTATGACCCGCAACTGTCGCAGGCGGCGGACCTCGACCGGCCGCCCACGCCGGGGACGGTGGTCGGTAACAATCGGGGCCGGGGGTTGGGGGCGTGAGGGCGTAGGGAGGAGATGAGACCGTGGGCATTCTGGAGTTTTTGATCGTGCTGGCAGGCATCCTGGCACTGGCGTCGTTCTGGCCGGGGGCGCGATCCCAGGCGCTGCCGGCCGCGGTGCTGCTGCTCGCGGTCGTGCTTTACTTTTTGAGACGCGGATGATCACCTGGCTGTGCCGTTTGCTCGTCTGGCTGTTTGCGAAGCAGGTCCCGGCGCAGATCATCGCGGTTGGGGCGCGCTGTACGGGCTGTCGCACTCCCGTTTTGCTGGGAGTGCTGACCAAAGACGACGTGGCGGAAGGGGAAGCGGTCACACTCACGCTGGCGGCGGCGCGCTGTGAGCGCTGCGGTGGGCTGCTGGAGGCGCGGGGGATTCCAGTGCGGAGCAGGAGCCGCGAGATGGTTTTAGAGGAGGGACTTTGACAGATGGACGGTACCAAAGCCGCGAGCGCCGCGCAGCGGCAGCAGACGGCCAGGGAAGCGACTTACTGGCGCGCCGACGCGGCGGAGTCACTGGCGGCGTGCCACGCGCACATCCAATACGCCGAAGAGGCGCAGCGGGCGTTTGACGGACAGAAAGCGGTCCTGGATCCGGAGGTTGTGGGTGCGCACGTGGCGGCGAGCTTCGGCCGCGCCGACGCGACGGAGTCCATCCGGCGGTGTCACGCACACCTCGGCGCGGCCGAAGCGGCGCAGTCGAAAGGCGACTGGAAAAAGGCGGTCGAACACCAGGCGATGGCACGAAACCACGCCGCGGGGGCCGAGCGCGCTCTGAAAGACGCTCTGGACGCGCAGGGCGCCGGGGACTGCGAGACGGCGTTCGCCGCGGTGCGGGAGGCGCGGGCGTGTGCCGAGGGGGCGGTGCTCTCGTGCCAGGACGCGACGAAGTGTCAGCGCTTTGCCCGCGGCTACGCGCACGCCAGCGGGGAGGCGCCCGATCCCGAGTACTTTGGGAGATAACGGCGTGACACGAAAGGAACGGAAAGCGTTGCGGCGACAGGCCAAAGGGTGCTGCAAGCGCTTCTCCATTCAGCGGAACGACGGACACACATGCGACGACCTTGCGCTCCCTCTGGAAGCATGCTGCGGGCCGTGTCGGGCCCGACGCCCGCCGGCTGCTATCACGGGAGATAAAGGAGCGAGAGGGTCACCTGACCGCGGCCGATAAATCGGCGCGGCTTGTATCCAGGGGACAACTCACCTCACGGCGGGAAAGCGAACCCTTCCGGGAGACAACCCCCGATACACGGGCTTCCGGTTACCCACGGAGTGGCCTTTAGGCCGGGTGACTTGCTGGCAAGGCAATCGGGTGTTGAGCCCGAGCGGCCCACCGGGAACGGAGTGCAATATGCCTTTCGCTCACACGGAACCTTGCGGTATCCCATGCCACTCCCGGCATGTTCAGACGGGCTACACACCCGCGTCCCTATCGCTCACCGGGCCATCCAGGGGCGCCGGAAGAAGCCGGTTCTCCCGCGAGGGAGTGCCTTGTTTCGAGCGGGGGCCGAACACCTATCTGTTCCACGCGAGAGGGGGCGAATCCTCCCTCCTTTTACGCACAAATGAAAGGAATGGGCTTTCCTCCGCAGCCGTTGAAACGGCGCGGTTTCCAGCCCATAGATACCGATGAGATACCCGATCATGGGACCCTGGCGACTGCACCCGGCGGCGATGCCACCGGGTGCGGCGGACGGCGCGGCAGAGTATGTCGCACAGCGAGAGAAGGAAGTGGTGGCGCGGCAGGCGATGACGGCGGAATTGCGCGGGTATCTCGCGCACTGCCAGACACTGGATGCCGCCGGCCTGCGTCGGGAAGCGGACGCTCTCGAAGAGAGTCTGGCCCGTCTGTCTGAGCAGGAGTCGGCACTGATGCACCGCTGGCAGGTGTTGGCGCTGCTGTCCCCGCCCGACGCGACGTGGTATCCGTTTGGGGGACCACCGCCCTGCCCCGCACCTCCACACCCTGGCGAATAGAGGAGGGCCGACGTGTATCCTTACGGCTACGATGACGGCTACCCGCCCTGGGCGATGAAGATGTGCGGCTCCTGCGGCGCCGGCGTCCGCGGTGGCAGTTGTCCGCACTGCGGCGCGGGTGCCGAGGCGGAGGGACCGACCTATCGCCTCCTGTGCAAGAACCCGCGCACCGAGAAAGTCTATCCATTCGGCATCGAGACGGACGATCCGGCCGAGGCGATTCGCGGGCTGGAGTCCGCGTGGGAACACATGCCCGGCTACATCTGGACGATCGTGACCCGGCACCCGGCACCGATCGACCCGCCGCCCATTTCGATGCCGCCCATTTCGATGCCGTCGATGAGGAGACCCTGACATGGACTGGTATCCGCCCCCGCCGCCCCCGCCGTCCCTGAAGGCGGTCTTGTGGGGGATCGACGACGGCGCAGCGCCTGCAGCGGTGCCCGTCGCCCCAAGCCCTCGTCCACGCGCACCTGCTGTGGCGCAGGCGCTGCCCATGGGACGAGGGAGCTTGGGAAGAGGGGGCGAGTGGGCGATGGAGCAAGGGAGCGACAAGGCCGATCGGTTCCGGGTCGCTCCCTCCGTCGAACCGCGTCCCAAGGCTCCCTCCGTCGCAACGCCCCTTAAGAGTGCCGCCCAGGTCGCCGAACACCGCTACGTGCAAGAAGACGGGACGGTGGTGACGGAGATCGTGACCGCTGGGGACGGGGGCTGGGATGACGAGGTGGAAGAAACGGCGCCCGCGCCGCGCCGCGCCGCGCCGCGGACGAGCGCGGAGGCAAACGCACGCACGTCCGCGTGGTAAGGAGACGTGCGGTGTATGCTTGGGACGGCGGGAAGGCGGGCAGGGGGCGTCTTTGGCGGGATCCGAAAAGGCGGCTGTATCGCTATGACGAAGCGGGACAGATCCCCAATCCCGCCAAGCCGCACGGCGCCTATTTCTCCTATTTGGAATGGCTGACGGATTCCCCGCACGCCGATGTCGGACCGGCGCTGACCGTGCGCTATCCCCGTGCGCAGAACCCGCTGGTGGTGTCCTCCGGTCCCGTTCCGGGCGGGCGTCTCCCGCACCTGGATCCGATGGAGCCGTCTGCCGGAGTGGGGGCGCTGCGCGATCTCGTCTCCCCGGCAGAATTTGCGCGCTTGCTTTCCACCCGGAAGGGACACCTCGCACAGGAGTTGGCGATTCGGTTTCCAGGTCCTGACTACGGACGCTACTACGATGCGTGGGAGCTGTTGGAGGCGTATGGCGCCCAACTGGCGCGAAGCCGGGGCTACGACGCACTCGTCAGCTTTGATCCGACATTCTACCGGCGGAATCGCCGGTATGGCGCCAGGGACTTTAGCGAATATGTCGCGCTTCACCCGGAGGCGGTCAGTATCCTTCCCGGACAGGCCGGGGTGAGCTTGGCAGAGCGCGTGTCCTGGCGTCCGTTGGCGACCACGGCACCGATCCCCAGGTCTCGTGCGCTCGTCCCCGTAGCGGGCGTAGCGGGAACACCGTACCCGTCGCTGGTCGGGCGTGCGCTGCCGGGAGGCCGCGTCGTCACGTTCCCAGCGCCGCGAGCGCCCCGCGCGCTTCCCCCGGGCCGTCCTTCGTCGCCGGTTTCGCGCCCTTTGCGAGAACACCCCGACGTGCGGCGGATGCGGGAAGCCTTGCTCGGTGCGTATCGGCAGCACCACGGGCGGGGTGCCGTGAATACGACGGACAATCCCGGTGCGTCGGAGTTGTCCGGCTTGCACCAGATGCACGATCTGTACCGGAGTTACACTGGCGGCAAAGCGTCCTTCGTATCCCCGCCTTCGTGGCAGGCGGAGAATCAGGGGCGATTTGCGACAGGGGCAGTGTCGCTGCCACACGCCTGCTTAAAGGCAGAGCGGCCCGTGTTAGAAGATGGGCGCGAGGATGACCGGTCGCCGGGAACGAAAGCGGCCGCTGGGGAGACGGGAGGGAGTTTGGACATGTACGAAGCGGAGCAGTCATTCTTGGGTGCGGACGCGGCACTGACGCTGGAGGCGTTAGAGGTCACGGCAGAGGAGGTCAAGGTCGTCGAGGCCCTGGTCGAAAACCTGGAGGCGACCGGGGGCGAGCGGCACGGCTTCGAGGAATACGTGAAGTCCGCCGACGCCGAAGCGGAAGAGTCCGGGGAGGACCCGCTGGTGAACGGCTACGAGGTAGGGGAGGTGGCGGCCGACCCGACCTATGGGGCGTTCGCGGCGGGCTACCAGCAGGCCCACGAAGAGGCCCAGCAGTATGCCGCGTGGCTCGACGCGCAGGGTGATGGGGCTGGGGAGGCTCCCGGCTCCTGGCGGGGGTGCCCTCTGGGCGCCGGCCCGGACGAAGGCTACGAGGAGGAGGGCGGGATGGACGTGCAGGCGGACGCGTTCGCCAAGGCGTGGGCGGAGTATTTTGGCGCCTATGGGTATGACGCGGAGGCGGTGTATGCCGATGCGTATACGAAGGCGGCTTACGGGGCGGTGAAGGCGCCGCGCACCTATGAGACCTATCCTTCCGCGCCTCGGTATAAGGGTCCGCCCCTCTACAGGGGCAGCCGGCCGGGACGCAGCGCCGAGGCGAATGAGCGGGCGAAGTATATTGACGCTTACTTCCGGCTGAATCGTGCGATCCCCAGCGAGGATCAGATCGAGCAGTATATGGCTGCCACCAACGCGGGCCTCATAGCCGAGGGGAAAGGGCCTTTCCGTGCCGCGGCGAACGTTGATAGCCTTCCCACGGGGACACCGCCGCGCTGGGGCTCGGTCAATCCGTGGGTGGGACGCATCACCGACAAGGCGCACGATGAGAGGCTGCGGCGGGATTACCCAGACTACACCGATGCGGAAATCAACGACGCCAAGCTGCGCGACTACGCGGTGCAGGCGGAATGGCAGCCGTTCGACCTGCCGGGCCTGGCGATTCGGGAGCGGTTCTCGCTCCCGCTGCACCCGTCTTCCCGCCTGCGCGGTAAGAACCCCTACTACCGGAAACCTCCTGCTAGCGAATACTTCTTCCCTACGGGTGCAGGAGGCGCGGTGGAGCCGTGGCGGTATCAACCGGGTTTCCCCGTCGATCCGCGCAACGCGCTGTCGTCGAATGCGTGGCTGCCGCCGGGACAACAGGTAACCCCGGCACAGGCACGGGCGATTCTGGCCGATTACCTGCGCCAGTATCCGGACTTCCCTTCCTTGCCAGGCGAGTACGGTTTCCCGTTTGAGGACGAAGCGCGGCGACTGAATCCCGGCTGGTATCCGCCTCGCTAGGGACGTGCCAATGTTCAAGGCTTATGGCGATCCCATGACGCCGCAGGAATGGGCTGCCTGGGCAGCGGGGGTGGCGGGCGATCCGAACACCACCTATCCGGGTTGGCAGGCTTCCGTGTCTGCGCCCCGCACCAAGGGCGCCCGGAAGCCGCGCATGAGCAGACCGCGCACCTACCGGGTGCAGCGGCCGCTGTGGCGTTTTGGGGTGGTGCGGCGCGTGAAGGGTGAGAAGAAGAAGAGGGCGCCGAAGGTCAGGGCGCCGAAGGCGAAGCGCGGGTTCTACGCGATCCCACCGATGGACGGGGGGAAGGAATGGGAGGGTGTCATGTACGGTTACGGCTATTCTGTGCCGCCGGGGTTTGACCCCGACGCCCACGCCTACGCCCACGCGGCGGCGAAGGCGTACTCGGTCTACGGCTACGATCCGAACGTCGTCTACCCGCAGGCCTATGCCGCGGCGAAGATGGAGTTCGACGGTGGCTACGATGATGGCGAGGAGTACGAGGACGAGTACGACTACGAGTTCGACGACGGCTACGACGAGGCGCCGCCGGAGATGTTCTACCCGCCGGAGATGATGATGGACCCGTACGGCTACGGCGCCATGTATGGCGCCCCCTACGGCTACGGCTACTAGCAGGCACGCGCCGTGACCGATGAGCTCGTCAGGCTGCTGCTGGCCGGGGAGCCTCGCTGTCCGGCGTGCGGGGAGGCGGGGCTGCTGGAGCGTATCCCCTACGAAGGGGAGACGTTCCTGTTCTGCTACGCCTGCGGCAGCCTGGGGGAAGGGTCGAGGGTCGAGGGTCGAGGGTCAACCGGACCGAACCGTCCCACCCCATCGACCCTCGACCCTCGACCCTCGATTCTCGACCCTTCCCAGGCTGCCTGTCCCCAGTGTGGGACGAGCCTGCCCCTGGAGGGTGCGGCAGTGGATGCGCTGGCGGATTACGGCTGGTCGCTGGAGTGCCCCGGCTGCGAAGCGGCGCTCTCCGCCCGTGAGCTTTCTGTGAGTGCTGCCGAGGAAGCCGCCGCGGCGGAGGCGCTGGATACGCGGTCGGTCAAGGAGCGCCACGATGGCGTACAGCGGCGCCGCGCAGCGCGGGCGGGCCAGGTCGAACCGCGAGCGCCCACGACACGGATACCGTCGAACTGGGGGTTCGATGAGGAGGAAGACTAAATGGGAACTCTCTACAGTGAGCTGTCCGTCGCGTGGGAGAACGAAGTCGTCGGCTGGAAGTCGTGGGAGGCGTTCAAGGCGACGAACCTGGTGCGCGGCAGCGCGATCAAGGCGCCGCCCAGGAAGAGATTTCGCTTCTACTACCGCGGCCCTGATGGCCAGACGATCCCCGGTTGGCGGTATGACAATGAGACGACCGATGAGGCGATCGAGCGGTTTGCTAGGGAAGGCCGGCCGTTTAACCCACTGACAGACCAGGAGCGGGCGGCTCTCACACCGCGCCCCGCGCCCCGTGCCACCGCCCCGGTTGCGCCTGCCGCGGGAGGCGGGGGCCGGGCGCCTTCCGGGGGCCGGCCGCACAACGCGACGGCGAAGCAACTGCTGAAGGATCTGCGCGCCGCGGGGGTGCAACTGCCCAACGACGCGGTCTACTGGGACACGACGGCGCGTGGCGGCCGCGGCGGCTGGGGCGTGCGGCCCGAATACCGGCAGGGCCTGCCCAACTGGGCGATGGATCGCTACAACCGGGATCTAGGCTTCAGCGACGGTGTCGATGACGGGGTGCCCCAGGAGCCGCGGGTGTCCGTGCCTGGTTCTGGGTTGGGGCCTGGCGTGGGTAGCGGACCGGCCACGGGTAGCGGACCGGCCACGGGTGGCGGGCCTGCGACCGGCGGCGCGACGGGGCCAAAAATCCCGCCGGGGATGGACCCCAAAACGTTTCAGCACATCCATGGGAAGCACAAGAAACGCAACGAGGATTACATCCTTGCCCGCGACGACTTCTTCTTCAATCAGAAGGCCAAGCTGCTGCCGGGCACCCGTCCGGAGCAGCTCTACAGGCCCGGCGGGACGCGCAAGTGGTTCATCATCCCCGGCGCGGAGAAAGCGAACGGGGGGTTGGGCTACGGCCCGTGGCAGGAGCCGCCAGGACAGGGGGCGGGTTCCTCGCTGCCATCCGCGGGCACCGGGCTGGGGAGTGCTGCGGGCACACCCACTGTGCCACCCGAGGCGGGCAGCGGTAGCCCCTACGGCAGTCTGACGGGCAAGCCGCAGCCTGGGGGCAACATCGCCATGTTCGGCCCGACGCCGCCGGGGGCGACGCCGAAGTTCGACATCCTCCGGCAGGCACTGCGCGACAAGATGCTGGCCGATCCGAGTTTTCCTGACCAAGACCTGGACGGGGGCCCGTCCGGTTTTCCGGGCAGAAGGATCGCTGTTCGCCGCGCGGATCTGCTGGCGGGTGCGGGGGGCGGAAAGCCCAAACCGACGCCATCGCCCGCGGGCGCGCCGGGTGGGACGGAGATGCCGTTACTGCAAATCTTACCACAGACGCCGCGCTGGTCGGACGGGAGTGAGAGACTGCCGCCGGGGGCGCCGGGGAACCCGATTTTCCGCGGCGCGCCGATGGGAACGATGAACCCCCGCGACAAACTCTTCTTCCCCTACCGCGACCCGAAGGCGCCGCTGGGCACGTGGCGCGACAAACTCCCCGACGCGCCCCCTGGTGTCCGGGTGATGGATGTGCCCTCGCCTCCGGGTGGTTACGCGCTGCCGCTGCCGACGACGACGGGGGACAAGGTGCGCCGCTTCTTCGGCCTGCCCGTCACCCGCCGGTATCCGACCGGCCCGATGATCCGGGATCTTACGCGCGAGGAGCAGTTGGAGAAGATCCGGCAGGCGGAAAGAATCCCCCCGCGGCCCACCAAGTCGTGGGACGGTCCGCCGCCGCCGGGCACGGTCCTGCGGCGCTGGAGGTGACGGATGGCGGAACGCTTTCCGAACGTGCCGGTGCGCGGGGGCCGCACTCCGCGGCCGCTGCGCCTGCAGGAACTGGATCGGCGCGCCTTTCGCGGCGCCTACCGATCCGGCCCGAAGAACACCCCACCGGAGGAGATCCGGAAGTTTCCCCGGTGGCCCCCTGATGGCCGGGCGATCACCGTGGCGGAGTTCTTGCGCGACTTCGTGCCGCCGATGACCGACCCCTTCCTGCCGAGACACCTTCGGCCGATTCCCACACCGGATTGGCTGACACCCCGGATACCAGGGATCGAGACATGGCGGCTGCGGATGAAGGGTTACCCCGTCGCTGCCGCGTGGCAGCAAGACAATGACATCCACCAGGAGATCGCGGATAGCCCGGACTGGTTTGCGCCGCACGTTCTCACGGAGATTCCCGCGGGGCCCCTGTTCAAGCAGCCGCGAGACGCATTGGGAGCCTCGGTGTTTCGCACAACCGATCCGATGTGGCGTGGCGGGCGGGTGCGTATCTTACGCCCGGAACCGTTCGTCTTCGAGGGCGCGCCGTTTCTCGACCTGGAGCACGGCGTGATGGACGCCACCGGGTTCCACCCCAACCCCGCCAGACCGGTGGGAATGTCCTTTGACCAGGGCCGCTATCCGCGCCGTCTGGAGGGCCACCCATGGGAAGCGCTCCATCCGGTGATCGGTCAGTGGCCCGCCGGGCAGGAGCCCCCGGTCACGGGGGTCCTCTCTCCCGCCGGGGTACCGCGGCGCCGTCAATCGCTGGAGGATCTGCTGCGCGAGAGTGGCGCCCGCCCCGTGCCCAAAACGAAGCCGAAGCCTTCGCCGTCACTGGACGCGCTCCTGAAAGAAAGCGGGGCGCGGCCGGCTCCGAAGAAGAAGCCGCCCGCGACGAAGGCAGACAAGCCCCCGAGCCTGGACAAGCTGTTGAAAGAAAGCGGGGCGCGGCCGGTGTCGCCCGGTAAGCCGTCCGCGGGGGCGGGTCCCTATGGGAGCCTGTCCGCATCCTACGATCCGCAGTCGGGAAACGTCACCACCTCCGCGCCGCCGCCAGGCTACTTTCAGGAATATCCCGGTGGTCCCTGGGACTCCTCTCCCAAAGGCCCGTGGTGGACACTCCGGCACTGGGAACCGACGGTCAACCGCAACCTTCACGATCTCTACATCCGCGGCCGGGAGCCGCAAAAGATCCTGGACGAACAGAACGACGCCTACGAGGCGATGCGGCAGGGTTACCCGCCCCCCGTCCCGTATCCGCGCTGGTGGCTCTCGGACGTGATGCCTTCCGGGCACCTCCCGTTCGGACAGGAAGGAGAGATGGTCGCCCGCCCGCCCGCGTTCGACTACTGGCTGGGACCGGTCGGGGAGACGCGTACGCTCTTCAATTTTCTGCGCGACACGGGCTATACGCGCAAGGCGGACATCCGGTTCCGGCACCTGCCCGGCTGGCGGCCTCCGACACCTGCCGAACTCGCGGAGCTGGAGGCCGCGGCGCGGCACCGCATCCCCGGCGACATGGCGCTCTACAAGCACGGTCCCCTGGAAGCGGCCGAGAGTGTCCGGCGCGGGAGGGAGGAGGAGGAGCGCGACAACCTGCGCGCCGGCGGGTTCTATACCATTCCGATCACCTCCGTGATTCCCGCATTGCGCAAGGGGATTCCGATCCCGTTCAGCAACTGGAGCCGGCGTCTGGACAAACGCCGCCGGGAGATCGCGCCCATCCCGTTGTGGGACATCAACAACCCGGCGAACTCACCGCTGTCGGAAGCATATCGCCTCCATATCCGCCGCCAGGCGAAGTACCCCTTCGCGGATGTGCGCCAGCTCCCCCAGTGGGAAGGAGGGCGACAGCTCGGCGCCCGCCAGGACGCCGCCTTCCGGGCGAAGAATCCGACTCTCTGGCAGCGGATGGGGACGGCGGCGCGTGGCGTCGGCCGCTTCATGGGCATCACCAAAGGATGGGAGGCTTCCGCCCAGAAAGCGCCCCCGTCCCTGGACGCCCTGCTGCGGGAGTCCGGGGCGCGCCCGGTGCCGGCGCGAGGGAGGCCCGCGGCGGCCCCCACCCCGGCGTCCCCGATACCCGGGGCGGCTATCCCCGTGTCTCCCTTGTTGAAGCGGCCCGCGGTCGGGATACCCGCGCTGGGACCGACGCTTCAACAAGGGGCGTCCCAGCGGTATATCCAGCTTCCCGCGACGAACTACGCGCGGCCGTTTTTGCCCGCGGGAACGCCCGTCCCGTTCGCGCCGCCGCCGTGGGCCGATCCCGCCGACTGGGCGGCGTTCCGGTGGGTGGTGCCGGCGGAGCCGGGCACAGGCCGGGTGCGGCCGGGCGTCTTACCGCCGGGGCACCCGTCGTGGCGCAACATGATCACCGACCCGACGAGTATTGAGGCGCAGCGGGACATCCGGGCGCACCAGCAGGATATGGGGATGTATCCCCCCTACCGGGTGTTTGGCAACCGCCTGCCCCTCTCCGAAGCGGAGCGCGCGCAGAGGCTGCGACAGCAGGCGCAGAGTGAGAGTGTCGTCGATCGGCTCCTCGCGGCACTCGGCTACGCCAAGGCGCTGGAGTGGGGTGCCATCGACGCGCACAGCGCGATCAAAGGGCCGCCATCGAAGCCGCCCAACGCCTGGGTTGCGAACCCGGCGAACTGGCAGAATCCAGCGAGCACGCCGGGAGGACGTCCGGGACGTAACCTCATCCCGTCCTGGCTGCGCACGCCCAAGGGTTACTTCGAGGCGAACGATCCCGGCGGCCGGGCGCAGGTGCCGACGGAGTTGTGGAACCTCCTGACTCATGAGCCGCGCCCTTTGAATCCTGTGGACCGCGCCTGGAACTTCTTCAAGCGCGGCTACCGGACACCGTTCCCGCCGGCCATGTCCAATACCTTCGGCTACGGGGATCCGCTGACCCGTGGGAAACAGGTGTTTCGCGGTGTCGGTAACCTTGCGAAGGGGCAGCCCTGGAGGACGGGTATGCCGACGCACCGGGGCCGCCACGTGGGGATTTACGCGCGCCAGAACGACTATCCGAAAATCTACATCTCGGGCGGTGCCCCCCTCCTGCCGCCGGCTGATTACTGGCAACAGGTCGCGGTCGAGGAGGCGCAACTGTGGCTGCAAAAGCGCGGCTACGAAGCGAACATGCTGAAGCGCTTGAAGTGGGAAGCAGACAGCCGGCGGCAGTTCGAGGATTCCGGTGTTCTGCCTGACCCGAAGACCGCGCCGAAGACCTCCGTGCGCCGATACCCTGAGTTTGGGTGGAACCGGATCAAGATCGGCCAGATGCGGCAAGCTGCCGCCAATCTGGCGAAGAAGCACCCGGACATGGTCGATTACGTCCTGTCCCGTCCCCCCGCCCCGAACGGGGGCTACGTGCTGTCGCCAAAGCACGGACCGGGCGCGGGGGCGGGACCCGTCGCGGGCGATCCGTTTGCGGGCCCGTCGCCTACGGGCCCGCTCACGGAGCCGGATGCCCCGCTGACCTCGAAGCCAGCCCCATCAGCCCCGGCGCGCAAGCCCGCCTCTTCGATGCCGAGCGGGGCACAGATCGGGGGTATGGTCCAGAAACTTCGCGCCGGTAAGCCGGCCGCGCCGGCGCAGTCGGTGGGTGACATCGCCGCCCGCGTCGATCGTCTCGTGAAAGATTATCACCAGACACTCGCCGGGAACGAGGCGAACAAGGAGGGACACGCGCACCAGATCCTCCAGGAACTGGCCCGTCTCTACGACCAGGCGGCGCAGCAGGGCTCACGTCCCTTGATCGAAGCGATCGGGAACACGATTGCCCGCCTACCCAAGCGCCCCGGCTTCGTCTACGTCCCCCGTCCCCCCGCGAAGCCTGGGCCGCGCAAGCTGACGCCGGCGGAGATCATCCGCCTGCGCGGGGCTTTGGGCGCCGGCGGGATGAACACCGGCGGCAACATCGGCGCGTGGCAACCGTCCGGCTTCGATCAGATGCAGGAACTGTACCGCAACTACACCGGTGGGAAGGCGACCGACGCGGCCAAGGCAGACATGCGCGATCTGTGGGGCCGCTTCGCCCGCCTTTTCTCCCGACCCGTGACGGGCCGGGAGATCACCCAGGAGATACCACCCTACCGGGAGATCACCCAGAAGATGCCACCTTACCGGGAGATCACGCGGGAGATACCGCCGGAGGTCGTGCGCGCGGCCGGGCGATCCCTGACACCGCGGGGGTTGGTGTGGACACCCAAGCAGGGGCCGTCCCGTGCGGAGACGGCACTGCAACGGGCGGCGCCGTTTGGGCCGCGGGGTTCGGGGCGGTATACGCCGGGAGAGAGGCAGGCACTCCTGGCACTCCGGCCTTTTTCCGGTCACGGCGATTACCTGCTGCCGGAAGAGGTCTTCTACGAGGACCGGGTAACGTGGCGGAAGCCGCCGCCCAACCGGCCTATCCCGAGGGTGACGCCGCGCCTTGCCGACAAGTGGGCGGAGGAGGCGGCCAGGCGGGAGTATTTAGACCGCCAGGCGGAACGGATGGCGGCAGAGGACCAGGCGAGACGCGCCCGTGGGCCGAGGCCCGGCTCCACTGCTTACTACGCTAACCGGCCGGTGCGACCGCCGAAAGGGAAGCGCCCCGGCTTCGTGGCGCTGCCACCCTACGCCCAGGCACGCCCGCTCAAGGTCGATCCCGCGGTGAGGCGGATGCGCGAGGCGATGCTGGGCGCCTATGGGGGACGCTACGGGGGGATGGCCCCGAACGGCTACGTGAACGTCGGCGCCAACCGCGGCTCGTTCCACCCGGAAGACGATCCGGGCCGCTGGCACGGGAACCCCTACGTGCCGGGCGGTAAGTCCTGGCCGGGACGCCGCTGCCCGCGACGGGTGCGGCGATGGGGCGGGCTGGTCTAGGAGGAAGAAGCTGTGCCTGCGGAATGGAAGAGATGTGTGGCCGCGCTGAGATCGAAAGGTGCATCCGATCAATCCGCGTACGCGATCTGCACGGCCCAGTGGAAGCGCGCCCACGGGGGGCAGCCGCCGCGACACGAGGCGAAAGCGTATGGATGGAGTTCCGGTCCCATCGCCCCGTATCCTGATTGGAAGCGCTCGGATGAAGACGAGTGGCTCAGCCCCGACGAGTATTGGCGGAGGTGGAACCGATCCATTGCTCAGGAGCAGCAGGCAAACCGACGCCTTCTGGACGAGACGGCCAACACCCTGCGGCAGACCTGGCCGACGACTTACAGTGCCTCGAATCGCGTTGATGAACGGGGATTGTCCGTCTGGCCGCACGGTGAGCCGGAATCGCTTTCTGTCTGGCGAAAGCTTTTCAACCCGCGTTATTCCAAGTATCGGCGTGATCAGCAAAACGCGCTGGATTGGCCTGCTATGCCGCCCGGTCCTTTGCAATGGGATGTGGTAGATCCCAAAGACACGGCATGGGGCGCGGCGCTGTGGGACTGGGCGACGACGGGCACCAGGGTGCCCACCATCCCTCGTGGATGGCTTCCTGGTTCTCCTTATCGCCGGGTAATCTTGACACGCGATGAAAACGGTCCCTGGCAGGGCTCGGTCCTGAACCAGTTGCCCCACTGGGATCGTTGGCGACAGCAGCACGGCGTTCCCGCACCGCCCTCGCTGCACCGGTTACAGGGCCGGGTTCCGGAATGGGCGCCCGATCCCCATCCTGCTCCGAAGCGTGTGACGGTGCCCCTGCCGCCGCCGTCCGCTTCCCTGGAGAAGCGGGCGCGTGCGGCCTATCAGGACGACCTTGCCAGCCGCTCTCGGATACCCGATAACCCGCCGTGGCTTGTCGGGACGGACCTAGCCGGATTACACAGGTATCTGGATCAGCGACGACATGAAAACTCATGGGGGGCGTTTTTCGATGCCTTACCTGCTTCCAAGAAGTGCTGGGATGAGCGGGCAATGAAAGCGGACGTTCCCGCGACGTGGAGTCTCGTGCCCACGGGAGTCGGAGCCCGCTTTAGCCCAAAGGCACAGGTCGCGTCTATCCTGAAACTGCCGCCGCACGCAATTGAGAGCATGACACGGACTCAACGGGAACGGCTACTCATCGACACGGCCCGGGCGACGGGCTATCCCGAGAAACTGATCCCGCAAATGATCGCGGACGACCGTCGCCCGGGTTGGCAGGATCGGGCCGTCGCCGGGCAGGACTTCCTGACAAGCCAGCAAGCGTGGGATCGAGCCGCGCTCAACCGCTTTCCGACACACCTCCGTCGCTACGTCCCCCTCCCGGCCGCACGGCGGCACCACAAGCGTCTGCGAGACCAGGAGTATCTGGATAACCTCGCGGAGATTTTCCAGGAAGAACTGGTCGATATGAGGCCGGAACTCCTCCCACCCCCGAACACGGAGCGAGGGCGGCGGGCATTTCGGAGTGTGCACGAAGCACGGTCGCGGCACCCGGACCTGTGGTATGACTACACGCCATCGGTCACGGGCAAGTCGGTGCAGGAGTTAGTCCCGGATGAAATGGGTATCCTGGACAAAACAGGGCTTTGGCTCAATCGCAAAATCCCTTACTTTGCAGCAGGAGCGGACCCCCGTAAGCGCTATATCCTGGACGAAGGCAGTCATTGGGTGACGCCCGAGGATAAGAGAGCAGAAGACGAACGATGGGCACGAAAGCTATGGTTTGAAGAACACCTTGTCCCCGAACAACAGTATGGTGATAAGGGAACAGGGCTTTCAGGTTACCCCATCTATCCTTTTCCACAGACGGACGAGGTATTTGGTAACGAACCTGATCAGTATGCCTATCGTCGGCTACTGAACCCGGCGTTCGGTCGTTTCTTTCGCGGGGCCGATGAAACCGGGCTACAGCAGTTCGGTTCCGGACCGCTGCAGTCCGACGTGATCGACCTGGCGTCTGATGAAGGCTGGCGAGATGCACTCCTGACTTCGGCTCTCGGCGGGCCAAAGAAACCGTGGGAGCCGGGTTCCCCCTACCGGCGTGTCATTCTCTTGCGAGACGGGGGCGCCCCGTGGCGAGGTTCGGTGTATGGGCAGTTGCCACACTGGGAAGCGTGGCGGATGAAAAGAGGTGTGCGACCGGCCCCGCGCCTTGATCGGGCTGTTAAGGCACAGCGTCCTGACGTGCTTGTGCCACGGGAAACGATGACCTCCCGAGAGGCAATGCGGTATGGTCGGTATGTTGGAGAACCATTACCTTTTGGTGGGGGGTTCGTCGGAGAAATACGGCGCCGTATCTCACTCGCTGCACAACAGGCCAGGCGTCTACAGATTGAACAGGATTTACTCAATCTGCGACGACCAGCAGGAAACATCTATCGTCACTTGCCGTATAATATGGATAACCTTCCGAGGCATATTAGCCTGCTAGAACGTGTTTACGGACGCAATTACCATCCCGAAACCCACGTCCCTGCGCGTATTGGAGAGTCGGGTCCTAATCCCAAGCATCCAATCTTTTCGGTCTATCCTGATCTGAACGAGCCAAGCGATTTTGATTGGGCGCGTTGGGAAGCCGCTCACGAAGACCAACTCTACGAACATCCGCCAAAGAAGAATACAAGGTCTAGGGCACGCCGCCCCCGAGAACATCCTGACGTGAGACGGATGCGCGAGGCGCTTCTCGGCGCTTACGAGCAGCACTACGGAGGAAGAGGAAGCGCGGCTTCCATCAACACCGGGGCTAACGCGGGTTCATTCCATCCCGAGGACGATCCAGGGCATTGGCACGGTAATCCGTTCGTTCCTGGGTCGAAAGCATGGGACGCTATCAAAGCACAGCGTTCTGTTCTGGAAAACGTGCGTGGGGTCGTGAAGCACCCTCATCCCGAATACCAGCGACCGGTTCAGGAATCACAAAACCAGGGCCAGTTGGGTGTGGTGTTTGGTCCCCTGAAGCGACCAGGCCGGAATGCGTGGGACGTTTACAACCAGCGGCGGTTGGATCAGTGCGTGGAATGTCATCGCAGCGAGTTGACGCGAGAAGGCACGCCAGGCCGGGAGACTCCTCTCGGGAGACCGGGACCTGATAGAGCTATTGTGGGCACACGGACGGATGCCCGCTGGGGCACCCGACAAGAAGCGCTGCACTACTATCAGCAGGTGCGGCAGGCACTTCTGCACCCCGAGCTTCGGAGACAGAATCCGAATTGGCGGGCAGACGTAGCACAGTTAGAGCGTGCAATGCGTGACTTGAGCGCGGATTTCAGATTGCCAGGAAAGCCGTCTTTTCAGCAGAAGGAGATGCCTTCCGCGCCAACGAGCGCCGAGGTATGGGCGCGACTGCGGCAACAGGGAGCAGCAAAGGCGGCCCGTCCGCAAAGACCGCAAAGACCGCGTGTGTCCGACGTGACAGCACGGAACCCTTTCGGGGGGCAGCGCCGCGTCACACCGTTTGAGGAACGGCTCGCCTATGATATGCGGGCCGACAACTTCGCGCAGCCCTCTGTGGGGGATTACTGGGGCTACGTGGCCGAGATGCCGTGGCAGGCGCTTCGAGAGCGGCTGAAGCGGCTCCGCTATCGCTACCTGCCGGAGCGGCCCGTGCGACCGTGGGGGATGCCGGGTGGGGACGACCCACGGGTGCGGGCGGCGAAGGCCACACCCGGCGGTTGGGGGATTGTCCCCACGGTGCCACGGCGCCGGCCGCCCTCGCCGTCGCCTGCCGCGGCGTCTGCGGCGTTCATGCGGAGGCAGCCGGGACGAAAGATTCCTCCGTCTACCGATTGGAGCAGTGCGTTTCCGTGGGCGCGACAGCAACTCTGGCTGCTTCCTGGTAAAGTTTGGCCGCTGCTTGATGCTCGGGGACGCCCGCTTGATTTCAAGGCGCCGGGGTTCTACGTCGGCTTTGCCGGAGAGAGCATGTGGGAAGCCCGAACAGGAATAGGCCCCAAGGCAGCGATCACCTATCTTACAGAGCAAGAGGCAGCCGACCTGATGCGGTTGTATCAGCGGGACCCTGCGCGCGCCCATCGGGCCGTGCGAAACTTCGTTCCCGTTGATCGGATGCGGGAGAAATGGGAAGACTTCACCTACGATGTGATTCATGAGGCACAAAAACCGCTGTCCCAGATCGATCGAGGCATTCAGAAGTTCAAGCAGTGGGTTGTTCAGCCCCGCAATCGTATCTACAATGATTGGGAGCTGCGCCACGGGCGGGGGGCACCGGGGGACCAGGCGGCGTTCGACCGTGCGTATGTGCGGCGCATCCTGATGGAACAGCCGCCGCCAGGGGTTCGTTTCCCAGGCGATCCTCCGGTCACAGCACACGAAATCGGACTGCACATGCCGCTGGTAAGGGGGCCGTTCGCGTTGGATGGGATACGGTTGGGGGGCAGCAATCGGCCCGTGTGGCCGGAACACCCATCGACGCAGCATCGTATTGAGACGGAACAGGGATGGCCCAAGCACGCACCGGTAACTCCTGACTGGTGGCGGCGAGTAGTGCCTCAACTGATTCCGTCACGTCCTTTCGAGCCGTCGGGGCCGAAACGGCGCGACGTGACGACCAAAGCGCTGCTGATGGGCGACAATCCATGGGTGCGGGCGGCGAAGGCGGGAGAGATCCGACTGCCGATCACGCGTCTCGGTATCCCCCGACACCCGCTGACAGGAAGGATGGGATTGGATGGGCCGCCTGCCCAGCGCCCATTCGTCGGGCCGATTCGTGGAGATACTTATCCGATCGTGAGAACACCGTACGGCAAGATGCCGGATACCGAAGGCTGGTGGCGGAACCCAGGGACTGCCGCGTATCAAGCGAAACTGAAAGAGCGCCTGGAGGAAAAATACATCCAGGACCGGCTGGCTTCCCTGCGGCAGTTGGAACAGGTGAACCCCGGCTGGCGCCGCGCTCACAGCGACTATTTCGCTGGGTTGGCCTCCGTGGAAAAGGCATGGGACGCCATTCAAAAGGCAGGGGGAGGCAACGACGAGCTGACCCGCTTCTATTACTACACCCAGCCCATAGAAAGCCTGATCCGTTCTCGGACAGGAGAGTCTGTCGGGGCACGGAACAAGGAGTGGGACGACCTCTTGCGAATCAGGAAGAAGCAGGTCAATCGGACGCTTCCTACCTACTACGAAAACTACAGGCGCGCTAACTTCCGGTTTCCCTGGGAATCGGGATACCGCTTTGAACCTGACGAAGATTTCTGGGTGCAGGAAGGACGGCACTTGCAGCAAGGACTCTCCGATGCGTGGAACCGTCTGAAGCAGCCGCCTACACACTCTATCTTGCGCTTCGGAGGCAAGGCGTGGGATGAGGCAGTCAAAGCGCAGGCGATGGGGAAGCTGCCGCCGCCGCCTGCGTCGCGGGCGTATACCTATGTCGGGAACGACGGGCGAGAACACGTTGTCAGGCACCCGCCGGGCTTCGATCCCGTCCTACGTCCGCAGGCACCGGGACCGAGGGAGCGGACCTGGATTCCCACCCCTATGCTGAGGCGCAGGAATCTGGCCGCCCTGGAGGCGCTGCCGTTGCCACTCCCGCAGGATGCGGGCTGGGTAGTGCCTCAAACCGATCCTCGGGACGTTGACGGGAGGCGGCTTTCGCGCCCACTCCGTCCGGACGAACAGTTGATCCCGTACTGGCGATGGAGAGTCGCCAACGTCGCCCGCCGCCTGGAGGAGCTGCGCGTCGCTGCTGCCCGGCGCAAAGCGGTCCACGGCGCGCCCGCGAAAGCCATACTCTGCCCGCCTTACCCCCGCGTCCGCGAAGGCTTCTGACCCCCACGGGTGGAGAATCGGATGGAAGGGAGACTTCGGAACGTGCAGATCGGGCTGTTAGACGACGACGATGAACTCACCGTGGACGTGTCGCTCTTGTCGCACGAGGTGCGGGAAGGGTGTGCGGCGCTGGAGGCCGTGGACGGGCTGCGCAGGCAGTTGCGGACCTACGCCCTGACGGGAAAAGGGTTTGCGCGACCGACGCGCGTGGAGGCGGCGCTGCTTTCGGGGGCGCTGTCCGACTGCCACACGCTGCTGCTGGCCGCGCTGGTGAAGGCGACGGACTTACTCGCCGAGGCGACCGGGGCGCAGCAGGTGCTGCCCGCTTGAAGTGGTGGCAACGGCAATTCGGGACGCGCGAATTGCAGATTCTTGGCGCAAACAGCAATTCTGGGAGGGGGCAGGCGTGTACGGACACCGATATGGATACCCGCCGCGGTGGGCGGTGAAGGCGCCGCACTATCAAGTTCGCCCCGAGGTCAACCTGCTGCGGGTGCCAGAGGGGAGCCGTGTTCACCCACCGGCGGGGCGGGGTGGGCCGTATGTGGGAACGGCTGGACGGCCGCACACCGGTCCCCCGCCGGGTCCTCAAGGGCACTCCTTGCCGGGGAGATGGGCGGCATGGAACGGTCCGCCGCAACTCGTGCCGGTAGAGGAGGCGATCCGACCGACCGGACCGCCGCGCCAGCTTGTGACCGACCGGCCCCCGCTGCCTCCAGGAAGGTATCGGGGCGGGCCGCCGATAGCGCCGGCACACCCGATTCTGCGGGGCCCGCCGCCCTCCCGTGCGGGCCCCCCGTTGTGGATGCCCCAACCTGGGACCGTGCCGCGTTCGCTCCTGGGCGGACCCTTGCCGGAGGCTGTCGGTGACGCCTTCCCGGCGAAGCCGGGCGCGCTGCGGCTGACAGACCGGGTGCGGCGCCCGCCCTTCCGCCTGCCTCCCGGTGCGATCCGTGTGATCGGGGCGGCCGGCGCGGCGGGTGGTTTGTGGACTGTTTACGATCTTGTGCGAGAGCTTCTGACGCCGCGGCCGGGTGAGGTGCGCACGCGGCCGCCGGGTGGTTATGAGCCGCCGCAGTTCTTCGTCCCACCCCCGTATGCGCCGTCCGGCAAAAAGAACTGGGACGCGGTGAAGCGCGCCCCCGCGCTGCCGTGCTACCCGCCAGTGCCGCTGGCGCGACGGTTCTAAGAAGGAGTGTTTCGTTATGGAAGACCTCTATCACGTGGGGGCCACGTTTCGCGAGCGGGCGGCGCTGCCCAAAGGGTGGGTGTGCCCGAAGTGCGAGGCGGCGCTGTCGCCCCACACGCCCGCCTGCCCGCGCTGTGGGGTGGGGAAGCCGCAACGGGCGACGAAGGGCGTCGTGCCCGCGGAGTCGGGCTTTGCGTGGAAGGACGGGACGAAATAGCCTATCCCACGTCGGACAGGACGGCGCGCAGGCGGTCGGCGTCCGCCGTGTCGGGAATGCGGTCGGCCAGGTCGGCCAGCCAGCGCTGCCAGCGCGCACGGGGGCGAGCGCCTTCGGGGAAGGCGCCGGTCTCCTGCTCCGCCGCGGCGAGTGTGGTGACTTCTTTCAGCCAGGCGAGGTCGTCCGTGTCCTGCAAGAGGTCCAGCGTCCCGGCAGAAAGCGCGGGAATCAGTGCCCGCCATGGGTGTGCGTGTGCGTTCATGGTAAACAGAGTTTACCCGGTTCCGGGTGCGTAGACACACGCGACGTGTCCTGTTTTTCGGGAGGAGAAGCTGGTGTTTCGAGACGCGCTGAAGGCGAAGCGGCCCGGCCCGCGCCCGAAGTGGCAGCCGCCGGGGATTCCCGCACTGTCCAAAGACCCCTATGCGTGGCCGACGCGGGGGATGCCGGACTTCGCCCCGTCGGGGGCACCGCCGCTGTTTACGCAGCGCCCGCCCCGGTCGCCCGTGGTGCGTCCGCCGGGATGGGTGCGCCAGCCCGTCTGGTGGATGCTGGCCGAGCCGGAGATGGAGCCGCGCAAAGTCCTCCCCAAAGTCCCCCCGGTGAATCTCAACCGGCCCGGCTGGCAGAGTCTCATCGAAGCGAACCGGGCACAAGCGCCGCTGGCCGCGGCAGAGGCGGAAGCGGCGCTGGCCGAAAGTTGGATGGAACTGGCGCGCGGACCGGCGATGGCCTACACCGATCGCACGGGCCGCTACACGGGACGGCCTCCCGGCCTCCCGCTGCCGGAGGGGCACTCGGGAAGCGCCTACGTCGAGGCGACCCGGCGCGCCGAACGCCTTGCCCGCCAGGCGATGGCCGATGAATTGGCCGCCTCGCGAGCCGCGACACGGGCGGCGCTGTCCCGACCGCGCCCCCTCCTGCCGCCCGCTGCGTCTCCCATGGAACGGGCGGCGCGCTGGTGGATGACGGACCCACGGGTGGAGGCGGCGCTGCGCGGGATCGGCCGTGCCGCCCGGTCGCCCGCCGCCCGCGTCGCCGGACGCGTGGCCCCTCCCGCCCTGGCCGGGCTCACGGCCTACGATACCCTGCGCGCGATCCAGGCCTCCGCGGCCTTGTATCAGTTGCCGCCGCACACGCCGAACCCGCGCAACCCATGGGAATCGCACCGGCTCGGCTTTACGTCGCGCATCCCTGGTGCCTCGCCCGAGTGGTGGGCGAAGAAGGCTGTGGCCCCGCGGCCGCCCGTGGCCGGTGCCATCCGGTCGCCGCGGGGCACGGGGAAATGGCTGCGCCCGGACTGGCGCCCCATCGACCGGCACGAACGGGAAAAGCTCACATTCCTCAAGGAGACCGTGGCGGGCCGCTTCCCCAAAGGACCCCTCTTCCTGGCGCGCTGGCGCGGCGCCGATACCGGGGGAGAGACGCCGCCGGGACACACGCGAGTGGTGTGGGACCAGGACACGGAGGACGCCTTCCATCGCTGGCGAATGCTGACGGGCCGCGCCCCGACGCCAAATCAGTTGATCCAAAGAGCGCAGGCGAGGCAGCGCGCGGCCGTGAAGCAGAATGAGGAGATGGCGGTCAAGATGTCCGGACACCCGGCGACGTATCGGGAGCGGCAGCGCCTGGACCGGACGCGATTCGTCGCCCCGGAGACGCGCAGTTTTCCAATCCGGAACCCCGGCGACGTGGCGCGGGCGGTCCGCGCCTTTGGCCGCAGCCGCCTCGCGCAGGAGCCGGGCGGCTACGCGCGCTTCCGGCGGCGACTGTCGGCCATGGCGCACCGGCTCGGGGGCGCGTATACGGCGCAACTGCCCAACTCGTGGCGGATGGCCGGGAAGGCGCGCGCCTTGGGGCGAGGGAGCGATCCGGCGTGGGTGCCGTCTCCACGGGAGGCGGTGCCGTATATCGCGGTACCGGTCGGGACGGTGCCGGGGCGGGAGTTTTGGGATCCGACGCTGTCGGCACCCCGGCTGCCGAAGGGAGGACCGCGTACCGGCGATCCGCGCATCGTGGCGCTGGAGAAGTTCTATCACGACGGGGTGCCCTATCACCGGGCGGCGTTTTTGCACGCGCTGCAAAAAGACTACAACAGCAGGACCGGGGAGCCGGCCTTCAACGCCGCGTTGTTCGACCAGCCGTTCCGCATCCCGCCCGATCTGCGTGTGCCAGGCGCGGTGCAGCCCGGTCCGGGGAGCGCGCGCCCCGGCCGGCAGCAGGGTCTGGGATCGTGGCTTCAGGGACGTAAACTCCGTTTTGCGACGCTGCGCGATAGCCCGATCCACGCTGCCGCGGAAGGCGGGCCGGGGATGGTGTGGGACGATGTCACGGAGGCATTGTTCCGGGAATGGCGCGAAAAGATGTGGAAAGAACAGCGAGACGTACGGACACCGATCGGCCGAACGAAGCGGGCCGCGCAGGTGATCGAGAAAAGGGAGGCGATTCGCCGGGGAGAGGAGGTCGAAAACCCTGTGCCCCGCTTTCTCATGCCCCTCCAGTCGTTTAGCCGGTGGATCAACCGGGACCCGGGTCGTGGAGCCAAGGCTCAGGAGCCCGAGGACGGCGAGGAACAAAGCGTTGATCCGCGGCCGGTCTATCCCGCGCCGGGGCCGATCCCCCCAGGTTTTCGGCAAAACCAAACCCCCATTCCGGCGACACAGTTTTACGGGAACGGGTGGCCGAACAATCCCGCCCTTATGTATAGAAAGTATTACGCGCCGGGGTACGGCTCACCCGTTATCGACCCTTACTTCTGGCAATTGCAGCCAGGGACACGGCGTGCTCCGGGGCGCCCATGGGGGACGACAGCGAACCCCTCCACGGATGCCCAGGACCCCTACGAGCGGGAGATCGATGCGTGGCTTCGCCGGCACGCCAACGATACGGTGTGGGACCCGGCAAACGGACAGTATGGAGGCGGGGACGCGGTCCATCCCCGGTATAACCACCAGAACCCCTACTCACCGATCTGGCGGCAGCAGGTGCGGCAATATCGCGGGAACCCGAACCCCATACCCGCGGACGGCCCCGCGTGGCCCTGGTGGCTGCGAACACGGCCGCCTAAGGGTGGCTACAGAGGCACCACGCCGTCCTCGGTGCCGATCACCTATCGACCCGATGGGAGGCTTATTAATCAGCAGCAGACTCCTGCCGGCGTCGATCCGTGGGCGTGGATGCGCACCCGCACCTACAATCCTGGTCCCGGAGGGATGGACCAGCCGATGTCATTGCGACGGTTCTAAGGAGGAGCCTGTTGAGGCGCAAAAGTGGGTGATGCCGCGTAGAGCACCACAGGAACCGCTATACCGGCAGGTGTGCGAGCGGTGCGGTGGGACAGGGGAGAAGGTGCCAATCGCGGAGGCGCTGCGGTGGACACATGCTACACTGGAGGAGTGCATTCTGTGCCTAGCCGAACGGGTGCGCGACCTGGAACTGTTTCAGGAGTTGGACTAGTGCTGCCATGCTATCCCCCTGCCATCAAGCGGGTGCGGCTGCGACCCCGACTGCGCCGCCCGCGGCAGGAGGTGATTCTGTACGTCCTCCCGGCGGAGGGTCTCTTTCCGCTGCGGGAACCGGCGGACGTGACACGGGCGCTCTCCAGCTACCAGCGCCACTACCGGGGGCCGACGCCGTTCCCGCGGTTCGCTACGGCACTCGTGCGCGCGGCGAACCTTGCGGGGCCCCGATTCGCAGCCAGACTTCCTTCCGAGTGGCGACCTTAGCGAAATTCTACATCCTCCCCGGCAGCGGCAGCGCGGCGAAGCCCGGCGATGAACCGAACCGTACTGTCGGCGTACATGCCGACGTGACCGCCGCCGTCCTGCCCCTCCAGCTTCGGCAGCAGATCCTCCAACCGATCGGCCAGCGCCCCGCAAAACTCGCTCTGCAGGGTGCCTTCGCAGTCTTGGTGTGCCAGGAGGATAATCAGCGCGTCCGGAGTGCCGTCGGGACGGACGGGAATACGAGACCAGCGGCCGAAGAGATCGTCCCCAATGACCGACTGGATGTTGCCCCAGTCCAGGTCGATGTGGGTAGTTCCGTCCGGGTTCCGGCTTTCGGTGTATCCGGCAACTTCCGCGAGTTTTGATCGCCATCGGTTGAACGCCGTGTAGGCGCCGTGCCAGCAGTCGTGTGTCGTATCTAGGCCCATCAGTCTTTTACACCCAGTAACTCACCAGCCACCACCCCGGTTCCTGTCCCTCCGGTGGCGTCACCCCCAGGTCCGTGATGAACCGTTTTAGCCGCGCGTCCCAATCATCGCCGACGGTCAAAGCGGGCACCGTCTTCGGGTAGCCGCGGTTGGCGGTGATCAGAGACGTGGCGATGTAGAGATATGGCATTGGGTAATCCCCGGAACAGTGATAGTTGATGTCGCAGTCGTACTCCTCTGTTATCGCCGCCGTCACTTCACGCCAGCGGTCGATCTCCGGTCCGTGCGCTTCAACCCAGGCATCACATTGCGCTCTCTGTTCCGGGTAGGGCATGTCGTCGATCCCCTTTGGGAAGGTGTCCCACGGGTTGTCGTGGCCGCGCCGCCGCGCGATCCGCTCCGCCCATTCCTCCTCGTCTTTCTCCTCGTCTTTCTCCTCGTCTTTCTCCTCGCCTGGGTTCAGGAGATTACACTCTTCGTCCCAGCAAAACCCGTAGAAAAGAATCCCGTCGGTTGATACACCCATTTAAGCCTCCTTCATCGGGAGGGTCGAGGGTCAAGGGTCAAGGGGGACCGAACCCGACCGACCCTTGACCCTCAACCCTCGACCCTCCGTGTCCCGTGTCCCGTGTCCCGTGTCCCTGCTTCCCTCCCTGTGATAGCTCCCCTCCGCTAAAGCGGGGGGCTTCTATGGTCTTTCACCAAGGTCGTGCTACCCCACGGCCATTATGTTGGAGTGGGACGCTTTTGGATTTCGCCCTATCTGCCAGTAGCGCGTCTCTAAAACGGCCCGGCAGCTACGGCGTTCACCAAACGAGGCGGTGGCGCTACTCTACTACCGGTCGCGAGCCCGGACACGGTTCATTTTCAGGGTGCGAAGCGTCTCTATCGACAACGAAAACTCATTCGACAGACGGAGAGCTGTTTCCTTCCCGCAAGTCTGGTAAGAGAATCCGCACTGAGTTTGGTTTGTGAGGGGGGCCTGGGGCAGCGCAACGCCAGCAACCGTTCGTGCGCCGCCCCAGGCTGGCGAGGGACCGGACAACAGACGCCCCACAAGGAAGGCGTCCTATCGTAAATAGTCGGTTGAAGGGGCCGGTTCCTTCAGGGGCGAGACCGGGACGGCAAATGGCGGAGAAGAAGCGGCTGTTTGTGCCCGCGCGGGACCCCAAGACGGGGCGGCCGGGCTACATCGACACGGCGACGGGCCGGTTCCACGAAGGGCCGATGCCCGACGCTTTGCCCACGGCCTCCGCGCCCGCGTCGGTGCAGTTTCTCGGCGGGGACCAAAAGCCGAAGGGGCGACCCGCTCCCGCTATGACCTCGGCGGCGCCCAAGGGCAAGACGCCGGGGGGACCGAGCCTTCTGCGCGCGTCCCCACCCCCGCGGGAACTGAACGTGTCCCGGTTGCAGCCGGGGTTCGCCCCCGGTTTCGTCCCTGGCACGCCGCCCGTGCTCCCGCCGCGACCGGGGACGGGCCCGGCGTCGTGGACGACCGGGCGGGCGCAGATGTCGGGGCAAGATCCCGACAGCCCGTTCCCGGCCAGCCCGGTCAAGAAGCCGGGGGGGACAGCACCGGGGACACCCCAGGCTAAGCCTGGGCCGCCTATGTCCCTGAACGACCGGCTGAACGCCGAGGACGAACAGCGGCGGAACGCTTTGGAACGGCAGGCGGAGGCGCGGCGCGCGCAAGAGGCGGCGGCACGCCGCAACCTGTGGGTGCCGGTGCCTATACCGGTGGGCGCGGGCGGGGAGAGTGTGGGGGTGAACATCCCCCTGCCGTTCCACCGGCAGGAAGAGGCGACGGTCGGTTCGCCCGCGGGAGAGCCCGAGAGACCGCAAGTCGTGACGCCCCGTCCTCCGGCGCAGGGCGCACAGCCGGGACCTGGAAACGCGCAGCCCGCGGAGGGAGAGGACCGGTTCGGGCCGATCCCGCAGTTTGACGGCAGCCGGGAAGACAACGAGCTCATCAAGGCGCGGTTCGTGCGCGCCTATCCCAACGCCGATCCGCGAAGCATCGGCATCGGGCGGGACGGCAGCGTGTTCTACCGGACGCGAGGTTTTGGACCGGACGGGATGCGCACCGGGGACCAGGTGCGCTACGACCCGCGGACGATGCTGCCCGTAGACGACCGCCGCAGCGAGACAGCACGGATCGAGGCCGAGATCCGCAAGCAGCTTCAGGGGCGAATCCCACCAGGGATCCCGATCTACGTGAACGCGCGGAGCGGATATTTCCAGATCCAGGGCGACATCAGGCGCCGGTTCTCCGATTTTGGTCCGTATGAGACGCAGCGCGCCCCGTCCGGTGGTCGGGCTGGCAGCGGCGGCGGATACAGGGGGCAGCCGCAGCGGGATCCCGGCTGGAACCCGTTTCAGTTTGGGGCGCCGATCCTGGGGAACCCGCGCTACGCCTTGCCAACGGCACCCGCCCCGCCGTCCCCAAGCACCCGGCGGCGGCGCAGCAGCAGTGACACGGGCAAGCCACCGGCATCCCTGCCGCCACCGCCGGGGGGCTATGCCGTGGCGTCCCTTGCGTTGAAGTCGGCACTGCCGTTTGCGACGGACCCCGCGTCGTGGCTCGCGCAGGAACGGGCGAAGCGCAGGAAGTTCGGCGTTGCCTTGAAGCAGATGGTCGAGCGGGGGGACCTGGTCCTGACTTCCCGCTGCCATGACGTGCTGCAGGCGAAGATGGCCGCGGCCGGTCGGGAGATCGGGGTGGCGCTGCCCGCGCTGAAGGGAGTCCACACCGTCTCGGGGTGTTACGCGGCCAAGGCATACGGAATGCTGCCGGACGGTGGGGCGAAAGCGTTGGACCCCGAAGGCAGCCGCGTCGGCGGCTACGGGGTGCGCTTTGGTAGCCCCGATGAAGCCGACATCAGCGAGTTCAGGGACTTTTTCACGAAGAACACGGACTACTGGCTGGACCAATGGACGCGCCGGCCGCTGTTGTATCACCACGCGCAGGAAGACGCGACCAAGCAACGGCCGGTGATCGGGGTATTGGACACGGCGATCCTCGACGATTACGGGCTGTGGCTGGAAGGGGACCGGGACCTCTCGTATCCGTTTGCCGCGGAGATCAAGGCAATGCTGATGGCGGGGGAACTGGACTTTTCCACGGATTCGGCGCCGCACCTCATCGAGCGACAGGCGGCGCGGTGCGGGACGCACGAGATCAAGCGCTGGCCGGTCATCGCCGCGTCCCTCACCCCCACGCCGGCCGAGCCCCGGCTGTCTCCGGTCAAGACAGTTCTGTCTGTGAAAACGCTTCAGGCCGCGTGCAAGGCGATTGGAGTCGACCTGCCGTGGCTTGATGGACCCGACGAGAACCCGGCGGCCGCGGCCGCCCCAGATACGCAAGGAGAAGATACGATGGGACTCTCAGCGACCGACGCGGTGCAGATCGCGCGGTTGATCTACACGAGGAAGTGTGCGACGCCCGCCGTGAAGTCGCACGAGTTCGCCTGGCCGGAGGTGCGCACGCCGGCGAACGGGCGGGGGGCGACACCCCGGCCTACGACTATGGCGCGGAGCACCGCAACTTCGAGGG
>ERZ1292637.257-Hain-H14-01um-R3-257-length-37456-cov-24_pt1 | contig 37456 bp, 61 predicted proteins | sample MGYA00564405_ERZ1292637 | MGnify/ENA primary metagenome ERZ1292637 (study PRJEB36523, sample SAMEA6512645) | groundwater metagenome | collected 2019-01-09 | study: AquaDiva: Metagenomics assemblies of 32 groundwater samples | reverse complement strand
CAAATCCTGTAAATCCTCCTCCAACTGTTGGTCGGGCTGAAGCCGAAGCCTGAGCCGTTATTAAAGGCCCAAAACTTGTTAGAGTTCTATCTGAAATTTCTGGTCGGATTGTAAATCTTGTAGCCATATTTAAACCTGCATTCCTATTGTTACACCCACTACTCCATTAGTGCCAGTTGAACCATCTTGAGGAGCACCACCTGGAACACCTGTCCCACCAGTTCCACCTGTTCCAGCTGTAACTTGAATGGTTCCACTATTGGTTAAAGTAGAATAAACATAAATAACTGTTCCACCAGAACCGCCAGCTCCGCCCCCTCCACCTCCTGAATTTCCAGTTCCGCTTCTGGCTCCCCCACCATTTCCACCATTTCCACCATTGGCCGAAATAACCGCTCCAGAATTATTAGTTAAAGTCTTAGCAAAAATAGCAACTATTCCTCCAGTTGAACCTGCTCCACCGCCTCCACCACCTGAACCTGAACCTCCTGAAGTTCCTCTGCCTCCACCACCACCACCTCCAGAACCAGCTGAAACTGTAAAACTTACTATTGATGGTTGAGTATCTAATAAATAATAAGCACTGGTGGCATTCCTTATTCTATTAAAAACAGTGCCTGTTTTTGCACCAGCTGTTCCACCAGCAGCACCATTGTTACCGCTCCCATTTCCGCCAGCTCCACCAGCTACTCCAGCAGAAGCAATGGCTTTGGCTGCATCAGTCCCATTTGTACCAGCAGTTGGGCTACCAGTATCAGACGAACCAGCACCACCACCACTACCAGCAGTTCCTCCTGGCATTGAACCAGAAGCCACTGCTCCCCCACCAGCACCACCAGCTCCACCAGCGTCAGTTATAGCTGTTACTCCATTAGTTCCAACATTACCATTATTTCTTATTGTTCCATTATTGGTCAAAGTTCCTTTCACAAAAACACGATAACTTGCAGTTGTTAAAACAATTCCAGAATTAACTGTTAGATCATCGTAAAATTTATCTTCGGTTAAAGTTGTATCTGACGAAATTGTAGCATCACCATCACTTCCATCACCAAAAACATTTTGTAAAGTTAATTGAGTTCCTCCAATAGTTATAGAACTAGCATTAACATCACCAGCCATATTCACTCTAAAAGGAGCACTACTAAATTGAGCATTTCCTAACCACATTCCTCTTGTTGGATCAACAACAAAAATACTATTTTGGGAACCAGCGGTTAAAGCCCCAAATTGAATAGTTTGAGCAGCTGTAAGGTCGTTTATCGTATTATAAACCACAGAACTTTTTGCTTCTTGTTCTCTGATTCGGTTCAGATTTTTATCAAAATCGAAAGAATAGATATCTTTTTCTCTCGGTTCGGGAAGTGGTATTAAAGGCATATTATTCGGTTAATTCTCTAAATTGACCTTCAAGAACTTTCAATCCCAAAAAGACTGAAGATTCTGAAGTAGTAAGACCCGTTATCTTAAATCTTATCCGGTTGAATTCTTTTGTCATCTTTTTGAACAAAGTTACCAATTTTCTTAAGTCTGGAGTCAAAGTGGTCCAGTCTTCGTAATCATCAATTTGATACATTATATTCATCCCTAAACCTTTTTCGGTCATAGCTATCATCTTGGTTATGACTTTTCTATTCTCAATTCCTTCCCAGTCATACCATTTGGTTATCATCCTATATTTAATCGGTTCTCCCATATCGGTCTGGCCTTTGTTAAACTCACTGACTATTCCATTATCCAAGCCGACCATTATTGAACCAGAACTCGAAGTGATAAATGGTCCGCCTCGTCTGATATCGTTGGAGTAAGAATAAACTGTCCAGATATCTGATGACTCGGTGTAACGAATAACCACATTGGTCCAAGTATCATTAGCATCTGGTTCGCTTAAGGTTAGGTCTCCTAAAGACCAATAAATATGGTCATCATCCTTCCAGGCTACGATATCGTCATACTGACCAAAAGGGATAGCTTGAACCACATCAGAAATCGGTCTTGAAATCTCTGTCGGATAACCACCAATATACTTGTAAAATCCGGTGTCGTGATGGAAGTATAACCCCCGTTTCCCTTCAATCACGCTTTCTTGGCTTCTGGTTCCTATCTTTATCAAGGGGTCTGGATCAACGCCTGAAGTCCTAAATCGATAAATATAATTGGGTTTAAACACTAAAAGCTCTAATGAAAATCTTTCCAAAGCAGTAATATCCTCACCATCATTAGGATTAATATCCACATAATCAGTAGTAGGTGCCCAAGTGATATTCCCTGATGAAGTTATCACTCCTGAAAACCACAACCGGCTTTTAAACTCGTTATGGGTGGAATCACCAGTAAGATATATTCGGGATTTATAAACTTTACCAAACTTTGGCCGAATATAACCTGTGTTTATATCCCCGTTTACATACCAAAGTTGCTGGGAATTTATCGGATTGCCGGTATTGGTATCAAAGTTGCTTCCCGAATAGACCCTAATAGACCTTTCGACTGGTCCAAAGAATATGGTTCGGTTAGCAAAGTCAAGAAATCTGAATACTCCAGCCCCAGTCCCAGCGGCAATCGCCACCCAAGACGAACTTTGTCTTTCAAAAACGGTGGTCGAACCGGTTGAGACAAAAGCCACAATGGCCGTGTTGGATTGGACATTATGCAGTCCAAGACAAGGATTCCCGGCTGATACGCTTGCCCCAATAGCCGTCAAACCAGATCTGGTTGTAGCCACCCCTTTTCTGTCAAAGTGCAAATTTATCGCTTCCGTTACTGCTCCTTCTGGAATCAAACTATCATCTACTTCCGCTTGTCTTATTACTCCATATATTCCCAAATTTCTGATTGATTGTTTTTTTAATTTTTCTGACATATTTCATAAAAGATGATCAATACTTGGCGAAATTCTAATTTCTGTTCCGGTGTATTCTTTATCAAGAGCCTGCTGTTTTCTAACAAGCCACAGCTTATAGTTATCGTCTTCTAATAAATTTACAGACGGATCTCTTTTCTTTTTTATTTTTGCCATAAGATATGGCACATAAATATCCGGATCAGGTTCATCTAATTCATCGGCATCAGAATCAAATTTAAAAATCGTGGTATAGCCGTCAAGATAGATATTCTGATTCACATAGGCTGTATCTATCAATCGGTCAAAGTAGATATAGGCACTGCCTTGGGGTTCGGCAAAGACCGTGAACTTATCAGGCAAACCCGAAGAAGCGTTCTCAAAAGCATCCGAACCGGAAGAAGCATTCCATTTGCCTTGAGTTCTGATATAAAAACTATTTTGCTCGCCCACGATTCGGGTACAGCCGATAGTGGTTCCTTCCACCTGGAAGGTCACGCTTCCGCCAAAATCACGGCCGTTAGCCACCCAGATTGAGGTTGAAGAATCAACCGTATAAGCCAGTTCCAAGGTGGAGTGAGGCTTGTTCACCCAGTAAAAATCCCAGGTCTTCTTATCAATAAACTCCATATTCTCCTGGGTTCCGATTCTCACCCCGTAGATATTTTCAGCCGTATGAGGTTTCTCCACCCAATTCGGCAACTCAATCCGATAAGAGCCGGTCAGGGCGTTTCCAATATCGTTATTAAATCTTCGTCTGAAAGGCCTCTTGCCTGGGGATTGATGATACTCCCGACGGGCTTCCCAAAGACAGCGGTTAAGAAAATCATCAGTCAGATTCTCGTCCAGATGCTCATTTAACTGTTCCAAAGCCCGTCTTTTGACCTCATGAACTGTATTATCAAAATAACCGTCAAAAGGCACGGCGTCAGAGAAAGAAGAATTAGTGGAGTCTATCGCATTATTAAAACGGACAAAGTAATAGCCCGAATTGCGGACATCGGCATTTTCGGCCCAAATAGACCTTTGCTGGTCTGGTTGAAGGGCCTGGGCGTAATTGACCATCGTTCCCTTAGTCCCTCCTGCTGTAGAAGCCCATTGGGGTTCAAATCTGTTCCAATCAAGGATATAAATCTTGGTGTCTTGGGGATGGTCAAATCTCAAAACTTCGCCCGATAGAAGCGAAACGCTTGTCCCGCCAGGAGCAGCCGTCGCCGAAGTTCTTTGAATCTCCGAGCGTTCCTGGCCGAGCTCTCCTATTAAAACAATTTGGCCCGAAGAAGTGGTAAGAGAATGAAAACCAATCGTGGAAGCGATACTGACCGAGGTCGCTCCGGCCAAAGCATCACCCGTAAGAAAAGTAAACTTCTTATCTTGAATGAGATAAGAATTATCAACATATAAAATCTTAGTCGAACTTCCTAAGTTGACTACTTCTAATTTAGGTAGACGGGGCATTTATTCAAGTTCGAACCCGTAAGCTGAAACCTGTGCCTGGGTACCCACACCGAGAACACCTTGCAGTATCACATCTGCTGTTGCTTCCAGACCCGCAAAACGAGGATAAATAGTCGTAGTCGTGCTTAAACTATACATAGCAATCCTTGTGGGGCCCCTTAAAACGGCATCGCCGCCAAAATAAAAAGCGATAGTACTGGTAGTGCCTCCTATAAGAGCCACATCTAATCCTTCTAAAATAATCCTTCGTCCAGAAGCAGGTGTCCAGATAGTCAAACTCGTGGCGGCACCGCTTATAACAACAGATTTCTTAGTTACGGGCTGTTTGTAATGATTTATCAATGACATTTTTTTCTATAAACCCGAAGGCATAGTCTTTGCGTTTTTCCGCATAATTTTTGTCCTCGGTCGTCAATTTAACTTTTTCTATATCCAACTCCCCCAAAATGTCTTTGAGCATCTTTTTCAGCTCAAAATCGAATTTCAGGTAGAAGTTGAACATCTTGACCAATTTCCAGGTATCTTTTATCTCCTGGGTCTTTTCTCTCTGACTGGCTATCTTCAGAATCCGGCCGAACTCTTTGGTCGGATTCTTTTTTAAGGCTTCTTTGTTAAGTTCTCCAATCCAATCCTGGAATCTGAACCGATAAGCATTGTCAAACTCCAGAATCATACAGATTAAATCCCTTAACATCAGCCTCAATTCAATCGTTCTTGGTTTCTCTTTCTGGCGGGGCACGGAGAAAGCCCGATAAAGCTCTCTGATGGCCTGGGAATAGAACCAAGGTTTGATTCGAGTCCGTTCGATCAAGCGATACAAAGCATAGATTCCCGCCCAAATAAGAGATTTGAACATCCAGACCGAGGGCAAAAGGGTAAGCAGAAGCCATTTTTTCGTTCTAATCGAATGATAGATTCCACTTAGTGAAGCCCTGGTTATCTTTTTAATAAGGTCAATCTTTTCGACAACCTCAAAAAAAGGAAAGCCCCGATATGGCTGTTCCAATCCTTCTTGAAAAGAGAGAACTCCGCCTTCACTCGGAAATTCCACCTTAACCAAAGGATAAGTATCGTCTGGTGGAGGAATTTCGGACTTATGGAACGGAATTTCCTTCATATCTTGGGCAATTGCCCTCAAAGAAAATTCCACTATTCCTTTCATCAGATATTCATCCACTAATTGTTTGATTTTAGGTTCAAGGGATTCAATGGTTTTGTCGTCAATCAACCTCTCCTTCCAGTAAGGCGGAAGGATATCAAAAGTTTCCTGATTCAACCATTTTGGTTTAGCAAAACCGTTATCCATATTATCTCACAGCTGCATAACTGGCGATAAATTCCACATAACCAGTAGCTACACCGAGATTCCAGAAAGCAAGGGTAATATCACCATTACCAGGCAAAGCTTGAGCTAAAATTCTTGATGTTGCTCCAGAAGCACCATTATGTGTAGCTCCATAACCTGCTGAAGTACCGCCGTTAATTGTAAGAACAAGACCATCTCCAGTCCTAATTCCACCAACAGTAGCTACAGTTGCTTGAGTAAAAGTAGTAGCCGCAATCGCTGGAAGTTGAATGGCAAAAGTTCCCATAATCGGCAAAATGCCTGATTTATTGGGAAGTTTCCAATATCTTCCAGTTTCAAGCTCACCAACTTGCAAAGTTCCTTCAGTGGAACTTGCATTAGTAAATCTCAATACCGAAGTACTTAAGCGTCCGCCAGTTAATCTAACATTCTGAAAGTTAGTAAAGTTTAATCCTCCAATATCCATACATTTAGTCTGTTTTAGATTTATTTATACTGGCCCTCCGGTTCTCTCCGGACAAGGAGCAGGTCAGCGGAGGACCAGTCGCTACGCAAGTTAGCAATTAGATTTTTTAAAGAAATCCTAAACTTTAGGTGTTATCGTTTTCAACCGTCCATTTGTTTTCCCCCAAGTTTCAGTTTTCTTATGGCACGGAACACATAATGTCCGACCATTAGAAACTTTGAAACGAATTTTGGGATAAAGAGCAAATGGTTTTATGTGGTCAGCATTGAGATTTCCTCCCTGCTTCCCACATAGTTGGCAAGTGTAATTATCTCTTTCAAAAACTTTTTCTCGCCAAAGTTTATACTTCAGCGATTTACGAATCTGTTCGTGTTTAGAAGTTCGTCCACCTTTCCAAGATGGATTATTTTTTCCCTTACCACGAGACATATTCTTTCTTACTTCAACCGACATTTTTTTATGTGGTTTTCGCAAAATAGATTTATGTTTTTCAGTAAAAGTTTTCCCTTTCCAATAACCAGCTTTTCCTACTTTAGATTTCCAATAACAGAAATAAGAGCAGTATTTTCTGGTTCTCCAAAACTTAACAGATTCATTAGGTTTTTTATAAAAGAACTTCTTACACATTCCACATAGTTTTTGAGGTATTTTAGCCATATAGCTATTATACCAATTATACTATGTATTATCAATTGACAGAACACTACTCAAGTGTTGTCGTTTTGTGAGCCAACCCAATTCCTCGAATCATTATGTCCGAGATCCCACATTGCCGTTGCTTTATACTGAATTTCTCCAGTTCTAAAGACGATGTTGGGTCCTTCTAACTCAATCGGCTGGGATTCCTTGTATTGAAGGCCATATTTATTGCCTTTCATTGAAGAATCAAACATCCACCAATAACCAGTGTTTGTTTGAACCCAAGGAATAACCACCATTTTGAAGGTCGGGACGGCTGTTCCGTCATTATCGGCTGATCCAGGAATCTGATTTCGGTTGATTGCTCCCAAGACTTCTATTGCCCTCAAGTGCGGGGCATAGCCTCTTGATACAACAAGCGTGTCTGGTTTTACATTCATGGGTTTGCCACGAGGCCCGGTAATCCGGGAGGCAGTTCTTATCGCTGCCTTTAAAGCATCGTAGTCAAAGTCCATATTTACTGTAGAACCGTCTGTCAACTCATTGACCCAAGCTGTACCACCATCTTCTCTGGTATGGGCTGCGTTAATGAACGAAAGCGAATCGCCGCCAGTAATTGCCACCGAATAGCTACCGCTATCGTCAGCGGCAGTATAAGCAGTATTCCAGGACTGATCTAACCGGTCAGCACAAAGCTGTTCCCTTTTATCAGAAACAGCCTTTCTGGCCTCCTGGGTAACGCTTTCAAGGTCTCTCTTCTTAATTCCGAAGAACCACATCTGCTTTGTGAATGACATCAAATAACCGAATTGAACCTGGGTATAAGTTTTGTCAAAACCTTGAAGTGGACTGGCTGCCGTAACCGCAGCGTTTTCAACGATGCGAGCGGCATAACCCAAACCCGTGAGAGAAGAATCCTTCAGGTAGTAGTCCGAAACACCTGTCTCGACATTGTAATACTTTTCAAAATCCCGTGATTCTTTTTCCGAGCCTTTCAGGAATATCTCCTGAATGGACACGTCAATTAAATCAGCAGCATCAGAAAGATTTAATGGATTAGGCATTTATTTTAAAGGAATACCGTTGAATTGACAGGAATTGGTGCTTCCTGTGTTCTAAATACTCCTAATAATCTTCCACTACCTGTAGTAGCTCCTGCCACAGCAAGAGCTTTAAAGATGGCCGTATGAGCATTTCCCGCTCCCAAATCCGTAGCGGTATTATGAAGGAATAATCCTTCAGAAGCCGCAACAGCGGTGAGGGCATGCCTCAAACCAATCTGGGCCGTTGTCGCCGAATTGGCACAATCAGCTTCCCAAATTTGGCCTGAAGCAAATGGAATAACTCTTATTACTACATCAGAAGCACCCTGAGCATAATCTTGGCAAACACCGAAGATATTGGTTGATGTTGAACTTGAAGTCGCAACACTCACTCCAGTACCACCGGTTCGGGAAAATTCAACGACCATTCCTGGCCTAACTACTCCCGAAGCTCTCATCCCCACGGTGGCTGGAGAACCAATATCAAGTCCGCCTGAACTTACTAATCTAAAAGCCATATTCTACTATAGGTTTTTCTCAATTTTAGAGATTTCTTCCTTTGACCACCCGCCATGAATAAGCATTGCTCGCTTATCTTCATCAAGAGTTTTACCGGAAGAAGACCGTTGGATTCCACCAGAACCGACAGAAGCAGTTTTAAGCTGCTGCCGTTTGGCTGGAATCTCTTGGCCTCCGGCTGGCTTGGCAATGGCCTGATGAGCTCTTTCAAGGAGCAACCCGATTTGATGCGGGTCATCAGGTTTGCGATAAATTTGGAATTCCCTTATTAGGGCATTCCAATTAAGGTCGTTAGGGTCATTTTCAGGCTTGTATTCGGGAAACTTATTGAGGAATTGCGAGATTTTATCGTTTTCAACGGCTTTGTAGAACATCTCATGAGATTCCTGACGAGTAATATATCCTTTGGAACGCAGAACTTTATCTATTAAAGCCGCATCTTCGGGATGAATATCTTTCAGTTCGTCTATTTTTGAATCTACTTTTTGAAGTTCTTGTTGTTTAATCTCCCGCCGCTGGCCACGAAGGTCTCTGATTTCTCCCAATAACTTCTCCCGTTCGGTCTGAAGACCCTGAACCTGTTTTTCAAGTTCACCGGTATCAACGCTTTGTGAAGGTTCCCCTTCCAAAACTGGTTTTTCTTCCGCAGGAGGTTCGGACGGAGTTTCCTTCTCCTCTACCTCAGTTGGAGGTTCTAAGGGCTGGACCTTCTCCTGTACCATTGGTTCTTCTGGAGTAAACTCCGGAACCATATTAAGTGTAGCCATAATTTTTCCCTTTTTTTGATGACCCAGATAAAGAACTGGGATTATGCTATAAAAAACCAAGCCCTTAACGGGCTTAGTTCATTGACCGAGAAGTCCTGGATAAATCGCTTAATCCTAACTGCTCGGTCAATTAAATAAACCAACCAAGTTTGCGATTTATCCAGTTTAGTTTTTAAGAATAAGTTATCTTTTTGCCTTTATTGGTTTTTTTAGGTATTTTAGCACCTGCTCGTCTTGCTTCTGATAAGGCAATAGCCATGGCCTGCTTATGGCTTTTTACCACTTTGCCAGATTTGCCAGAATGCAAAGTCCCTTCTTTGAATTCACTTAAGACCTTATGAACTTTTCCTTTTCCAGCACTGGTTGAATATCTAAATTTATGGTATTTGTGCTTCATTTTCTATAAAATCCGCCATCAGACATAAAAACTCTTTTTTCCATATCTCGGGGTTCCAAGGAAGTGGCATCATTAACTTCCAAAGTAACTCCGTCCTCCTGTTGGCCTACCTGTTTTACGAACAACCTCACCTTATAATTACTACCCACTGACCATTTTCTTGCTTCAGGCAAGGATTCATAAGAAAGTTGTAGTTTTGATTTGTTTTCTGGCATATTATCTTTCCATCGCCATTATTGCTTGGGTATCAGGCGGAAAACTTTTATAAACCATAACCGCCCATTGTTCAATTCCTCCGTCACCTTCGGAATAATGCAGAACTTTAGGCCTCAAATCTCTGATTTTAGGACCTCGCTGGCTTGGTGGAATGGCACTATATTTATCCGGCACGATTATCGTAAATTTATATTGAGAACCATCCATTGGCTCTATCTCTACATTAAAATCTTTAGACAAAACTCTATTAACAATATCTCTTTGAATTGGTGAAGGCGGTTGAACTATCGTTTTAGGTTTTTCCATTGTCGGAATTTGAGAAACTAAACTTGCCGAAGTTGAAGAAACTTGAGAAGTAATCGGTTTAAGAACAGCATCTTTGATTTCTTTGAGAACTCCTAAAATTTGGATTAATAATTCGTTAGTTTCACTTTTTACCATATTTTGATTTTCTATATTATTTAATAGAATGTCAAATTTTTACCTCAAATTACTTAATTTTAATATTTAACTATAGCCGGCCTAATTAATCCTTTGTTTCTTAATTCCCCAATTATCTCCTCACTTTTATCACAAGGAATACTAATAAGAATGGGTTTTATATTGATGGCCTCGCCTTTTCTGATATCTTTTTTGGCTATTAAAGATAATCTAACTTCTCTTTCGTGAACTGGCTGTAATTTCATTGGAATCATATTCTTTTTCTCTTCAACTGAACCAGCCACGAAAAGAATTTCTAATAGATGTTTTTTATCTATAAAGGCCTCTTTGCCATCGGGGAAAATGAATTTGAAAACTTTGCATTCATTTGTTTTTTCATCTTCAGAAGCCCAGTTAATTTCAATGCTAAAATCGTTCTTTAATCCTTTATCCAACATACGGAACTTTTGATAAGATTTAATCATAAAATTACCAGCCTATTCCCATTCCCATCATGGCCATTCCTGGCCTAACTACTGGGATTGCCGCTCCGACATTAGTTGTGCCAGTTGCCGTGCCATTGGCCGTAGCCGCACCTTCATTAGTTAATTTGTTTGTCATTAAAGGATGATAAACCTGAATTCCGCCAAAGGGTCTGCCCCACCATCTTGCCCTATTTACGTCAGCATCAGTCCAAATTGCATCATCATAACAAAGGAAAGCCATTCTTCCATCCAAATCTTGAGAACCATTTGCTTCTTCACCAGCTCTCAAGGTTTGAGCTGTATCACTTTCTGAAGTACCTACTGGGGCCTGAGTTGTAGTAATGGTTGGTTTCGTTCCATCTATGTAAATTATAGGTACATTAGCAGTTGAACTACGGTCATAGGTAACCGCAACATGATGCCAAACCCCATCGTCATTATGAACATCACCGGTTCTCCAAACTCCTAAAGTAGTAGTGAAGTCATAAGCAAAGGTTAAATCTCCTGTGACAATTCCGTCCCAATAAAATCCTGACCCAGTTTGGGCGTCTCCTGCCTCTTTTCCTATTAATGTATCGGCTGCTAAAGCATCATGAGCTGACCAGAGCGAATAAGTCAGAGTGGTATATCCATCAATAGATGCATCACTCCCAAAAGCAATATTGTCATCTGTTCCATCAAAATCTCTCATATAATTATTTCTTTATATTCTGATTCTATACTATCTTTACAAGAAAAAACTTCAGAATCATAATGAAAACATCTATGCCAACTTATTTCACCATTAATCTGATTTTTAATAACAACCAAATTATTATTTACAAAATTCCAAAGTTTTTGAGCATTTACTAATAAATTAAATTCAACATCTAAAAGATAAATCTTTTCTAAAAATCCATCGTTTACCCAATTTCTTTTTTTAATTGCTGAAATCAAATTTAATTCAATGTTATTTTTAAAAATAGAAAATAATGAATCCGATTTAGGTTTAACTTTTAAAATTAATCTGTCTAACATATTAACTTTCCACCGTAAAGTAAGAAACCAAAATTCTTAATGACCCCGAAGTCGGAACTTCAGAGGTAATTCTCAAATCTTCATTATCAGCCCCCACTCCCAAAATTCCCGAACCATCACCTCTTGAAATACCTGCTCCTGGAACCATGCCTGGATGAGTCAAAATCACCCCTGTAGTGGTTGGAGTGGTAGTTGCTCCAAAACCAACTCTTAATCCTACACCTACTGTAGTTGCTTCATCGGTAACTGCTTGAATTTGGGTAACCACAATTTTTAATCCCGTAGCTATAGTAACGATTGCCGCATCAGTTTGGGCAGTAGTATAAGCTGCTTCTAAAGTAACAACATTAGGATGTCCGCCCAAAATGAAAGGCACACCAGCCCGATTACCATACCAAACTGTTCTATCAGCTGCCGCCACGGCTGTTGGATTAGTGCCATGAGCAATAGCTCTTAAACCAACTCCAACCAATTCACCAGCATCAACAGCATCATGGTCTCTATTGCCAACAATCCGTGTATTACCTTCGGTATCAGTAGCTAATGGAACATAATCACCATCTGCCGCCCTTGCCGTATTGGCTTCATTTGATACAGCTAAAGCCATTACTCCCGTATCACCAGTAGTATGGACAGCATCTTCTGCTTTACCTAAATTAGCCGCCGTAGTTCCAGGCACTACTGAAGCAACATCAACATCTCCAATGTCTACGCCATTATTAGTAATAAGCCTTACCGAACTGGCAACATCTGTAACATGGACAAATCTAAGAACTCCAGCTCCAACTACACCACTATTGGTAGCAATTGCACTTCCCCCCGCTTGATTAAGATTAAAAGGTTCATTATCGGGGAAAGTTCCAATAGTAACTGACGGCATCGTAACAATATCAACATTACCAATATTATTATCGCCCGCAGCTATTGAAGTAATATTTACAGCGGGATTAGCAGGACTAAAGGCTATATTATATGTTCCTGTGCCATAATTGGCTAATACATTAGGATTAGAAGGAGTGAAAAATACTGCTATACTTCCTATAGTATTAGAACCAGTCGCAAGGGCTGGAAGTGAAAGAACATCAACATCACCAACATCTATTCCAGAATTACTCATTAATCTTACCGAACTGCCAACATCAACTGCATGAACAAATCTTTGGGTCGTCCCTCCAACTACTCCTGAGTTGTAAACCCCTACTACAACAATATTATTTGCTTCATCGTATAAAGCTTGCCCTTGACCGCTCTCTGGTACAGCCGAGATACTACCAGAAAAACTAGCTGAAACAGCTGGATTAGCCCGGTCAAAATAAACTGCTATTGAACCAGTTGAACCAGTAATATCTACCCCTCGTGTTGGATTTACTACAGTCATATACTTGTAAATTCTTGAATAGCCACGATACTGTTAGTTGTATTGGCAATTCCAGAAACTTTTTCTCGGTTAAAAGTGTATTCATCCATTGTCCAAGTTCCGCCATTGGGTGTGATGGTAATTCCTGAATTAAGAACCGCATATCTTCCACTTAATCCTAAATAAATCGTACTAGTTGATAAATTAACTAAAACTAAACCGACTCGATCGGTATTAGCTACCACAATTGCATCTGACGAACTCAAAACTAAAGTATTACCTGGGGCAGATGCAGTTATTGCACCTGTAAGTATATTCGGAATAAAAGTATTAGAGCTGCGATTCCAAGCCCTATTTTAATTAACTGAATTGTCATTTCGGCCTTATTCATTCTCTCCAGCGATTTTCCATAATTCTTGGATTAAATTAGTAATCCCTGTAATTTGGCCTTCGTCAAAAATCGTGGCTTTCAAAGTATCCCACTCATTGTCTTTTAACTTGCTTTGCATTGATATTCTATCCAAATTTAATTTAACAATTCGTTCCACTACCTGCCATTTTGGGTCTTGTAATAAATGCTTTAACTGGGCTTTTTCGTTTTTATCAATCATCGGAAAGGTTGAGTTAATCTACCGATTATTCTTTGAGCCAAACCTTGTGGCTGGGTTGGAACTTGGGTTCTACTAGTTAAAGTTTGTGCTTGTGGAGCTTGATTTACAGCCCCACCTTGCGAACCGCCATTAACTTGCTCTTGTGGAACTATTAAAGGCTGACCTTGCATTGCTGTCATCTGCAATTCTTCAGGGCTTAACAACCAAGTATCAGGTAAAACATCTCTTGGGTCTTTATCATACAACTTAATTATGGATTTGGCCGCTTTTTGGTAAATCATCGGGTCTTGAGCCATTAAAGGAATAAGCATATTCCACATTTCAAGTTCAAGGGCTTTATCAACCTGTTTGGACGGCGTAAGGATTGACTGACTTTTAACATTAACTATTCCTTCCCATTTTAGAAACTTGGGTTTGACCCTAAAAAATTGGGTTTCCTCGGTTTCAGTAAGATTCTGGTCTTCGTCTATATCCAAATTAAGAGGAAACTCTCTGAATACTTTGGCCTCGAAATTGCCCTCTTCATCCCTAGAATAAAGTTCAGGGTCAGACTGAATTTCTCTAAGATAATCCTCAACCAAAGCTGAGTCAGATATTTTATAAACCTCAGGCACGGAATAAAGAAGCTGAATTAAGCTGATAGTAATATAGGCCTCGGTGTCCAAAGCATCGGTAATGTTCTCCAAAGGCGTCTTTAATCGTTTCAAAGCCGCTTCCTTGGCTTGGGCTATCTCAAAAGCGGTTTTGCCCGTCACCTCGCCAATAAGAGGATCTGTAATGCCCGAAACCTCATCCAATGACTTTCTGAATAAAGCCAGCCATTCCACGGCATCCTTGCCTGGGCCTGGAATATCTAACCAGTTTATGTTCTTGGGATCTAAAGTTTGTTTGCCTACGCCTGGTTGAACTTTGACATCCCCAGTTTCGGTCAAAGATTGAGTGCCAGTATAAAAGAACATCTTATAAATGGATAAAGTAAGCTGGTCTATGGACATATTTCTTACTCTATCCAAAAGGGCTTGGTCATATCTCATCGCCTCGTAAATCCCGATGCCATAAGGACAATCGTCGTCCCTTAAAGTCCAGTAAGTATGCCACAAACTTAACTTCTTATTGCCGTGGGCGTCAGCCACCGGCAGAGGGCTCATCACCACCGGCACATTGTTGGCGATAACATAAAACAGGTCTTTAATCTTATTCTCATAAAAATAAACCTCAACCAATTCCTTTTCTTTGAATTTGCGGTCTGATTTCTGTTCATCTATCTTTTCGGTAGTCGTCCCACCCGACTGAACCAAATCAACATTCTTCCAACCTATAAATTCCTCTTTGAAAACATCCATCGCATAAACTTTACGATAGCACCAATCCCTCATTGACCATTGATTATTAGCTCGGGTCATATCGTCTATCCAAGTATTCCAAGGGTCTAAGTTCTCCCTGAAAATGTCATTAAACTCCACAATTTCTTTTTCTTGATACTGTGATTTATCAGGTTCTTCCTCGTTATAATCTATTAACTGCTTGACCTTGCGGGCAATCCTTAAAGGATAAGTTCTCCCCACTGCCCAGCCGTATTTGGCCAGATTAAAAACGAACAATTTTAATTGCTGTTTACTTTTGGCCACTTCCCAGCTTCTTTGATAAAGCTGTTTCATTAGATTGGTCGTGGCTTGGTATTTCTTGGAAGCGGCCGTAAATACTCCCGACGGGTTCTGGTCTATCAAGATAGCAAGAGCCGTCTGAATCTTAACATAAGGATTGGGCTGGCTGATGTCTGACTGCCAATCCTGCTGGCCGACTTTAACTATAGTTGAAGTTCCCCGCCAGCCTTTGGTCTCATCTTGCTCCAGAATCTTCTTGCCCAAGCCTGATTTACCTTGCAAACCCGATAAACGGTGAGGCACATAGTCTTTGTCAGCATCTTCCCACAGCCGTTCTATGTTCATTCCCCATTGGGTTTCCTGCCTGAAAGTCTGCAAGTCCTGAATCCTTCCTTTGACAAATTCAAAATCGGATTTTTCCTGTTCATTAAGAGAATTGATATTAAAAGTTTTTTTCTTTGGTTCGTCTGGCAATTAGTTAGCGATTTTGCCCAATTTTCTTATAACTGCCCATTACCCCACTCTATCCTCTTATTAGAAGATAGCTGTTTAATGGGCAAGTATAAATAAACTGGGATTGTTAATTATGAACAAATAAGAGACACAGGTTGTCAGTGGGTAGGACAGAGCCTGGATTTGATATTTGCCCACAATCTTGGGTCAAGTTTCTTTTCCATCACCCAAAGGGAAAGTTTGTTTATTATTTATCTCTATTTTGGATAATAAAGGGCATTTATGTCAAGTTTTTGCCCATATCTCTCCTGTAATTTTCTTTCAATCTCAGTAGGCGGGCGGGCTGATTTCCTTTCGTGAAGGGTCATTAAGCCATATCTTATCGTATCAACAGCATGGTCTTCTCCTTCTGAATCAATGTCTTCTGGTTTCTTTTCATCATGAATTTGAATCGGGATTGTCCTGATTGAATTATAGCAGGTATTAAAGTAAATAAGTTTCGGTTTATTTTCGGTATCCCATCTTAAATACTGGTGCATTAGAGCCCAGCCGTCAGCCCTCCTATTAGACCCAGGCATAAAGATAATCCCTTGCCGGGCAAATGACTCAGCAATGGTCTGGCCGCCGTATTTATCGGTAAATCCAACCGGCGAGAAGATAGACGGGTCAGCCACCGAGAACTCATAATTCTCACCTTCACTTAATCTCAAAATGTCTTTAACCTGTAAATCTATGTCTTTCTTATGGCCTTTAAAATAATATAATTCCCGATAAACATATACTCGTCCATCATAATCCACCGCAAACCATAAACAACAGGCTGGATTCTCATGGCCATAATCATAAGCCCGATACCGCTTCCAAGAATCAGGGATGATAAAAGGCTGGCAAGTATGTTGTTCTTTGTCCCACTCAGTAAAGAACTGGCCAGCAAACACATCCCAGTTCCCTTCCAAATAGGCCTTTCTCAACTTTTCGGGCAATCGTTTAAGTTCTTCGATATATTCCTGGGTATTATAAGGATTATCGGTAGGCAATGACTTAACAAAAAATACTTGGTTTGGGTCTGGGTCATCTGGCCCGAACTGCCGGTCAAGCCATAATTTTTTAACCCATTCGTGGCCTATATCGCCAGGATTAGTCCCAGCCATTATCGGATTATGAGAGATACCAGGCCATCTGATAATAGACCTTAATTGGTCAAACACTTCCCGTTTGTTCTTAGTCAGTTCATCAATGGCCGCCGCTGCAAACTCGGATGAGGCATACTTGGAAGGGTCATCCAAATTCCTTAATGCCAATACCCCGCCTCCGAATTGTGGCTTTAAGATAAAACCCAGTCCTTCAGTTTGAGAATCAATTAAATCTCCTAAGTATTTTGGAAACTCAGTTTTAATCTTGGTAATGTGCCTATCTTTTAATGCCGGATAATCCTCACAGAATAAGGCCACTCTCACACTTTTATGGCCTTCGGCCGCCCATTTTAATAAAAGACCCAAAAGGGCCCATCTAAGTATTCTGCTTTTGCCCCCTCCCTTTGCCCCACCGTAAAGCGGATATTTATATTTAAGCGTGGCATTAAGAAACTCCTGCTGGCGAGGGAAAGGATTGCATAATTCTTTAAGAGAGAGATTCATTTACTATAGTAATTTTTCTACCATTATTAAAAACAATAATCCCACTTTTTATCATTAAATCTAATCCCATTTTTATATAAGTAAAATCACTTTTTTCTTTATCAATACCTAAAGCCATAACCATATCTCCAGCTTTCCAACAATCTGAAGAGTTGGCTTTAATAATCAAATTTCTTTTTTTCAAATCAGAATAATTAATCATTTTTCATACAAATCAACTTTAATGGTTATATCTTCTTCCACCTTCATAGTATCAGGGAATAACTTTTTGAATATGACATTGATAGCATTCTGGTCTCCTTCCATAGCATTTAATATATGTCTTTGTTTAATACTGAAATTGCCCGCTCTGATTGATTCTTCTATTTCTTCTTGGCTATGGGTTTGAAAATAAATACTGGCCAATTCGTTAGCATCGGCTTTTTCTTGATAAGCACTTTTTCTTCCACCGCCACCTTTATGTCCTAATGCATTTTTATTTCCTAATGGTGCTGCCATAAATTGAAGTTAGAAACTATTTAATTAGATTTTATGCCGAAAATAAGACATATAATATTGTTTATTCTGGTTAATAGCAATATTACATCTTAAACATAAAGTATTTAAATTTTCTTTTCTATTATCATTTCTATCCCAATTAATATGATTTACACATAATATTCTTTTTAATTCTTTCAATTCTTGTTCTTCCGTTTTTTTACATAAACAACAAGTAAAATTATCTCGTTCTCTGACTTTATATCTTAAAAACTTATTAAACTCTTTTGGATATTCTTGTTTAATACCTCCTTTCCAATTCCAATGATTTTTTCCACTAACTCTTTGGCTCATTTTAATTTTATATTCTTCTGTATGTTTTTTACCAAACCAGTACCCCCTATGTCCCATATGTGATTTACTAATTTTCTTTCTTATTTTTTGAGGCATAGAAACACCTTTTTTAAACCAATATTTTTTAGAATTAGGATTATCCCATCGTTTATGTCCTTTTTGAAATTGTCCTTTATGTGGTTTCATTTTTTAGACCGAATTTAGATAAAATTTCTTCTTTTTCTTTTCCTTCATAAAGACGACCAATGAACGGATGAATCCCTCTTTTTATATTCGGGTCTAAATTAGGATTTTTCTTCATCAGCCACCAAGTTCTTAATCTATTAAGATTCCAATGGCTGCCAATCTGGTTATGTCCGCTCAAAACCATATACATATTGGTATACCAATAAGTTGAGATATTCTTGCCGTGGGTCAGATATAGATAATTATCATCCGGCAGTTTGACAATGTCAAATATCTGGGGGATGGATTCGTGGCTTCGATAATTCTTATAGTAATTCAGATGATAAACCGGATTAAAAAACATATAAAAAGGAAAGATTATCGTCCAAAAAGGCGGACAAGTAGTCGGAGTCCAATCAGCCACTTGTCCCGTTTGTTTATTCAAAATAAATCCTTTTTCAAATATTAATGCCCGATTTTCTTGAGGTAGCTGACCTTGAATAAGTTTCATCACATCTTTATGAAACATATCATCCGAATCTATCCGAGTAAGATAAATCCAATCAATTCCTTTTGGCAATCTTTGCCTTAATTCATAAAGGGCTTTATCTAAACGGGATAATAAGGTTTTATTTTTATTGGAAAAGCTATGGCGTAATATTTCAATCGGCGATTTCCATTGCTTGTATCTTAAACAATCCCAGCCCATCATCGCCATATTTCTTATTATTGTTTTTAAATTGAAATTCGTGAATTTGTCATCGTGATACATTAGGCCGTGAAAAGTAAAAATATGGGCAAAGTTTATATTGGTAAGATATTCATCCAATTCTTTCACTAACGGATTATTTCGTTCTTCCGGCCGGAACCAAAACCAAGTTAAAAATCCTTTGGCTTCCTGATTTAATAAAGATTTCAAAGTATAGTTTTTAAATATCTCTATCCGTTCTTTGAGCCATTTTTGACCTCGCATCCCACCGTGAAGTCCAACAGAAGTAAATGGGATTGCTACTATATTGGCTATTATTTGCATTCCGTTCATAATGTGGTTTCACTCACCACCTCCTATCTGTTGTTTAATCCAAGTTTCCAGTTTCATCTTTGGCTCCCAATTTAATAATTCTTTGGCTTTGGTTATATCGGCTAAACCTATTTTAGGTTCTATTCTTGACGACAGATATATTCTTTCTTTTTTTATCATATCTGCTATCTCATTTATACTATAATTAATTCCTGAACCAATATTAAATACTTCAATTTGCTCGGCTATATTCAAATATTCCGCCGCTTTGATATTGGCCTCAGCTACATCTTTAACATATACAAAATCCCGTCTTTGTTCGCCATCGCCGACAATAGTCAGTTCCTTTTTTTCTTTATATTGCCTCAAAAAATTAGCCAGACATAAAGAACTATCCCCACCACCATTAGCTTTTTCTTGGCCTTCGCCAAAGACATTAAAGTATCTTAAAATCACACTCTTAACTCCATATAATTGCCAATAAAGCCAAAGATATTGCTCGCATTCAATCTTTTGTAAAGCATAAGGCATCATCGGCTTAAATGATTCGGTTTCAGAGGTAGGTATTTTTTCTGGTTCTCCATAAACTGAAGAAGAAGAACTAAACACTATCCCTGCTCCAATTTTTCGGGCATATTCTAAAATCTTTAAAGTGCCGATAACATTATGAGAATGACTTTCAATCGGATTTTCTATTGATTGAGGAATAGAAGCATTAGCCGCCAAATGGAATATAACATCGTATTTTTCGTGGAAGTTATAAGTCCGAATATCAATCATATTCTTGATATCGCAACCCGAAACTTTATGACCATCTTGTTGAAGTCGCTCAACCAGATGTGAGGCAATAAATCCTTGATTCCCAGTAATTAAAATTTTACTCATTTTTTTGCTTCAAGAACTCTATTCCTAATGTTTCCTGAAGACCATTTATGTTTTCTTGATAAAAATATTATCGGTTTCTTAATATACGACCAATCATCGTTTTTATGGTCTTCACCCATAAACCTGACATCATAAGGCAACCAAGCATCCAAAGTTTTAGATTCGTATTCATCCGCATAAATTATTATGGCATCCACAAACTTGTTGGCTTTTAACATCCGGTATCTCTCTTCCAAAGACATTATTGGAATATTCTTGCCAGGATTACCAATATGGGGATTCTCTCCCAAACCCACGATTAAATAATCGCATTGTTTTCGGGCTTCTTCAAGAGCTAAAACATGGCCAGCATGAACAAAATCCCAAACTCCTGCTAAATATCCTATTTTTGGTCTATTGATTCCCATTTCCCTTTGTTTATTTGTAAAGTTGGATGAAAAACTATTGTATGTAAAATAATTGATTGCATTGATTCTACTATTGGTGTAATTAATAATGGATATAAATTAGGAATTAAAACGCAAATATCAGCTCTTTTTTTAGTTTCTCCGCCATCCCGACCAACAATTCCTAATATCTTGGCTTTTAATTTTTCTGCCAAAGACATAGCAAAAATTATATTCATACTAATCTTCTTATCTTTATCCCCACCCCCTACTGATAAAATCAAAAGTGCATCGTTATTATTAAAATTACTTTCTCTTAACCAATCTATAAAAGATTGTTCCCACCCATCATCATTTATTCTCGCAGTCAATTCCGCCACATTATCAGTCGGGCAATATGCTTCTATTCCGCATAATTTTCTAAAATCACTAACGGCATGAGAGGCATTAGCCGCCGAACCGCCTACACCCAAAATAAACAATCTTCCTTTTCGTTCCCGCAAAGCATACAATTCATTGATTAATTTATTTATCTGCTGGCGGTCTATCTTATCTAAAACTTCTTTTAGGAATCCGAAAAATTGTTTTATCATAGTTCAAAACCTGAATCAATCGCATCTTGGCGAAATTGTTTAACAGTCATTAAAGATAATTCATTCAAATCCATTCCTTTAAACTTTTCATATTTATCTATAAGTTCGGGCGTACAAGTAATTATATCCGCTCCAGCTTGTTCGGCTTGATAGATATTTAGAACTTCACGAGGAGAAGCCCAAAGAACTTCTGCGTCCATATTCTCAAAAGGCAACTTAAACGCTTTAATTTGTTCAACTGGGTTTTTACCTGTATCTGCAATTCTACCAGCAAAAAAAGAATAAATAACTGGATACATTAAAGGATAACCCTCATTTATGAATTGTTTAACATCACATATTGCAGTTATATTAACTTTAATATCATCACGACATAATTCAGTTATAAAATCTCCTGTTAATTTACCTTTAGTATTTTGAACTGGGACTTTCACATAGATATTCTTTCCCCAGCTTGCTATCTTCCTGGCCTGTCTTTCCATCTCATCAAAATCATCGGCAAAAACTTCAAAAGATACAGGCTTCCCTTCTACAACTTCTAAAACTTCTTTACAGAACTTCTCATAATCTTTAACTCCAGCTTTTCGCATGAGCGAAGGATTTGTTGTGAAGCCAGCCACTTTATTTTTGTATTTTTTTATATCTTCTAAATTGCCACTGTCTAAAAAGATTTTAATCATAAATAACTTTGCTTCCTTCCATATCCCATTTGAAATCTTGATATTGAAGGGGCATATTTTTAATCAGATTCTCCCTATCATTGGTATAAAACAATAGAAATCCGCCGCCGCCTGCTCCCACCAATTTACCGCCCAAAGCTCCTAAATCCAATCCCATTTCGTAGTATTCGTCTATTTGGCTATTGGTCATTGGCCCCCGTTTCTTTTTGGATTGCCAATGTTCATTTAACAATCTTCCGTATTGGTCAAAGTCTTTTTTCTCTAATGCTTCTTTTGCCTGCCAAGCCAATTCTTGAATTCTATCCAATCCTTCGGTTGAACTTTGAGAAAGGATTTCATTAGTATCTCTCTTGAATCCTGTATAAAACATAACCAACTTACTTTCTAACTCTTGAAGATTAGTTTTTAATGGTTCGGTTTTAACCTTACCTTTTTTGTTCACTTCAAATACATTTACCCCACCATAAGCTGCTATCCACTGATCTTGCTGGCCTATTGGAAATTTAAGAATATCAGACTGAATATAAGTTGAAACTCCAGCTAATTCTTTTTTATGAGGTTTTTCACCTCTTAATTCAGCGACAGCATGAACTACTCCCACTCCAAAACTCCCGGAACTTCCTAAACCTGTTTTATCTGGTATTTCGGCATGACTGGTAATTTCAATGCTATTGGTAATTCCGTAAAATCTGAAAGTTTCTCTGATTATTCCATTTTGGATTTTATCAAGATGGTCAACTTCTTCCATTATTGAATAGCGGGCACGGATAACTGGATGAAATTCTGATTTATGTAGAGTAATATAGATATATTTATTGATTGCCCCAGATATAAACATACTTCCATTTTTCAAATACCATTCTGGTAAATCAGTCCCGCCGCCTGCTAAACTTATTCGTAAAGGCGTCCTTGTAAGTATCATAAACTCTGTAATATCTTTTTATCTTTTCTTCCAACCAATATAAAGGCTTAAACCATTTTGGTCGACCCGCCGCCAACAAAAAATAACGGCCAATCATCTTTTGATAATATCTCTTATTAATTTCATCAAATTCATTTTGATTTTTTAGCCAAAACCTAACTAAACCTTCCAAATGAAAATCAGAATAATCACTATAAGAAGTTTTATTAAATATGGCCGAAGCATAACTTTTCATTAAAGGTTTATCTATTCGCCCGACTTTATATTTTTTAAGAAATCTTAATCCAAAATCAGCATCTTCATTAGCCATTAAATTTTCATCACATTTAATATCAAAAAACGCTTGTGGTCTTATAAGAAACCCGTCGTTCATTGAAAAATAATCTCCTCGAGGCGGAGATTGATAAACTTTTCCTTCGGGATAAACCACATCTTTGCCTGTTCCCACAGCGTCATATTCTGGATATTTGTCCAAAAATCCAATAGTTTCTTCTAAATAATTCGGATAAAATTCGTTGTCATCATCCAAAAAAACTATGTATTCGCTTTGAGCCACTTCTGCTCCTTTGTTCCGAGCCATTGCCAGATTATTCGGTTCGGGCATCCGATAATAAAATACTCCCCGATAATTCTTTTTTAATTCTTGATAAGTTTCGTCATTAGTTGAACTATCAATGATAATAATATCTTCTGGAATTGTTTGGTTAAGAGCCGAAGGCAAAGACCTTTCCAATAAAAGTTTGGGCCGATTTTTAGTACAGATTATTATAGTTGCCTTCATTTTATAAAAATTGCTCCGATTGTTTGAGGTAATCCACCAGGAAAATCTGTAAATCCCAATTTCATATTAAGTTCTTTAGCCAACCATTCCATACTTTTTTTTGAATACATTGCCAAATGAATTGGCGGCATTTCTCCAGCCCAGCCAGGAGTAAGCATTGGTTGCCCTTGCTGGGTTTTTCTCATTTCAAAATAATCTCTGTCAGGCGTGGTTATTAAAATTGAACCATTATAATTCAATAAATTCTTGGCCGCTTTCATAAAATCCAATGGTTCGGCTAAATGTTCAATTACTTCCAAACCTATAATCAAGTCCATTGGTTCTTCCATTTTTAATTTTCTTATATCTGCCTTATAGAATCCACCGCCATATAGTTCATTGCATTTATTAACTACATAATTTGATACTTCTATTCCCATAAATTTATGCCCCAAACTATTAAGAGCCATAGTCATATATCCATATCCACAACCAACATCTAATCCCATTAATTCTTTTTTATCTTTAACAAAATCTAAAGCGGCATAATAGGGTTGGCCTCGGGCAATCAACCTCCACCAAGGGTCTGGGTCTTTTTTAAATTCCTCGGCAAATTCCAATAAACCCTTGTATAAATCAGTCTGGATATAAACTTTATCATAGTCTATATCTTCATAAGGACTGACAAATCTTGTATCGCAATTATCACAATGCCAAATATCATAAGGTCTATCTGTTTTTATTGACTCTTTTGTTCCATCTATTTTAATATAATCAATTCCACTAAAATCTTTTTTAATCAACCTAATTTTATCTTCTTGTTGGCATAAGATACATTTCATAACTTGAATTGTTCTAAATAATAATTTCGGGCTTTATAGTTCGGCTCTTTCTTGTTTTTAAGTTCCTGTAAAAGTTTGACCAATTCATCCTCATCTTTATAAGTATCAATGTGAGGGTATCTGATTCGACTTATTGGATATTGCCCCATCAAAACCGATTTAGCTGTAATCTCGGAAAATCCGTCAAATTCCAATAATCTTAATGAACCCTGGTATTGTCTAATTTCACGATTAAATTGTTCTTCTGGGACGAGTCCGTGAAATATAATGTTATTCCCACACCGCCGTTGGGCAACTTTGCCATAGATATGGAAACGCATTCGTGGAAGTCGTTGAGCCATTCGTTCCAAGGTAAAAAATCCAGATTCTGTTTCAGCATCCTTGTTAATATGAGTAAAAACTTCTGGAGTGTTTGATTGTCTGTAGAAAATTGGGAATTCATCAGGATTTGATAAGAAAGTATATTTAATCTCCACTGACTGGGGGCGAAGCATCAATTTCAAGATATAATGCTGAATTTCATTTTCGCAGATATGATTGGATTTTATCTTGGACATCCAGCGATAATGCCAACCCACCTGTAAAATATCCGACCCACACCAATGAATTGTTTTTTCGCCTTGATGCCACAAAAACTTTAAATAATCGGAAGGCCGGTACATCCCAAAGAAAACTACCGATTTATTATAATCCCGCCACCATTTGTATTCAGACAATCCGTATCTTTTAAGTATCTTTTCTTGCCAATTACTTATACTGGACGAGACGCTACAACAATCATACCTTCTTTCTGCCATCCTTCAGATTCAGGCCAATCTTTTTCTTCAAGTTTTCTGGTCTGAACACTAAATCCCAAATCTTCTAAAAGTTTGAGATAGTTTCTCGACCAGATAAATCCATTATTCTTTTCTTTTTCTGATACTCGTTCAACTAATACTATAAATCTTTTAGCCACCCGATTCATCTCATTTAACGCTTGGACTAATTCACTAAATTTAAAATACATCAATACTGCATCGGCTAATATCACATCAAATGATTTATCTTCAAAGGGAATATTTAAAACATTTCCAACTTTGAAAATCGGTTTTGACATATTGGCCATTGCCCGTTCAATCGTTTCAGAAACTATATCTATCCCCGCCAGTTGATTTTCGGGAAAAGCCGTCTGAAGTCTAATAAGATTCGGCCCAGCATTACAACCCACTTCTAAAATCCCGCCCAAAGAACCCAACTTATTTAGTTCTTCAACGATTAAGTCCCGATGGGGATGAGAAGCCGAGGCCACATAATCCCAAATCCAATCAGATTCGTTGTAATGCCAATCCCGCTGTTTGTCGTCTAATGGCCGGTTAAGCCAGTAATTTGCATCTTGAACTTTTGTTGTCAGAGTATCTTTTTTTTGAACAGATTTTACAGCAGGCTTTTTAATAACCTCTTTTTTTACTTTTTTTTTAGTTTTTGGTTTTGCTTTTTTTATTTTTTTCATTTTTTATAATAATCTTTTACCTTTTCTTAGATTTTCAATCGCCCATAAAGGTTGAAGATTAGTATAATGAAACGCTTTCTCTTGTTCGACCTTTTTACTTAAATCAAAATTAATCAAAGGAATTATATGGTCAATATGCCATTTTCCCCTATTATCCCAATTCATTCCTGGTTTAAATTGATTTTCTAAGTAAATTTTAATCGTTGAAATATCAGCTCCAAGTAATTTATAAGTATGAGCTGTTTTTTTAAGTTTTTTAGTTCCTCTATTTAACACTCTAATTAATCTACCTCTTAAATTCATAACTAACCAAGATTTAGGATTTGAATAATAGTCACGCATTGCCATTTTAACCCTTTCTTTATTAACTCTTTTTTTATTTCTTCTATACCATTTTTTTGTATAATTAAGTCGTTTTTCTTTATGTTTATAATAACTTTTTTTAACAGCCTCTCTTGTTTTTTGTCTATTTTCTTGACGCCATTTACTTTGATAAATCCGTTGATATTCTAAATTTTTTTCATAATTATTTTTTCGCCATTTTCTCGAATAAAGTTTATTATAATTGGGATGGTTTTTATGCCATTCTTTTAGATATAATTTTCTCTTATTATTCATATAATTATTTTAGGAAGAATTTGTATAATACCATTTTTTAATTCTTTCAACTTCTCGGTTTTTTTATCGTATAACTCCTCATAAAACTTCTCACCTTTATTAGGTTTAGTATAGATAATTGATAAATCCTTACCACTTAATTTTATCATAATTTTAGCCAATTCTTCAATATATATTTCGTCCATTTTGAAAGTATATTTATCACCTCCTTTACCGATTTTTGATATTTCAATTATTTTATTTGCCGCCTTTCCAAGTCCTATAAAATATCGCCTCATTTTTTTATGGGTTACAGTTAAAGGCTGGTTATTAGCTATTTGATTTTGAAAAACCGGCACAACACTACCACGACTCGGCATAACATTTCCAAATCTTACCACTATAAACTTAGTTTTTCCATTAGATATCATACATATTTTCTCCCCTTCTTTTTTTGTTCGTCCCATTACATTAATTGGTCTTATACTTTTATCAGAACTAATAAAAATAAACTTCTTAACCCCGTATTTTTGGGCCATATCAGAAAGATTTATCGTTCCCAAAACATTGGTCTTATACGCTTCCATCGGCCATTTCTCGCACATCACCACATGTTTCATCGCCGCTCCGTGAAATACAATATCTGGCTTATAAGTTTTAAAAATGCTTTCTACTTTTTCTCTATCCCGAATATCTCCAATTATCGGCTCAATTTTACATTTGTTTTTTAATTCTTCATAAATATCAAACAATCCCGTTTCATTATTGTCCAGCAAAATTTCTTGTTTTGGTTTATACTCTGCTACTTTTCTGGCTAAAGCACTACAGATACTTCCAGCCGCACCGACTATTAAAATTATCTTATCCTTCAATCATTTTTGCGATTTGAAACATTTAACACATAACCATTTTTTTAATTTTTTACAGCGATATAATTGTTTAACTTTCTTTTTGCATTTTTCACAAATCATACTCTTATCCGCCATCCTTCTTTCAAATCATTATAAATAACTGAATCAAGAGTTTCTATTTTTAATGCACCCTTTAATTTGTCTATAAATAAAATTAATTCTTTAAGTTCAAATCTATTAAAACTTGAATCAACCCAAATATCTAATGCTGTTTCTTTTGTTTCCAATAAAACTAATTTTACATTTATCATTTTATTGCCCAGCAAATTATCGTATCAAAAGCATATTTATACCAAGGAAAGAATCTTGAACCGACAACCTTAATTTCCACTTTTTGAAAATCCTTAGTTAAATCCAAAATATCCTGTTTGTCAAATGAATACAAATGGTCTTTATCCACCGCCCCGATTTCTCTGGCTTCCTCCAAAGGCGTGGATAAAGCCAAAACCCCGCCAGGTTTCAAAATCCGATATGCTTCTTTTATAAAATCTTGAGGCCGTTCTAAATGTTCAATCAATTCCCCCGCCACCACATAATCAAAAATCTTATCGGGGAACTGAGTATCATAAACATCGCCTTGGACATATTTTATTTCGGGATATCTTTCGGCCATCACTTTAATTGCCTCTCCAGCTTGGTCTAATCCCCATACAGAAGCGTCTGGTTGTGCATATAATGCCCGCTGTGGCACTTCTGACCACAAACAGCCCATATCTATAAGTCGGCCTCCCTTCCAGTGTTTTAAGAGGCTTTTATAGCGTTTTTTATCGAACCAGTCGGGCCGTCTTTCACGAAAGATTTGGTTGAAAGTTTCAGGCGAGTTTTTATTCTCTTGAACTAATCGTTTCATTTTTGAATTAAACTTCTGATAAACTTACCAAAATTAAATCTCGAAAAGAATAACCTCGTTATTCGCTTAAAAGTCGCCCATAGCACGGCCAAATCCAAAAGCCACGATTTATTCTCGATATAGAAAATATCCAGCATAATCTTAAGAGGTTTCACTCCCATCCAATAATCTTTATAAATATCCTGACCTTGTTTCAATAACATTTCCTCATCGTAAAAATGAAGCGAAGCCAAAGAGGTCATTCCCGGTTTAACCGATAAAAGGGTCTTTCTAATATCTTCGGGAATTAAATTTATCGTTCGTTCTTCTTCGGGCCGAGGGCCAACTAAAGACATCTGACCTTTTAAAACATTAAGAAATTGAGGCAATTCATCTAACTTGTATTTTCTTAAAAAGTGGCCGTATTTTGTATAACTTGATTCATCGGCAAAAGATTTATCAAAATCATCTCGCAAGGTTTTTAACTTATACATCCAAAATTTCTTCTCGTTTTTTCCTATCCGAAGTGATTTATATAACCAATTCATTTAAAAAATTCTTTTATTTTTAAAATAACATGTTCAATTTCTTTATCTGTATGACTTTCTGTACACGGAATCCTTAAAGTCTCCGCCTCATACTTTGCCGCTTTGGGGAGTTTGGGAAATTTGGGGCTAAATGGATATTCATTTTTAAAAATTTCAATTCCATTCTCCCGCAAAAATTCAAATAATTGGTCTCGTTTGGATTTCATAATTCTATATCACTTTTAACTTCATTGCCCCAAACATCCCAACCGTCAAAAGTATTTTTTCCATATAAATCAACTTTCCTATCGGAACGAGCAAATAATTCTATTCTTGGCAAATCACCCATAAGTTCTACAATTTTGTCTCTAACTTCAGGCGGTTTAGCACTATGTTTAGTTAAAGGAGATTCCACTATTTGAAAAATACTTGCCGATTTTCGTTTTGGCTTCCCTTTTGTTGCCAATAAACAAGGTTCGGTATTACCTCTTGTCCATCTCCCAAGTCCATAAAAGTATCCATGTCCATTCTTATTTTTTTTAATCCATTGAAAAGCAATACTCTTATATTCAAATCCCCATTCTTGAATTAACCATAAAGCATCTTCCAACTTTGGATAAGTCGCCCACATAAAGAGAACACAATTTTCGTCACTAATCTCCTTAATTTTTGTTCCCATATCTTGTAATTCTATACTTGTCATTGCTTTATAATGGTTTGCCATTGTCCCTTGGCATCCTTTATCGTCATAATCCCATGGCGGATCAGCATAAATTATTTGATATTTTTTCATATTATTCTAAAACTTGTATTATGAAATCCTGCCAAGAGCGATCAAATTGATTGTTTGGAAGTTTTATCAGCTCCTGCTCTTCCAATTCTCTTAACTCTCTTAAATAAGTTTCCGCAATTTCTTTCCGCCTCGCCAGAATCTCGTCAATGTATTTTAACCTTATACTAAGCCAGCAAGCTCTTATCTCACCCAATCGGTAATTCCCTCCCATATCTTCGTTATTGGTTTTAAAATGGTTGCGGGCTTCTTTAATATAGTTATAAATTCTTTCATCATTTGTGCAGACACAACCTCCATCATCAATGCAGGAAAGTATTTTTGCAGGATAATGTGAAAAACATTTAATTATTCTATTTTTCATTAAAATAATTAGTCCAATAATTTCTGTTGTGATTAACTTTTATATTACAAGAGCGACAAAGAGTTATTAAATTATCCAGATTACAATTCTTTTTATTGTAGTCTATATGGTGAACCGTATTCCCATATAAATTGCATAACTGACAAATATATTTATCTCGTTCCCGAATACTTCGTCTCAAAGTTTCAGTCCAATCAACAGTATAAGGTTCAAAGGATTTACCACCAAGCCAATTCCAATGATTTTCTTTACTTAATTTATTTTTAGTTTCTTCTGTATGTTTCTTCCCCAACCAAATCTTATTTCCTTTTAAAGCAATACTTAATTTTTTACTATGCTCTAAAGTTCTTGGCGGTTTTTTCTTTCCTTTATTAGCCAAACTGATTTTTCTTTTACTTTCTTCAGACATTTTTTTACCTAACATTCCTTTTAATGATTCCTGTCCTTTTTTAAATCCGGCCTCAAGAGATTTAGACATTTTCCCTTCTTGCCACAACTGTTTTGTTGCTTTTGCCAGTTTAATTTTAGTTTCAATAGAATGATTTTTCCCTTTCATCCAAGGAATATGTCCTTTTTGAAATCTTTTACCTCCATAATATCCCTTTTTAAAAGCAGTTTTGGGAATTAAACCAGTTTTAATCCCTTTGTTCCAAGGTATCATTCCTTTTTTAAATGAAGTTCTATTTGATTTATTTGAATCCTTTAGTCCCTTATTCCAGGGTATAAGTCCTTTTTTGAATGGCATATTATCTTGGTTGAATTGTCTGACAACTATCTTCAATTACCATTATATCATATTTTTCAGCGATTTTCTCCAACTTTTCCATATCACAAGTTGCGCCCGCCAAATGAACAGGAATTATCGCTTTTGTTTTTGGAGTTATCACTTTTTCAATTTCGGCTGGGTCAATCAACCCGTCATTTCCAATATCAATTATTACAGGTTTTGCTCCAACATCTAAAATAGCACTAATTGTTGCTTTAAAAGTATGCGAACTTGTTATTACTTCATCGCCTTCTCTAATTCCCAAAGCCCGTAAAGCCAGCATAATGGCCGCTGTCCCCGATGAAACTGCCACACAAAAACGAGTCCCCACGAATCCGGCAAAACTTTTCTCAAATTCTTGGATTTCACTTCCAAGTATCCATTGCCCCGATTCGCCGAGTTTATTCAGCCGTTCCAAAAACTCGTCTTTATGCTTGGCCCAAATTCTTTTAAAATGGTCGTTGATAAACGAAACTTTCATAGTTATAACCGAATGTAAAAAGATTTTTCGCTTTGATAAGTTTCTTCAATCATTTTTCTGACTTCTTCATTTGATTGCGGGATTTTATAGTCCAAACCGATATTCTCACAGAAATTAATATCTTCCTTATCGTGTAAAAGGTTATGCGAAAAACCGAGGAAGGCGTATTTCTCCGAACCTTTAACTCCTATCAATTTAACATTGGCATTATGTTTTACAATTCCATTCCTTACCATTTCGGCTGGCCGAAATAATACAAAATTTATCATCGAGTATATATAGGGTTTCCAACCATCCAAAGCCATTGCCGCCGCAATCAAAGTTGAAGATTGTTCAGTCACCCCAAAGTTAAAAAATCTATTCGGGAATTTATTTTGAAACTTCTCAATATAGTTGAAACCCGTATCCATTATTATAAGTAAAATCTTATCGTCTTTTTCGGCCAATTCACAAAGCGTATCTATAAAAGTTCGGCGGGAATCTTGTTGTTGGGTTATGTCAGACATTTAAAATGTTCATATCCGATTAATTCATTAGTACAGTGTTTATCAAAATCAAAAGATTCTTTCCTATCCCAACTTGAATCAAGTTTTAAAGCAGTGGCATATTTTTCATCCCCTATTTTTTCGCCACAAATTATACAAATATCATCTGAAATTGGGGCACAAATTCCTTTTCCTTCCAGATATTCTTGGTAAGAAGTTCTCATTTTAATTCTTCTATCGCTTTTTTATATTCTTCGTCACTTAATTGTTTATAATGGTATAAATTTTGATTCTCCATAAAAGAAACTCCTTTACCTTTAATAGTATTTGCTATTATCAATTTTGGCCCATCGGTTGGCATAAACCTTAATCTATCTTCTAATAAACTATAATCATGCCCCGGCACCTTACAAACATGCCATCCAAAAGATTCAAATTTCTTTTGTAAATCGTATTCTTTCTCTTCTAAATCAAATACATATCTACCCGCTTCATAATTAGTTAGATTTAAAATATCTTCTATTCTGCCCATTGCCTGAAGCCCATTATAATCCACAATTACCATTAAATTATTTAATTTATGATGAGCCGCTATTAAAGCTGATTCCCAAGTTGTTCCACATTGTAATTCTCCATCGCTCATAAGAACATAAACTCTTCCTTCTTCGCCTTTTAATTTTTTGCCCAAAGCCAATCCCACTGCCCCGGGTAATCCCAGTCCCATACTACCTCCTGCAATTTCAGCCCCAAAAAATCCAAGCGGTTCTATCAATCCGATATATTTGCTTTTCCCATCACAAAAAGTATCAACTGCTTCTTGGGGACATAATCCGTATTTAACTCCAAAAGCATAAATAGAAGCAGCAATCCAACCTTTTGAAACTACCAGTTTGTCCTTTTTAAAATCGGCTTTTGAATATAGAACCGTAAAAATATCAATAGCAGAAAAGTTTGAACCAATGTGCGAAACTTGAGCTTTGTGAATCATTGAAAGAACCGTTCTTCTAATTTCTTTAGCTATTTCTTTATAATTCATTTATATTCTTTCATTCCGCCATCTTTATGATAAGCCCCGCAAACTTCACATTTTTGATGATTTTCAAATAGAGGTTTAAAAAAAGATACTTTATCACCAGAAATACTTGGTTTATACCTATTTTCATGAAGCCAAAGACAATGCTGGTTTATATTCCAAAAATCAGCTAATTTTTTCATTTCTAAAAAGTTATACTTATTCATTTTTCTTCATCAATTAGTTCTTTCAAAAACTTATTAAAACTTTTAATCAGTCCATTATTCATCTGTTCATCTTTTTCACAATATGGCTGGTATAAATCTTCTTTAATTTCATCCCACTTTTTATCAATCTTTTTAATAATGTTTAATTCGGTTTGTTTAATCAGCCAATCCACTTTTCCTTCTTTTATATCCGCCGCCATAAGGTCGTCCATTTTAACAGCAGTTTCTTTTAATCCTTTTAGATAACCTTCTCTTTCGGCTTCTTTAATCACATCGGAAATATCTATACCCTCAAGGCAACTTTTACATTTTATGAAGTTTTTGCGGTGGTGAATCATTTGAGTAAATCATTATCTTTTAATACTTGAAATAATTGAGCCGCCAAACTATCTAAAAATTCGTGAGACATTGTGCTATTTAATCCATGAAAAATCTCGTGTATTAAATTTTCTTCTATTTGCGTTTGAGGCATAGAAATATCAAAAGTAATTTCATTTTTTTCTCTATTCAAAAAAGCTCCTTCTTCTGTTTTTAACTTCTGTCCTTTAACTTTTATAATTTTATAAATATGCCCTCCTATTTTTAACTTATCTGGTATTTTCATTTTTCTTTCCTTTCTTTTAATCCTTTTTCAAATCCCAATTTATTCAATAAAATCTCTTTTTCTTTTTTTTGAACTTCATAAAGTTCTTTATATTTATCCCGCTCCGCCTTTAATTCAGCAACATTTTTCGCTATTTCTACTAAATCGTTTAAAGATTTATCAGTTATTTTCCAAGTTTTATTAAACATTTTTCATACCCACGCTTTTCGGCTTCTGCCACTACCACCATTTCTCTCTGATCGGCATTAGCCAGTTGAGTCGCTTGTTTGATGCATATTTCACATTTAAGGACTTCAGCCATTTCATGATGTTGTTCCCTACCCCGCTTTTCGGCTTTTTGTATTTCGGATTTTAGGAAGGATTTTAATTCTAATTCATCTGATAAGCCTTTTTTACCATTCCAAATTTCGCCATGATGTCCAAACTCTTTCTCAAACCTCTCTTCCCAGTTGTTTTTAGATTGGGTGGTCATTTTTTAATAAGATTACAATAATTTTTCATATATTCTATTCCATTAACATACCCTCTATTTCCACCTATTTCTAATCCTTCATTAAAACCAAATTCACGACCTTCAAAGTATCCTTTTTGATAAGCACTTTCAGTAGTATCTTTATTCCAAATTCCACCAGTAATTCTGAATTGAACCCATATACCGCCTATTGCCGAGCCAATTATTAAACCAATTAGTAAGTTTTTCATCTTTTATTTCTCTCCTCTTTGGGAGGAGAGGGGGTTAAAGCTTTTATCAACCCATTTCTTATTTCCCTGCCACATTTTTTACAAAGAATTAAAGGAAATCCATAACCTTGTCCAGTAACATATAAATGACCATTACATTTTAATTTACATCGTTGACAATTATTTTTCCCACTCCATAATTTTACAGTTTTCATTTTATCATTTGGCGGGGGTTAAGATTTTTTAGTCCGCTATTAGTTAATTATTACAATCTTCTGATGTTAAATGGGTTGGCTCTCCTTGCTTGTCATAACACTGTTCACCCACTTCATAACAACCGCATTCTGCTTTTTGGTCGTTTAGCAATTCAATATCTTTATCATTCATATTTTTTATTTATTCCACTCGCTTTCTTGGTTTTTGGGTTCTGGCTGGTGGCAAGAGCAAATACAAAACTGTTCTTCTGCCACTTTTCCAAATAAATTTCTTGTAAATAGCCCCTTACTTAAAGTTTCTATCTGTTCCCAATATTTTAAGTGTTTTTCCCATTCTGCTTTACACTTTTTACAACATTTGTTTTTGGGTTCTTCTTTCAAGGGTCCGGTCATAGGTTTTCGTTATGGGCTTTTACCAATTCATTTAGTTTATCTAACAATTTATCTGCTCCATCTTTAGTTAATCCATAAAATACTTCTTTACCAACTATAATCTTTCTAAATATCCCATATAACTTTTCTATCTTTTTCTTTCCCCCGCTTTTTTGACACTGACAAGCAAATTCTTTACAGATTTCACACAATTTTAATCCTCTATGACAAGGACAACTCCAAATTGAATTAGCAGTAGTTCTTTTTATTTCATCCTCACAATCTCTATCTTTACATTTATAGCAACAATCTTTTCCCCCGCTTTTTTGCTGGTCGTCAAGCCAAAGGGCAAAATTCATAATATCAAAATGAGCCCAACCTTCTGCTATCTCATCGTTTGGCCATTTTTCTTTTGCGTATTGTTCTGCCAAAAGTTCAAATTTATTCATAAATTCTTGACAACTTTTTTTAAATACATTACTGCTTTATCTAAATTTGACTTTATACTATATCTATCCAAAATTTCATCTGAGCTTTGATTGTTTTTTTCTGATTTTAGTAAAGTTATAAAATTATTTATATTTATAATCGCCACGCTATTTTCCAATGGCCGGTTTTTGGGATGCCAGACAATCACGGATTTCTGATAGCCCATCGCTTCTCTTTCTACTTGTTTAGCCGCTTCGTAAAAATCAAATCTTTTTGTATTCTTGGCTTCAAAAGTCCAACCTAAACTATTATGAACATCTCCTTTTCTCAATCCACTCCCACTCCCAATCTGTCTAATTGCCTGTAAATCCAATCCTGAACTTTTTAATTTGTCGGCAATGAAGTTTTCAAGTTCTTTGCCGCGCTGTCTTGATGTTTGAATTTTGGTCATTTATTCCAAACGGGATAATATAGAAACTTCATCGGACTATCGGGATATTTGCCCACAAAATCGTCTTCTACCGCCTCTTTAAGGAATTCATCAACTTTGATAGAAAACTCCTTCTTGGGGTCTTTTATGCTTAATACAAGCGTTTTAACGCCCCGTTTTACTGCCTCGTCAATTATCTTTCGTCTAATTCCGATACTTTCCCCCAAATCCTTATATGGCGAGGCAGAATCTAATTCTATTCTCCACAATAAATAACCATCACTATTTATTTCTTCTACTTGAATATTACCGAATTTTTTAATCATTACTATTTGTATTCAAACAAATAATTACAATGAAGTTCAATATTTACTTTTTTACTGAAATCAACTAAACTGCCGTTATCATTTTCTTGCTCTATTTTACTTTTGATACACTCTTTAACTTGTATTTTTCTGTTTTTTTCTTCTTCGCCAAATTCTTTGTTAAAAAATATAAAAGTAAAAACTAAAATAATCCCAAATAATGCCATAAATATAACTAAATCAATCAAGGTAAATCCTTTGTTCATTTACTTAAATTGATTAATGGCACAGCATCACCCAAAACTGTTTGTGGCAATGTTCCATTCCATTTCTCAACCCATTTTAAATTCACATACTCCCGACCGCCTTGTTGAGTAATGGCTTGGGCCTGAATCCTGATTGCTTCTGCTTCGGCTTTGGCTGATGTAATTCTTTGTTCTGCCTCAAATTTAATCTGCTCCAATTTATTCTTAGCTTGTAATGCCTGCTGTTCGGCCGTTACCTTATCTTCAATGGCCCGACTGAATGATCCGCTAAACTGAAAATCCACAATTGATAAATCATCCACTAAGATAAATTCCTTTTGAAGCCGGACAAATAGTATACTTTTAATTTCGTCTTTGACCGCTTGCCTTTTGGTAATCAATTCCTCTGCCGTATATTTTGCCGTAGCCGCTTTGACCGATTCCTGAATAGCTGGGTCAATAATTCTTACTTTGTAGTCCTTGCCGATATTCTGCCAAAGTTTATTTACCCTTTCAGATTCCAAATGATAATTAAGAGCAATGATGGCATTAACATCCTGTAAATCCTTTGAGGCCGCCGTTGCTTTGATTTCTTCCTTTTGAATCTTAACATCAAGTTTCACAATTTTTTGAATAAGGGGAAACTTGAATTGCAATCCTTCCCCCAAAACTTCTTCGTGAACTTTACCCAAAGTCAATTTCACACCTCTTTCTCCGGCACTGATTATTCTAAAACTGCCAAACAGAACAATCAGACAAACTATTCCCAACCCAATTAACTTAAATACATAACCCACTTGCTGACTTTCTGACATTTCTTCCCAAACTATTTTTGATAAAAACATTTATTTTTTCTCTTTTCGCACTAAAGAGCATTATTTATTTTTAAGCAGTTCCACAATCTCGCCTAATCTTTCTTCTATCCCTCCCAGATTGCTACTGAAAAATCTTTGAAAGTTCTTCCGCTTTCCGGATTCTTTCTTTTCCCTTTGTAGATGATTTGAACTTTTGTGCCAAGTTCTAGTTCGTTTAACCTATTGTCCAATACTGCCGTTCCCCAAATTCCAACTTCTTCTCCGTCTTCACTTTTTATTGTATAGACATTGCTCTCGTTCTTTCCCACACCAGTATCAAGCTTGATCAATTCGCCCTCAACTTTTTCGCCATCTGTTTCCCAATCCCACATTTTCGGGAAATCTCCTTGTTGTGATGTTAATTCTTTCCAACTCATATTATTTTTATTCTATTATTTTAAAATCTTCAATAATCTCAATAATTCTTTGGCATATCTTTTATAAGCCGCCGACCACGCCGCCGACTCCGCCGACCCCGACGCCGACCACGCCGCCGACCTCGCCGCCGACCTCGCCGACCA
>ERZ1292637.255-Hain-H14-01um-R3-255-length-37525-cov-8_pt1 | contig 37525 bp, 63 predicted proteins | sample MGYA00564405_ERZ1292637 | MGnify/ENA primary metagenome ERZ1292637 (study PRJEB36523, sample SAMEA6512645) | groundwater metagenome | collected 2019-01-09 | study: AquaDiva: Metagenomics assemblies of 32 groundwater samples | reverse complement strand
GACGATTTGTACACTGCAGCGATAGAGGTACATTTAGATAGATATAATCAAAGTAACTATGCCGACAATTAGTCAGAGAAAGATGGATAAAGAAATTGTACGGTTCATGGAAAGCGATGAAACACCCACTATGAAGACTATTCTTGAGGATGTCGGATATAGTCGGGAGCTTGCAGATTCGCGTCCTAGCGCGGTTATAGAGGCTTTGGGGACTCAAGAAGCACTTAAGGAATATGGCTTTGACACTGAATCAGCCAAGCATGTAGTGAGCACTATTCTGCACAAAGAAGAGGCAAAGGATAAGGACAGACTTACCGCAGCTGGGATGGTGTTTGATGTGACAGGAGCTTATGCACCTGTGAAGAGTGTAGTAGCTCAAGTGCCGATACGAGACAGTACACCGGAGGTTGATGAGCTGCGAGCAGAGTTTGAGGAGAAATTAAGGTTAAAATTGGGGGAATGAGCTTACTTTCCGGAGTTTCAATCCACGCATGGGTGCAAGAAAACCAGATCAAGACTGAAACTGGTGCGCCGTTGGATTTCCGGAAGCACATGTTCTTGTTTGACCCGTACCGCGATACCTCAGCTAAAATCGTAGCAAATAAGGCAGCACAGATTGGTTGGACGACCTTAAGCCTACTGAAGAGTGCATGGGTGGCGAAGCATCGGAAGTTGGATATTATCTACTCCATGCCGAGCTCAGCGGATGCTAAGGTGTTGGTGGGCGGAAAACTCAATCGTATCATCGCGCAGAATCCTGTACTTCAAGGCTATACAGCCGACAAAGATTCTGTAGAGCAGAAAAACTTTGGGGATAACATGATTTATTATCGTGGAAGTTGGACAGAGCGTGAGGCGCTGTCTGTCTCTGCTGATCTTATTGTCAACGACGAGTACGATAGATCGAACATAAACATTCTTGAGCAGTACGAGAGCCGTTTGCAGCACTCCAAGTTTCAGTGGCAATGGATTTTCTCTAACCCGTCAGTACCAGGAATAGGTGTAGACAAATTCTTCCAGCTATCAGATCAGAAACATTGGTTTATACACTGTCCATCCTGCAAGAAGGAGCAATATCTGGATTGGCCAGACAGCATTGATGTGGAGCTTAAACAGTTTGTCTGCAAGTTGTGTCATGCAATATTGAGTGACGATGATCGACGACGTGGTCGGTGGGTGCAGAAGTTTAAGGGTAGGGAGTGGTCTGGATACTGGGTGCCGCTCCTACTCGCACCGTGGATGCCAGCTTCAAAGATCATTGAGTACCACAACGGCAAGACTGAGGAATACTTCCACAACTTTGTACTGGGGAAGCCGTATGCTGGCTCAGGTAACAAGGTCACAGAGGATGTGATATTCCGTAACCTCACCGATAAAATAAACGACCAGAGCGGACGTATAGTCATTGGAGTGGATACTGGTATCGATATCCGTTATGTCATTGGCAACGAACAGGGGTTGTTCTACTACGGCCAATGCAAAGACTATGACGAGCTGGATAAATATTTGAAGCGTTGGGAAAACGCTGTCATGGTGATTGACCAAGGTGGTGACATCATCGGGTCAAGAAAGTTACGAGAGAAATATCCTGGGCGTGTTTTTCTATGTCACTACTCGGTTGACCGCAAGACCATGCAGCTCATTCGGTGGGGTGAAAATGATGAATATGGCAATGTGATTGTCGATCGGAATCGTGTTATTCAGCTGGTAATTGACGAGCTAGCTGACAAAAGATTGCCGCTACAAGGCTCTAGGAGTGATTGGCATGACTACTGGCTACACTGGTCACATATCTATCGGGTAGCTGAAGAAGATGCATTAGGGGTTATGAGGTATAAGTGGATGCGAAGTGATCGTGATGACTGGGTGCATGCAACCTGTTATTTCCGTGTAGGTATGGACAGATTTGCAGGTGGAATGGCTGATATACTTGGTACTGACCCTGTTTTACAATTCCCCGAAGCACCAGAGATTCAGCCTAACCAAACGATCAAAGTGAAACATAACTTTGTGTATGAACGAGAGTACGAAGATTGAGCTTAAACCAGAAGAAGCGCAGTTGTTCATCTTGTTTCGTCAGCATCAGGATATGTTTAATGCACTTGCTCAAGCTAACTTGTTAGAAGTTCGTAATGGTACAGCTCATTTGTTCTTCAAAGATGGAGTTTTACTCACAATAGATTTTGATATGCGAACGTACACACGTAAAAAAGTTGACAACCATGCGGGATAGATAGATACTATTAACAAATTAGCTCCAATCTGCGGCGATGTCTCTTAACATCTAACCAAAGAAGAGCCTGTACTCATTCGAGTGCCGGCTCTTTTTTCTATTTTATGGCATTGTCTGACGGGTTTTACACTCTTGGTGCGAATATAAACAAGAGTAAAGACCCTGCACAACAAGAGACTCAGGAAGGTGCAGTAGATTCTGTACCTGAGTTGGAGCTGTCGATGGATGATGAAGAACTCATTTCTCTCAAGAAGAAATGGATTTCTGCTTGGAGTACGAAGAGTAAAGATTTATCGGATAAACAAAACAAGAACGAAAAATACTGGAAGGGTCAGTTTAACGATGGTGCAGATGGTGAGGGTAAGAAAAAGCCGATGGCTGACAACCTTATTTTTGAGGCTGTTGAGACTTTCCTACCACTGGCTACTAAAACAAATCCAGAGCCTGTCGTGACCTCAGATGGAACTGAGACTGGTGTTAAACTTGCAGATGATGTTACGCGGCAATTAGTGTATCTTGCTGACATTTTGAAGCTTAAACTCAGTTTAAAGCAGGTTGTTCGTAATTGGGCTCTTTTTTACCTCGGCGTACTCAAGATTGGTTGGAGTGAGGTTACAAAGGAAATTACTGTCATGGTGGTACGTCCTCAGAAACTGATCTTAGATGCTGAATCCACTGTGGTCTCAGCGGAATACACTGGTAGATATATTGGTGAATACTGCACCACAACAGCCGATCTACTCGTCCTGCGGTTTCCAAAGAAAGCTGAGTTTATTAAGGCAGAGGTCAAAGACAATATGGGTTCGGATGTCACCTATATTGAGTGGTGGACACCTGAGTTTGTGTTCTGGACACTGAAAGATGAGGTGTTGGATAAGCGGAAGAACATCCACTGGAACTACGAGACAGAATCCATGGGCATGGATGAGTTTGGTGATGAGATGCCTGAAACCATCCCAGCCAAAAACCACTTCCCAGAGGCACAGATGCCGTATGTGTTCCTCTCTGTATTCAATCTAGGTTTGTCACCTTTTGATGACACAAATTTGATTGAACAGAATATCGCACTACAGGATTTGATCCACAAACGTATCAAACAGATTGATATCAATGCGGACAACACCAACGGTGGCTCTGTTGTCTCGGGGGATTATTTCAGCAAAGAACAAGCTGCTTCAGTTGGCGATGCGTTGCGTAAAGGAAAAACAATCTGGGTGCCTAAAGGGAACGTAAACGGTGCCTATCGTCGTGATACTGGTACACCACTTCCTCAGTTTGTGTATGAATCTTTAATGGATTATCGCTCTGAACTCCGAAACATCTTCGGCACACGAGGCTCTACAGCTCAAGGTGTAGCAGGGGAGGAAACAGTACGCGGCAAGATTCTTGCGCGGCAATCTGACTCTGATCGTATTGGTGGTGGATTCATTGACTATCTCGAACAGTTTAGTGACAAGGTGTTCAACTGGTTTGTTCAGATGATGTACGTCTACTACGACGAACCACACGCAGGTTCGATTATTGGAGCTGAACGAGCACGTGAATATTTTACGCTTAAAAATGACAAGTTTGACAGTAAGTTGGTTGTCTCAGTCAAAGATGGCTCTCTTATTCCGAAAGATAGTTTGACCAAGAGAAATGAGGCTATCGATCTTTTTGGCCAAGGCGCACTTGACCCTATTTCGTTGTTCACCGCCCTAGATTTTCCAAACCCAGTAGAGAGCGCGAAGAAGTTGTTTATGTGGAAATCGAATCCAATGATGTTGTTTCCAGATATGGCACCACCAATGCCTGGGATGCCGCCCGGAGCACCACCTGGTCAACCAGGTATGGAAGGTGCACCACCTGGAATGCCACCGATGCCACCACAACAACCTCAAGACATGCTAAGTCAGGTGCCAATTCAATGATATGCAAATAACTATTTCCGACATGCCTAAAAAGAAACGCACATTTTTCGGTGAAGGCGCTCACGAAACCTCTTTGCTAGGTGACGATAGTAAAGTAGGAAACTTTGCCCGCGGATTAAAAGGTGAGATGGGCTACCAGATGGGGAAGGTTAAGGGGATGGTGAAGGGTGGTTTGGAAAAACGTCGTGGTCAGATTGAAGCGATGAAGAAAATGATGAAGAAGAAATAATTTAATCAATGAGTTACTCGGCTCTCTCAAAGCCTGCGCAACACTATGGACAATGACATTTTGGCGGACTTCCCACAGGAACACGATATGGAAATTCCTGATGCGAAAACGGAAGAAAAGGTGACGGAAACACCTGCTGACTCGCCTACAGAAAACAAACCAGAAGGGGAACCGGCGACTCCACAGGCCGGCAATACTGAGGATGATAATAAACTTCCTTTCCACAACAATCCTCGCTGGAAGAAAATGTATGAATCCAACAAATCCATGAAGGCCGAGTTGGAAGAAATGCGTGCTTTCAGAGAGGAAATGCAATCTCGAGTTCAAGAGCCAGCTCCTGTAACAAATCAACCTGCATGGCATAAACGTATACATGGTGATGACCCTGTCGCATGGGCTGAGTATCAAAGCTACGAGAAAGAGCAACGTGCTGCTCTCAAAGCTGAACTTGAGCAAGAACAAATGCAGAAACAACAGCAATCTGTTGTACAGCAAGAACGCTATCAGAGCATGAACGATGAAGCTCTTAGTCAGCTTGAAGAAGAGCAGACGTTTGATCGAAACAAACTTCTGAAATTCGTTCTGGACTTCAACGAGAAGTATCACAACGTACCTCAAAAAGCTGATGGCTCTATAGACTTTGCTGCTGCACTTGAACTGATGAATAAACTAGAAGGTGACGATAACGCTGACAAATCACAAGCTAGAAAAAAATTAGCCTCGCAGACAACCTCAACCAATCGCGGCTCTGGTACACCGGGCAGTCGTCCGTTGTCACTTCAAGAAGTTCGCAATAAAAGTTGGGATGAACTTGCGAGGGGTTAAACCTTATTTATGTCCTCATTTAGCTCTAATAACAGAATCTCCTCTGTCACTCGCTTTAAGCTTTTGCCAAAAGTGATCGACACAATTCTCAACAGCAACGTACTTGCCCAACGCATTATTAAGAAAGCCAAGCGTTGGAGCGGTACACAGGTTAAAGTCTCAGTCAAAGTATCTAAGAACACGACAGGTACTTCTTTTGCTGGTTTCGATACTTTCTCAACCTCCGCAACTGACAACCGCCAAATCATGGCGTTTGACCCTAAGTTTTACCAAGAGACCTGTGCTCTTCCACTCGATGAGTTGTGGGTAAACCAATCCTCTGATCGTGCTGAAGCCATCCTTGACCTCGCGGCCATGGAACTTCAAAGCACTGCCCAGGATATGGCCGATGATATCGGTACTCTTTTCTACTCTGATGGTACTGGTAACGGAAGCAAAGACTTTTTAGGTCTTGGTGCAATCGTGGATGATGGTACTACCGCTGCAACTTATGGTGGTTTGACACGTGCAACATTCACCACCCTTAACGCTACCTCTACAGCCTCCTCCGGTACGATCACGCTGGCTAAGATGGCGACACTCCATAACGCAATTAGCTCGGGTAGTGTTCACCCAACTGTCGGTATTTGTCCAGAAACAGTGTTCTCGTTGTATGAGCAGTTGCTCACTCCACAGGAGCGCTATATGAAGTCTGCTGAGGCTATTAAAGGTGGTTTGTCTGGTGGTACTGGTTACGTTGAATTGGCGTACAAAGGCTACCCAATTTTAATGGATGAAAAAGCAACCGCTGGTGTTCTTTTCTTCCTCAATGAAGAGTTCTTGAACTTCTACGCTGTTGAAGCAAAAGAAGGTGTCATGCCTATTAAAGTTTCTGATGCGCCAATCGAGGGTAATGACTACTCCAATGTTGGTAAATCGATGGGCTTTAGCTGGAGTGATTGGGTGAAACCAACTAACTCTGCTTCTCTCGTTGGTCATGTGTATATGGGTGGTGAGTTCATTGGTGAGGATCCAAAACGTAATGGCAAACTCACTGGGATCACAAGTGTATAATGCCTGTTAGTTTGTGGTACGATGTATGTATATGCATCGTAAACCTCACTCTGAAGAAACTAAACGTAAAATCAGCTCAGCCCGTTTAGGACAAAAACTTTCACCAGAACATCGAGCAAAGGTCATTAAAACATTGCGCAATGGCTCCGGTGAAAGTAACCCTAATTGGAAAGGCGGCGCATCATTAAACGATCAAGGGTACATTCTGGTCAGATTTCCAGATCATCCAAATGCACGCTCAAATGGATATGTGCCTCTGCATCGGTTAGTGATGGAGGAGAAATTAGGTAGGTTACTGGATGAACATGAACAAGTTCATCACCTTGATGAAAATAAGCTCAATAACCATCCTGATAACCTAAAAATTGTTTCATTAGAAGAACACGCAGAGATTCATTGGAAAACAGAAGAAGCAAGAAAGGCTCAAAGTGAGCTGATGAAAAAGATCAGATCAAAGAAGTTCTGGTCAACCAAAAGCTAACTCACTCAGAGACACAAAAAACTATGGCTCTTCAAGAAGCGGACTACGTGCCAGTCCTTAAATACGGCGGCTCGTCTGCGAACACAATTCCACAAACAATTACCTCGACTGATTCACAGGCATTTGCTGTAGGTCGTCAGGGTGCAACAAATCCATGCTTCCAGGTTGATGCGTCAACTTCGTCCAATGTCACCGGAGTTAAAGTTACTGGCGCAGCAACTGGTACCGCTGTTGCGGTAGTTGCTACAGGTTCAGCAACTGATGAGTTGATGACACTGGATGCTAAAGGCGCGGGAACAATTAAGATCGCTACAATTTCGACTGGTATCGTGACGATTGGTACTGGTTTGGTACATCGTGCTCAGGTTCTCGCTTCAAGTGGGAACACCACAATGACCACTGCAATGAGCGGCTCGACCATGTTGCTCGATGGTGCGGGTACGGATTACACCCTCCCAGCTATCGGTGCCGGTGATGTTGGTGTGTATTTTGACTTTGTATCCACAATTATTTCGACCAGCCAAACTATCACTGCAGGTGCAGCAGATCTATTGACTGGTGGTATCACCATCGCAGATGTTGGTGCCGCTGGAACTGATTTCTTTGCGCCTGATGTCACAGACGATTTGGTCATTTCATTGAATGGTACGACCAGTGGTGGTGTAGCTGTCGGTTCCTGGTGCACATTAACTGCGATTTCGGCCACACGTTGGTTTGTACAAGGGGTTTTCTGTGGTTCAGGAACTCTTGTAACTCCATTCTCTTAACATTATTTATTTATGGCTACTCAATTAGCAGGCCCAACATTAGTTGCTGCTCAGGGTATTTATACCTCTAGCGCAACTCAGCTACACAACATCGGTGAATACATGATGACCAACGATGGGCGTGGTTATCGGTATTGTAAGGCAGGCGGTACAGCTTTAGTTGCTGGTAAAATTCAGCAAGCTAAAGCAGAAGACACTTCAAACGAACAGGAAGTAACAATTACTAACGCCGCTGTCGGCGATACGACAATTGTGTCAACAGATACAGTAACTCTCGCGGTCAATCTTTTGGCCGGTGGTTATTTGATCGTTTCAGAAGGCACACTTGGGGTTGGTCAGATGTATAAGTTGAAGGGTAATACAGCCGCTGCTGCCGCTGTGGTGACCTACAACCTTGAGGACAACGAGTCTGTGCGTGTAGCCACTACCGGCACATGCAAAGTTGACACTAAGGTCAACCCATACATGTCCATTATTGTTGCTCCTACCACTCAAACTTCGGCAATTGTTGGTTGTGCTCAGCACACCATCGCTGCCAGTGAATTTGGTTGGGTTCAAACCCATGGTGTTTGTGCGATCCTCGCTCAGGGAACTGTCGTTGTCGGTGATGGTCTTGTGCCAGCCAACACGTCAGTTACTGGTACTGTCGTAAGCCGAGCTGATGCTTCGCTTGAAGCTTCGATTGGTTATGCATTGCATGGTGCAGCGTCTACGGACTTCGCTTTGGCCTTCTTGACCATTGATTAATAAGTCTCAAATCAGTTTGGCCGTTCTGCTAAAAACGGCCGCTGGAGCTAATCAGCCGCCTTCTCCAAGCGGGCGATATACATTTATGGAAGCAGTGCTCTTCACCAATTTTAGTAACGACGTTTTTACACATGAGTGGGATAAACAGTCGTATACCTTTCAACCAGGGCAGACGATTTATTTGCAAGACTACCTTGCACGTCATTTCGCAAAACATCTGATTGATCGTGAGATCAATAGGATCGACAGAAATACTAGTGATATATTGCTTCGTGAGCAAATGATGAAACGTTGTGTGGCTGGTACTTCAACTCCTACCGCATCTGCAGTACAGATTGAAACTGAGATTCTTAATAAGAACGAAATAGGTGCATCTGAGCCAGAAGTAGATGAAGAGAAGAAAGCTTGGTGCGATTCATGTGACGCCAAGGGTGTGCGGCATAAGAAGGATTGTCCGAAAAGTAGAGAGAGCCAGTCAGCAAAAGAAGAAACCTTTGAAGGTTTAGATGAAACTCCTCGAACCTAAAGAAATTAAGAAGTGGCAGCAAACAGCTATTGAAGCAACTCAAAAGAGAACTGCTGCTGTTTCTGCCGTTCTGAAACAAGAAGAACAAGCTCTTAACACTTTACGTACCCACAAAGTTTCAGAGATGAAAAAGATTGAAACAGAGCTCGTTTTTATCCAGGAGAAACTTCAGGCTAGTAAAAAGATTCTTGAAGAAGAGTTGCATATTCTGGAAAAGAGGAAACGAGAAGCTGAAAAGCCACTTGATACGTTCCGTAAAGTTCTAGCAGCTCGTGACCTTGAACAGGACACAAGAGAGCAGGAAATTGAGGCGAGTTTTCGTCGCTTCAAAGATTTACAGGACGTGTACCTACAAAATATCGATGCTCTTTACGTGGCAAGAGAAGAATTTGAAGAGAAGAAGAAAAATACTGCAACTCATTTAGCGTCAGAAGAACAAAAGATTCTTATCTTGAAAGATCAACAAATACAAGCTCTAGATCAGGCACGGAAAACAAACAAAGAAGCTGAGCTTCGAGTGCTTGCTGTAGAGATTCGTGAAGAAGAATGCAAGCGACTTCTGGCTTCTACTCTCGCTAAGGAAGATTGGTTGGTAGAACAGCAGAAGAATTTAGAGGTGGAGAAGAACCATTTGGCTAGTCAACAACAATCTTTACAAACCGCGTTCGTCGAGGCTAGAAAAAAGAATTTACTTTGATATGGCTCAAACTGGTATCGACAACAATCGTGTAGCTACTGCCTTGGCCGTGGATACTAACAATGTGACGCAGCCGTTGCGTGTTGATGCCGCAACAAGTCGTTTACTGATAGTCATAACCCCAATGGTCACTACCACCCCCGCCACGTTAGCTTTGAAGATTGATGACAATCGAGTTGGTACTTCAGAAGTAGTGACAGATGATGCTAACGAAACTGTCACTCCACTTATTATCGATACTCGAACAGGTTTTCTATTTGTCGATGTTTTAGAAGAATAATTTATGTCTAATGCAAAAAGGGATAATAATCGCAAAGTTACTTTAATGGGGGTTACTGATGATGCAAATCTCACACCTACAAATTTTATTGTTGACCCAACTTCAAAAAGATTGAAGGTATCAGCAACTATCTCAGGAGGACTTTTTCAATTCGATGCTACCGCTGGTGCCACGGGAGCTGATTATACAACTGTGGCTGCCGCGGTCGCTGATAGTAAAGTAAATATTTTAGTAATTAATTCTACGACTGAGGTTGCAAATACTGCACTTTTAGCAAATACAACGATCACTATTTTATCGGTGGCTACGATCGCGATGGCTGCTAAACAATTCACTGCGGCAGCCGCTAGAACGCTAACTATAAAAGGAGAGGGAACCTTATCTTACACACAAACAACTGGCGGTGGGTTGCAATTATTTGATGGTGCCGCAGGTTCAATTCTTGTGATGAATGGGGTGACATTTACAAACGCTTCGACACAAGATAATTGTCCTTTGTCTTATCTTCAAGAACGTATAACTAACATCGTAATTAACTTATCTAATAAAGATGCTGGAGGAATTGACGCCACTACAGATGGTGGATATTACGACAATATAAAGCTGGTGGGTGGCGGGACGACTTGTTCAAATGGGTTCAGGACTAATTCAGGGATTGATTGTGTGGTCAGCAATATCTCATTATCTGGCACGTTCGTAACTGGCGATGCCTCTGGAACTTCCACAAAATGTTGCGCTACTTTTGGCTCAGACACGACTGTAAATAATGTTTCGCTACATACGAGTGGGCGAGTAGATATGCTTTCAGCTGCGTACAATTTAAATAATGTGTCTTCTTTTGATGATCTTTTTATTATTTTGACTGGAAATAATAAGAATATTTCCAACTTATTTCTGAATGGTGGAAATTTGGACTTAGCCGCAACCGACCAAAATAAAATTAGCAATGTTCAAACTCTCGGTTTGATTGATATGACAGATACCGGAGCTACTAATCACTGTCTCTCTAATTGTCGCTTTACTTCAGCCATGACAGTAGCTGGGGATAGAAATAAATTCACCAACTGTGACATTTTGGGTGGTGTGTCTGTCTCAAGTGGTGCGGATAATAACAGTTTTGTTAATTGTCAGGTGGGCGTGGATGCTGGTGCTGGTGCCCTAACTATCACGGTGGTGGCTGGGTCAAATAATACCCGTATTGTGGGCTGTATGACTGATGCTGCAATTTCGGATGCGGGGACAGGTACAACGACAGCCGCTAACATTGTCTACTAACATTATTTATATGCCGCAATCAATGCTCAATCATGTCGGAACTTTAACGGAGGTAGCGATTGATACCGCAACAGCGGCTACTTTGGAGGTGATAGCTGCTACGGCTGGACAAACAATCCGTATTTATAAAATCTTTCTTTTCTGTGGAGCGGCTAACACCATCACACTCAAAAACGGTTCAACTAATTTGATGGGGGCGATGGCGGTTACGGCTGGTGGTGGGTTTGTTATTGATCCTGATGCTGGTGGTCACTGTCCGATAACTCTGACTTCTGGCAATGCCTTCAATATCTTAATCGGCTCGTCTCAACAGGTATCTGGTCGAGTTTGGTATATCAAAGAATAACCACACTTTTATGTCTTCTATATTTGGTGGTGGGGGTGGAGTAACAGTGGGTACAACAACGGTGACTGGTGGTACAACCGGCTCTGTTTTGTTTGTTGGTGCTTCCTCAGTACTTCAACAAGACAACACTAATTTCTTTTGGGATGACACCAACAACCGTCTAGGTCTTAGAACAGCATCTCCAAGCTCGATCATGCACATGAACGGTGGAGATTCCTACCGAGGTTTTGCCGCGAATACCTTTTTAGGAACCGCCACCAATATTTCCATGATGATGGAGGAGAGTGCAAATAATTCTGCGACAGCGTTTGCTTCAGTGTCTGCGGTATTCAATTTGTATGTAAAAAGTGGCTCTGGAAATTTTGGAGCAAGTGATGTGAAGATGACGGTGGCCTCGACGGGCTCGGTTGTATTCACGCAGACAGTTCAGACTTCCGGCACGCCGACTCATATCAAGTTTACGGGCGCAGCGCACACCACGCTTGCCGCTATAACAGAGGCGATTGACATTGATTTCGCGCTTAACAGAACGGTGCAGTTTGCAACTGGTGGGTTTGCGGCACAACGTGCAGTCGTTTTCCGCGCGCCTACCTACGCAGCCGTTGGAGCGTCCGCTATTACTGCTATCGCGTCGGTTGCTATCACTGGCCCGGCGGTCGCGGGAACGAACGTGACAACTTCGGATGCTCTGGCTTTATGGATTCAATCTGGGCGTAGCCGTATCGACGGGACACTTGGTATCGGAGCGACATCAGGTGTGGGGACTGTTCTTGGTGTAGTTCAGGCTGGTCAGGTAGGGACGGTGAAGCCAGTATTCGCCCTTAACGGCGGCGCACACGCCACGATGACGGCGAGCACGGAGTATGTCGACTGCAGCATGGACTTCTCGCGGACGGTTTCATTCAGCGCGGGGGCGATTACAACTAACCGCTCGATGTTCCTCTCGCCGCCTACGCTCGCGGCCGGAGGTGCCTCCGTCATCACCACGGCGGTTGGTCTTTCCATTACTACTTCGCCAGCGGCGGGATCTAACGTAACTATCACCAACGACTTTGCGTTGCGTGTCGGAGGATCGGTGTCCATCGGCCCAACCTCAGCCGCTCAGCGTTACGCCCCAATTAACGTCCCTGCTCACACGGTTACGGTGACAGGTACGACGCAGGTAACGGCAGCTGGTAGTTTTTCGCAGATCGCTATCGATACACTAACCATTACTGATGCGTCAGCAGTAACCATCGACGCCGTGGCTGGTCTTTATATCGCCGCAGCTCCTGTGGCGGCAGGTTCGGTGACGCTCACGAAGTCATACTCTATGTGGATTGACGCGGGGCTTCCGCGCATCGATTCCGTGACTGCCAACAATACAGTCGCTACTGTTCTCACTGCCGTCGGTCCGACTGGCGCGAACACAACAGTGCAGGAGTGGTTGACGATTGATATTAACGGCACAACACGATTTATTCCTTGTTGGTAAATTTATGCCAGATTCTATTATTAAAAATGCTGATGGTAACTTGGAGATTCAACCATCGGCGGTTCTGCCTCCTAAAGTAATTATTACTGGTGAAAAAGCTAAGTCAGACCTTGCGGAGGCTAAGGCCGAGCAAGCTCGATGCCAAACACAGATGCTGGAATGTGATAGTAATGTAGCTCAAAAGCAAAAGGTTTTTGATGACTGCAAAGCGCTAGGTGTTGTTGTTCCTCTAGACGTAGTTCCTGGAAAATAAATATGAACCGTTTGTCTGGCAAAGTAAGCGTTGACCAAGGGCTACTTATCCGCGTGGATGAGCGGGTTAATTCGTTGCAGAAAAAACTGGATGATGGGTTGGTTGAGTTGAAACAACAGCTCCATTCCCGCTTTACTGAGTTAGATGTTCGCATTGCGATGTATGATGAAAAGTTTGTTTGGCGAAAAGAGTTTGATGAGAAGTTAGATGTTTGTAAGAAGGTGTCAGATGAAAATTTGGAGGCATTAAAAACTAAAGTAGATGACCTTCGAGGGATATTCAGATGGATTGGTGCAACGGCTGGCGGAGCTATTGTACTAGCAATAATGAGCTTAATTCTTAAATAAAGAGTATGAGTAAGCTTCAATGGCCTTTGGATAAAATCTTTATCACGCAATCATTCGGAGCAAATCCTGCTACGTATAGACCGTTTGGTTTGAAAGGACATGATGGAATTGATTTGCGTACTCGATTCATTGACTCACCCCTGGGTCGGCGATATGTAACTGCAGTGGCTGACGGAGTGATGGAAGAGATACGTCATGACATAAAAGGTTATGGGATTCATATCCGTCACCGTCTTGATACTGGTGAGCTCGTGATCTATGGCCACCTTACAAAACCATATGTAAGTCCTAAACAACGTGTGAAAGCGGGGCAGAGGATAGGTCTTTCTGGGAATACAGGATTTTCCAGTGCTCCGCACTTGCATCTAGAAATTAGGCCTAGAGACGAGCCGAAAAATAACGGATACGCTGGTGCAGTAGACCCGAAACCTTACTTTTATCCAATAAAATAACCTCACTTATATGATTTACGGTTACATGAAGCAGCTGAAAGTCGATGGCTCTGGAGAGTTCGCATTTATTAAAATTGGCGGAGAGAACGAAGAAGAACTGCATGCTAAACACGATACATACCAAGCTGACGATTGGGCTGATGCTACAGAAGAAGAGTACAACGATTCAATCAAAGCAGTTGAGGTTGACCAGATTGCTCAAGAGATTCAAGAAGAGAAAGCTGAGGATAATATAATTGTTTAAATTATATGGCCAAGAAATCTCAGGAAGAACCAACAATGCAAACGGTGGCTTATACGGCTAACGTAAATTTGGAACAACCAAAAGGTTTCTTGGCCGTGTTGGAGGGGAAAAGAACGTACATTGTTGCTGGTCTAGGTGCGATTGTGGTTGGTCTTTGGTTAGCGAATATTATCGATAACAACATGGCGGATAAGTTATTGGCTCTCCTCGGGTTCGGAGGTTTGGCCGCGCTTCGTGCTGCTAAGAAATAAGTATGAAATCATATACCGAGCTCCGTAACCAATTTGGCTCGCTGGCGATCAACAACTCGTCAACTAATTTGACGCTCGGCGATGAACTTATAAATGACTCGCTACGCAATATTTACGCGATGGGCGATTGGGATTTTCTTGAAAAAACAGCGACAGCTTCCACTGCTGCGAGCACACAATTTTACGCGCTACCTTTCGATTATTCCAAATTGAAAGGAGTGACAATAACTATTGGCAGTTTTATCTATACCCCAAAAGAAGTTCCTAACCGTGAGATGTGGGACAGGCTTAATGAATCGTCAACAACTTCTGACATTCCTGAGTTTTTCTTTATCTTTAATGGACAGTTAGGTTTCTTTCCAAAACCAGCAAGTACAACCTCCAATGCGATCACTTATATCTATCGTCGTCGTGTCGCTGATTTGAATGTAGCTGATTTTTCAACTGGTAACGTGAGTGCAATTACTAGCGGTTCGACTACAGTCACCGGTGCCTCAACCTCATGGACTGTACCGATGGCTGGACGGTTTCTACGCGTAACTCATACCAACACTGCCGGAGCCTCTGGTGATGGACAGTGGTATGAAATATCATCGGTAGCTAGTTCCACATCTATTGTGCTGACCAAGGCTTACAACGGTACAACCATTACAGCGAATACGGCCTATAAAATTGGTCAAATGTCATTCTTGCCAGAGGAGCACCAAAATCTACCAGTATATAAAGCACTACAGATTTATTTCATGTCAGTACAACCTGAGCCAGTAAGGTCACAAATGTACGGTCAATTATACGAAGACGGTGTTATGAGATTGAAAGCTGACCATTTAGATAAAACACATAATGTGGTTGTAGAAGATATAGGCGTAACCCAAATAAACCCTAACCTTACCGTGACCCTTTAAGGTATGGCGACCAAGGTAATCATAATAGATTCGATTATCGGAGGCTGGGCAAAATCAGCTTATTTTGCACGACCTGATGAGTTTGCCTGGTCACAGGCCATTGATCCTGATGTTGCAATTGGTGGTTCACAGCAAATTTTACAACCATCCGGGATGTTGTGTCCGGTTGGCTATTCTAAATTTTCAAGTACGAATGTTACAGCAGCAGTGGTCGCCATAATTACTGAGCCGAAAGATGCCTTAGTTTACGCGGTTTTAACTAATGGAAGGTTGATTTCTTATAGTACATCTTTAGCTAGCGAAACTCTTGTCGGGACTGTGACAGGTTCAAACGCACAAGGTGCTGCGTATTACAATAATTATATTTATATTTTTGGCACCGGCGCATCTAAAGATGATGTGTCTCGATATGGGCCACTCAATAACTCGCCAACATTAGTTGATAATGTGTGGAAAGGAGCCACGCTTGGCTCACAATCGGCCTTAACCAATACAACTTACCCTGCTATTTCTGGGTCGAATTTAATGCCTAATCATTGGGCAAAGGTTCACACTGACAATGCTTTATATTTTTGTGATGTAGTGAATGGACGCGGAGTTATTCATAAAATAAAAACAACGAAAACAACTGATGAAGGTGACACAAATGATGGGTCATCATTTAATGTTTTAGATTTACCATCTAGTTTTTTTCCGACATCGGTTGAATCTTTCGGGACTGATTTAGCAGTTTTGGCTATTCCTTCTTTGAACGCTACCCTAATCCAGGGGAACGCTACATTGTTTTTGTGGGACACAATATCAGACACTTTTTATCGACAAGTGCCTCTACCTGATACTTGGGGCACCGCCATGTTAAACCACAATGGCACGCTTAAAATTTGGAGTGGTGGCCAAAATACTAGAACGCGTATTTTAGCTTATTACGGTGGCAATTCCGTGACTGAAATTGGCTCAATGGAGTTAGGTTCACCACCTTTAGCGGGAGCCGTGGATTCTGTAGGTGGTAGGTTGGTCTTTGCTGGTATAAACGGTGGTACCCCAAACGGTAGTGAAGGTCAGGTTTTTGCTATGGGGAGTAACAAGTTTACTTTTCCTTTAGGTCTTCATGGTATTGCACAAAGTTCAAGTAGCTCAGCAAGTGCGATTACTGCTCTTAAATACGTTCGTTCGGTAACAGAATCTCCTTCTGTTTATGATAGTTATCCTCAGTTAATATTTGGATTTGAAGCTGGTGCTAGTTTTGGTATTGACCAAGAATCATCTAGCGCAACTTCAAACGCTATTTACTTTTCACAAATATTTAAAGTGGGTGCGCCATTTACTCTCAGGAGTATGCGACTAGCGTTTGATCGTGATTTAACGGCTAGTACCATTTTAGCGATTCAGTTTAATTTAGACGGAGGCCAAGACCAGTCAACAACATTTTCTATAGACGGCACAAGCCATTCTGGGAAAAGTGTTTTGTTTCAGTTTCCATCTAGCGGCACCACTATGGTGCGTGGTGTGCAAGATTTTTTCTTCAAGATTCTTTGGAACGCCAGCGCACCATTAAACATACTTCTGCCAATTAAAATAGAGTTGGAGGTCGAAGATTGGCACACGACAGCTTAATATGGAAGATTTTAAGCAATATTCACCACCAAAAGAATCGGAGTTCCTCACTGAGGATGATGTTCGACGCATTGTGACTCAAATGGATGGAACTGATTTTAATGCTTCAGAAATGCGTATTGATAAACAAAACGGTTTCTTTGGCGTCACCCTTCCTATCGTTACAAATTTACCAGGTACAACAGCCCAAACTGCTGCCAATTTCACCACTCCATTCTTTATTGCTAATCGAACTTACGAAGTAATCACAGTTACTGAACGACACGAAACGGCTGGTTCTGATGCTGGTGCTGTGACTGTTCAGCTTAAAAAAGTACCATCAGGAACAGCTCCTGGGTCAGGAACGAGTATATTAACCACAGCCTTGAGTTTAAAAACTACCGCCAACACCAACCAGTCAGGTACCGTTTCGTTAGTTATTACTAGCTCTATCGCTGATCGTGTTTTGGTGGCCGGTGACGCTCTCTCGTTACTCTCTTCTGGGACACTGACAGCATTAGTCGGAGTGACAGTTTCCGTGTTACTCAAGGCAATTTAATTTTTATATGGCTTTATATACTCTCGATCAATTACGTAGTGCGACTCAAGATCAATTAAAAACTGACGCGGGTTTGAATACCGCGTTGTCGAAGTTTATGCGGCCAGAGTGGATGACACGTGATGCTGGTCGGTTTAATCAAATTAAAAATTCTCAATTAGGTGGAATAGAAAAGGGTCTGTACCAAGATATTGGTAAGAATATCGAGCGTTATGGAAACTGGAATGCCACTGGGCTAGACGCGGGAAGTCAGGCGATTTTGGATAAAGAACGCTCAAAAGCCCAACAAGGCATTGATAGAAGTTGGGCTGAATTTACTAATGCCGGTATTGACCCTAATTCTGTGGGTCAACTTGCTGCATACGCCAAAACCATCGGCTATGACCCAATTAGTAAATCTTTTACAAGCGGCGGACAGACAGCACAACAATCGGCTGATAAGGTAGCTCAAGGTACTGATTGGTCACGGGTGAATCTCGCAGGGCAAGCCAATACATTTACACCAGTTTCTCAAGGTACCCCAGCCGGTCAGACAGGTGTTGACCCTCTTGCTGTACCTATCGTTTCACAAGGCACAACGCCGATGGCACAAGGTCAAATGGGGGCTGCACAATCTGCTATTAACTTCCGACCTGGACTGAATGCGCAACAACAAGCGGGTATTCAGGCGTTGTCACGTAAACCTTCTAATCAATGGACTGACACTGATCGAGCTAATTGGAATTACGCTACCAACGGCTCGGCGATGCCTGGACAAGGTGTTGTTCCGACCCCAGGAGGCTCTACACCGTCTCCAATGGGTGGAACTGGCTCATACACCGAAAGTATGACCGGAGGCACCCCTACGAGCACTGGAGAGGCTCAAACAGGTACGCCACAGTCTGATTACGAGAAACAACTCCAAGCTTTGTACGATCAGATCGCAAGCCAACAAGCCCCAACGCAGGAGGAGATGGATGCGCAAAAGCAAATAGATAATTTGATGAGTAGCGAGGCCATGGGTCTGAATAAGATTCGTGACCAAGCTATCCCAATGAATTTTCTCGTTGGGCAGTCAGCTGCCTTACAACGTCAAGCAATTGCTCAACAACAACCATTAACGCAGCGCTTAGCGAGACTGCAAGCACAACGCGCTGGGGCCATTGATGTTTCGAAGACTAAGCTCTCGGCAGCAGAGAAAATACAAGAAATACAACGACAACGTCAGGCAGACCAAGCAGCATCGAATAAACAAAGTTCACCAATTTCTATTGGTGGTTCTTTAGTGCAACTTAATCCAGCTACAGGAAAGTACGAGGCGGTATATCAAGGCGCCTCGAAGGCTAGTAATCTTGACACTAGTGTTCAAGAAATCAATGGCCATAAAATTCTTATCAATAACCAAACAGGCGAAGCGATAAAGGATTTAGGTGCATACAAAACAACTTCCGGTGGCTCTTCCAGTTCTTCGGGTGGTTCTACAAAATTACAATCAACTCAAGCCTTGGGTGGCAGCATGCAGGATTTGTATGATACCTATAACGGTGTCCCTGCATTAAAATATGCCGAGATGCGAGGTAAGGCTAAGGATAAATTAGCTTTTGATCTGCAATATAATTGGATGTTGCAGGATGGTGATCCTGGTATTCAAGCCGCATGGTTGAAACCTACTGGCAGCGGTACTACCACAACTGCAACTTCTTCTGCCGGGTCATCTGCAGCTGATTTACTAAATAGCCTTAAGTAGATTATACATTTTATGTCCCTCCTTAATTCCATTTCGGGTCAGCTTCAAGCTATCAAAGCCCGTGCCGCGGCTGGTCTTCAGTCTGCTCAGGAGGGCATAAAGAATTTGGCAGCCACGATGGCAAACCAGGCCAACTCTGGTGTTAAAAATGTTGTAACTGAAACCAAGAAAATACTACCTGCTGCACCATCTAAACCGATGGTTTTTCCGGTTGCGCCAACAAATACAGCTGCGATGCAGGTAATACGAAAAAAAGGTATTGAGCCCGGCATTCCGATTGGTTTTCCTACTAGCACACGAACAACAGATTTACCAAACAATATTATAAATCGTGGTGTTAAAAACTTACTCGGTTCGTCATTATTACAAACTCCTGGTGAGCGTGCGATGGCCGCACAAGCTGCTTTAGAAAAAAAAGGCGTATCTCCAGAAATTGCTGCGAGATCTGCTGGTCTGAATGAAAATGTGCCAGCACAACTCAGAACTTCTCCACTTGCTACGGCAAAAGCAACATCTGGATTAAATCCAGAGCAAGCCAAAGCACTGCGAGACTTCAATACTAAGCAATCTCTCGGGGCTGTTTTAGACGTTGCGGGAATCGTACCAGTTGGTGCGGCTGAAAAGGCAGCCGCAAAAGGGGTGAAGGGATTGATTGGTAAGAAGATTATTGAACATGAAGCGGGCGCGATTCCTGCTGTTGCAAAACACATGGAGCCTTTTGTAGAGCAAGCTAAAAAATACGCTACCGCTGAAGAATTTTTGAATGTTGTAAAAAGTAAGGCAGCAGCTAATGGTAAAACTGTTACTCCAGAAGTTGAGAAAGAATTGATTGAATTTCATGCACAAGCCACTGCAAAACCAATTGCAGCTAAAACTTCTACACCAGAAAAAGTCGCAGAACTTGCCCGCAAACAAGAAGATAAATTATTTCTTGAACACGCGGCACAAACTGGTGAACATGGAGAAATTGCTGATGCGTACAAAACAGCTATTGCTAAAAAAGAACATGTAGCAGCTACAAAAGAAGCTGTGGTTTTTCCTAATGAGGAGATGGAATATGGTTTTCAGAATTTCAAATCATCCGCAAATAGAAGCCCGAAACTTCTTAGCATGGATGTTGACCAAATTAGAAAGAATTTAGTTGATGCTGAAGGTAAGTTTTTTTCTGGTGCCAACTCAAGCGGACTTACTGATAATGCTCTACTGGATAAATATAAAGCACGAATTGCCAAAGAAAAATCGCTGCCACAAATTGATACCTCTTTGATAAAGAATTATGAGAAAAGTGGCAAGAAAATGGAGACGATAAATAAGAAAATTCCTACAATAGAAAATACGAGTGGGTTACAAGAAACAATCGCTCCACACATTACTGACCTGCCAACCATCACAAAACCACCTATAAAACCGCAAGATACAGTCGGCAATATTCGTGTTGATAAATTTGCAATTCATCCATCGGCTGAGGGTGAATTGAAGCAGATTATCAATGACAACGCCGGCTTTTTAGAACAACGTCGTGGCACACAATCTTTTGCTGAAACTGAAACATTAGCAAAAGAACTTACGCCAAAGATTAAACTTAAACCAGGTCAATCTCTCAACGCTGAGGAGTTACAAAATCTCGGGAATACCGTAGCTTCACTCACTAAAAAAGTAGCTGATATTGCCACTGAGGTTGGGAAAGTCGGTGGTAATTCTGAGCTGGCATTACTCAGGCTGGCTGCTGCTCGTGAGGAACTTACATTCGCCACAGCCTCATACGCCGGTGCGACCGCTGAAGCTGGGCGATCTCTTTCCATTCTCCGCAACATGCGTCAAGCGTTGGAAGGTGGAGACACAAAACTTATCAAACAAGCATTAGAAAATTCTGGGAATAAAAAAACAAACGAGGAAATTCTAAAACGCATCGCAGCGTTTGGTGATGACGAAATTGGAAAGTATCGATTTGTGAGCGGGCTTTCAAAAGATACTTGGATAACCAAGACCACTAAGTTTTTCAATTGGTTTTATTATTCAAACCTTTTATCTGGGCCACTAACTCACATAAAAAACACATTTAGTAACGCTGCTAAATTAGGTTTTGATGTTGGAGCGACACCAGTGAACGCAGCGGTAGATTTAGCTAAAAGTACAGGTGCAAAAATTGCTGGCAAATCACGTCCTCGTGAAGTGTATTTTGGCGAAATACCAGAACAATTAAAAGGAGTATGGGCTGGTACGAAAGAAGGCTCGAAAAAAGCTTTGTTCATGATGCAAAATGGTTTCTCACTTTCTGATGTTGCAAATTCTGAGTTTCGACATTCGGAACCATTCAAGGGTATTTTACCGAACGTCATTTCTCGCTCTCTACAAGCCTCAGATGACTTCTTTCGTTCGATGAGTGCAGGAGCTGAGTTGTATGGAAATGCTTGGTCTAAAGCCACCGCAGAGGGTTTACGGGGTGAAGCACGAGCTGCCAGGGCGGCCGAATTGGTAGCCAATCCAACTAAAATAATGTTGGAGCAGATGGATAGAGCCGGAGCGCAAGGTGTGTACCAGCAAACAGAAGATAAATTTACAAAAGGTATTTTAAAGCTACGTCAGGACTGGGAGATAATTGGAAAAGATGGCTCTGTCCATAAAATTTTCAACCCGGCTAAATTTGTTGTTCCGTTCGTAAAAACACCAGCGAACATATTTAAATCTGGTATTGAACTTTCTCCTGTTGGAGTAGTCACGGGAGCATTCAAAAAAACAGCTCGCGAATCTTCACAAGCACAAGGTCGCGCTGTTCTTGGTACTGCTATTTTAAGTTCTCTTGCCTTCATGGCAGCGGATGGAGAAATTACCGGCAATGGTCCGAGCGACCCGGCTGTTCGTGATGCGCTGTACTCAAAAGGTTGGCAGCCAAATTCAGTGAAGATTGGTAATAAATACTACTCGTACCAAACCACGCCGATGGCGGTACCGTTTTCTTTGATGGGTGCGGCGGCGGATGCTTGGGTGTATGAGGGTAAGAAGCCAAGTGTTGGGGCTATTGCTTTTCAAGCTGGAAATTCATTACTCAATCAATCTTTTCTATCAGGATTATCAGCATTACAAAAAGCTACAGCTGACCCTAGTAGATACGGTGACCAGTTTATAGAGGGTCTTGCCACGGGTTTTGTCCCACTCTCAAGTGCTTTAGGGCAAACAGCTCGAGCAACTGATCTCACTATTCGTCAACCCAAAGGACTCAAAGAAAAAATTCAATCAATCATTCCTGGACTTACACAAAAACTCCCCGCAAAACGTAATGTGCTTGGAGAAGAATCCAAAAGACCGGGTGGTTTTTTAAATCAATTTAATCCTGTTAAATCTTCCAAAGAACTTGACACACCCATTCAAAAAGAATTGGATTCTTTCGATTTTGTGTTGAGTGTACCGGGGAAAAGTTTTGATAAACGGACGATGAATAACAAACAATATTCCACATTTGTAGAAATTTCTGGTGGGTTTAAAAAGTCTGTTTTAAGTGTGTTGTTTAAAACATCGGATTGGCCAACTCTTGATAATGAAACTAAAACAAAGATGGTCGAAAAAGCAGTCTCATACGCAAACGATCAAGCCCGACGAAATTTAAGAGGTGAGGTTGAGCTTGATTATTTTAATCTGGCGCATCCCCAACTTAATTCAACTCAACGTGAGTGGCTCAATACATTTATCACTACTACAGATTACAAAAAGCTCCCCCCGGAAACCCAGAGAGAACTTATGACACAAGCGTGGCAAAAACTTCGTAACAAACAATAATTATTGGTATTTGTCGCTGAAGCCAGAACCATTGTCCCCGTCACTTCCGTGTTTATCCATAAAACCACGCCAAAAAAATCCTGCTATAAACGCTGGAATAAGAAGTAAGTACATATTATTTTCTCACTAACCCAACCAACTGATGAACAACAACCATAATAACTAGGAACAAAAACACTCCTGTAATGATAGACATTAAGCTCATACTTTTGGGATAAAACATTTATCTTCGTACTTTACTAGTACGATACCAACCCAGACCACGATAGCAGCTACTACCGCAACGCCTGTCATGGTGTCCGATTGATCTGAGCTTAGGCTGAGGATATCCCCTACAACGTTACCCAATAACGTACCGGCGACGAGAAACGCCATGAGGTACAAATACCCCAAAAAGATGTTGAGTGTGATTCTAGCGACGCGTGGGATGTTATTCATATACAACTCTGTATATCACACTCCGCTTTCCTTGTCCACATCTGTTGAGGATAAGGGTGCACAACAGCCTTAAATGCTTGCAATAAGGAAGTTATCCACCAAACAAAAGACACACCCTTTCGGATGTGCTATTGTTCTCGTGTCTAAGGAGAGGATTGGATTGATTTGTAGCTAAAGGATAGCTGCCCACCCAAACTCTGTCAAACGACAGGGTATTTTTTATACCCACTAAGATAAAGTTCCAGCTTTTCAACTTGCGGTCTTCTTTATCTTCTTACGACTAAAACTGCAATTGCCTACGATCAACGAAGCCAAAGCCATTGGACCTCTGAAGCCTGGAGAAGTAGTTTCAACTAGCTAGCCCCGAGTTGAAATAACACCATTCCTGCAATTAGGGTTTCACGCGTCCATCTCCTTTGTCTTTGTTGTGTCAGTAGTTGTCTTAATTGAATATCGCTCCGTCTCCCGACTATCGGCCCCGTAGCCCCGTCGCAAGGAGAAGGACGGTTAATACAACAACAAGCAATTATGGAGACAACAAGAGGATTCTTAGAGAAGAAAGAGTGTCCGTGGTGTTCAAGAAAGCCGCTGTACTTTATTCATACAAGACACGCAGCAAGGAATAACATACGCATGATTTGCATGATTGGCAGGAGAGAAAAGGATTGTAAGTATACAGTTTCGTTACCTTGGAAAGATTTGAATGCTGAAGAGTTGTTAGCATTAGCAGCGTTAGGAATTAAACGTTGTAAGAAAAATAAGGCCGAAGGGCGTTGGTATTTATAAGATATTTGTTAATAGAAAATAATATGAAACGAATTACTTACGTCTGCGATCATTGTAAAGAAGAAATTACTATTGAAGATTTAGGTTATGGAATGGTTCTGAATAATTTTCTTGACCCTATAAGATATTATGGAGAAATTTGTTCAGTTTGTTCTGAAAAAGTAAGGAAATTTTTAGCCGATGAAAAAAAATAAATATGAGCAAATTATATTCACCTTTAGAATGGCGAGAAGGCGATGGGAAGTTTCATTATTTGTGTTCAAAACTCCACACAGAAATCATGAATAATTACCCACCAAATTTAACAGCGTTTACATGCTGTGAGTGTTCTGATCATCAGGGTTGTGATTATGAGAAACCAAGAAGTGGATTTCCAAAATGTTTGTATTGTAAAGGCACAATTCAATCTACCCAAGAAGGTGATAGATGTTGGACTTGTAATCCGCCGAAATTTGTAAAAATTCATGGTAAAAGCACGTTTCAAACAATGAAATTAAAGGTGAACGTTAAGCCTGGCGATATTATTACTCAAGATCAAGTTATGTGTCAGCAATGTGATATGGAAGATCATGTTATGAATAACAACGATACAGCCATAGGAACTGGTGTTTTAAAAACCGCTGAAGAATTAGAAGAGTATTATCAAAATAAGAAATGCAAACATTTTGATGAATAATATGAAAACCTGGATTTACTTTCTTATTCGTCGGGTAGGTCAAACAAAAGTGTTTGATTTTCTCTTTCCTCATGTGTTTGTACACAAGGCAGGAACTGCTTGGTCTGCTGTTCCTTACGAGCCTGGATACGAAAGTGACTGTGGGTATAATGCTGTTCGCAAATATTCAGACTGGAATCCATTGGTTTACATTCCAGAGTATGAAAAAACAGAAGATAGAGCTAAGAAAAGATGGGGCTATACCTCCCCAAAGGTATAGTAACTTATCCACACACAATGTGGACAATAGTGTAGTGAGGAGGTAGGATTTAGGTATATGAAAATAGAAAACATTGATGAAAATGCAGGTTATCAATCTCATGAGGATTGTTGTGTGCGTCACTATCATCCGTCTCTCATTTTAGAGGACATGAAAAATAGTAAGGCTAAAAAGGTTACGATAGAAATGAGAGATGTAGACAATAAATTATTGACCCGAACGATCATTAGTCGTGACATGCGAAAAAAAGACAATAAATTATAAAAATATGAGTGACACTATTTTCCAAATCCCCAGTGAGATATCAAAAGTTACCTCAATGGCTCGGCGTAGCATCCGTCTCCAAATCGATACAGAAGAAGGTTTAAGTGACGATCAGATGGCCAAGGCGATGTCATTATTTGAGAAACGTGGCTGGTTCACATTTTCTGTAGAAACGATCAAGCCAGAGGATTTATTGAATCTGCCAGAGATGCACTTCGAGAAAGATGAGAAGTCGCCAAGCCTCCGCCTTCGGAATTGTTTATTTATTTTGTATGAGCAAAAAGGAAAACCAACTGAAACATTCGAGGAATTTTATCGCATACAAACTGAACGGATTATCAATAATGTGAAGAATGCGTTGGTATGACACCTCAAAGTGTGATTGCTAAGGGGAAAGTTTTGGAGAATTTTATCGTAGACCGCTTGCGAGTTTCTGGACTTGACCCTAGAGCAGCTAGGAATCCTGGCTCTGGTAATGGGGTTGCAAAAGCTGATATTTGGAACTCGCTGAATTTGGCGATTGAGTGCAAAAATCAGAAAAACTTTTCCCAAGACTGGCTGAAACAATCTGAACGACAAGCAACCGGAGGTCAGCCATGGTGTGTAATTTGGCATCGACCTAAAACTCCACTTGAAGATTCAGTCGTAATTTTACCGCTTTGGCATTACGAGGAGCTCCTGAAGAGAAATAAAGAACCGGTCATGAAAGAGATGGATAAAACAGTGAAGTGGAAGGTGGAGAGTTTAAAACGAGCCGCTAATGAATTATTGAAAGAATTATGAACAATGAAATTCAAAAAATTAAAATTATTAAGAAAGTTAAAGTTAGTGTTTGGAATATACTCAAACTTTGTAACTGTGCGCACAAAGATTTTGGCGTGTTTGCTGGATTTTTGTGGGGCTTAGCCGATAAAGAAAATCAAACTATTGAAATAGATGTAGTAGAAAAGATATTAGACGAAAGTGAAAGTTTGCGTGTCATGAAAGAATTATGATAATTCCCTTCTCCGTAGAATGCGGAAACGTCTCAATAACAACCGAAGAAAACGGCGGGTGTTGGTTGACTATTATTGATGATAGTGGAGCCGAACAGACTATGGCTGTTGAAGCATCAGAACTTCTACTTATTCAAGAGGCTGTTAGTCGCTGGCAGGATGAGTTGGGGAAGGAAGTGTGATATAATATCTTCATAATTCCTTGGCTAAAGAGAACGGTTCCGGAAAGGTAACCTGCCAAGGATCCTTTCTGTGCCGTTCTCTTTCTTTGTATGAAGAAGATAAAATTATCTCGGGGTAAATTTGCAATAGTCGATGATGAAGATTTTGATTGGTTGAATCAATGGAATTGGCATGCTGGTAAAAGTTACTATTCACAAAATAATTTTTACGCATCAAGAAAAATTGGAGATAAAAAAATCTGTCAATTTAGTATTTTTATGCACAGATTAATTATGAATTTTCCGAAAGGATTAGTTGTTGATCATATCGATGGTGATGGACTTAACAATCGTAAAAGTAATTTAAGAGCTGTAACGCAATGCATTAATGGATTAAACAGGACAAAATTAACTAAACATAATACGAGTGGATTTCTTGGTGTTTATTGGAATAAGGCCTCTAAAAAATGGCAAGCTTTTATTAGGATAAATAAACAATATGTATATTTAGGGTTATTTAAATCAAAAGTGAAAGCTGCAAAAGTTGTACAAGAAAAACGATTGTCGATCTTTGATCAATTATGAAAGACCTCATTGAAATAATTGTCTATTTTTTTTCTGAAATAAAACTTAACTCTGTGCTGTTTGTTCTTTTCGCCATAGTCGGTCTGGCATGTGTTTTCCACTATGCACGGTGGACAGAACTTGGTTTAGCGGTCGGGGCGTTGGTGCTTTTATTCGTGGTTAAGATGTTTTTATGACCGAAGAAATCCTGTTTATCGTCACTATTTTAGTGATGATGTTTCTTTCGTATGTAGTGGTGAAGAGAATATAACTTCTCAACATGAGACGTTGACAAGGTGGTGTAAAGTTGGTATTATAAAGGCAGGAAGTTGAGGTAATCGCCTCGCGCCTTAATACCAATGTCGTATGTCTACTAAACGCTCTTATGTCCGTACCCTTAAAGCAGAACTTGCTCGTATCAATGACCGGATCGACCGAGCAATCGTGGAACGGAAACCCTTTGCCAAGCTCGCGGCAGACCACCTCCGTATCCGATCTTTGCTGGTTAAACAGGCTTAATATGGCTCGCACTTTACGCTTCTATCGTAGATTGTGTGCTGTAGCCTTCGTTTTTATGGCCATCTCAGCCTCTCTGCTGCTCTACAGCATGGTTGCAGTGGGAAAGGTGAGTAATGTACCAAGAGAGGGATTTGTAGGGCATCTAGAGCCGTCTAGGGACAAGTTGATGATGATTGAGGTTAAGGGTGAGGAGACGTATGCGGAGGCTGAAACACGAGTGAGAACGGAGCCTAAAAAGGTTGACCATATTCCCGGCGTCACGAAAACGATCAGCACAAATCTTTTACCAAGAGCTGAGAAGGTGTGTGAAAAAGTAGGGCTTGCAGTTGACCCATGTGCTCGTGACCTGGTGGCGATGGTATGGAAAGAAACTACGTTTCGACCGTTGCCTTTAATTGCTGATGGGGGTAGAAGCCATGGTTACTTTCAAATACAAATCAAGTTGCATAATGTCTCAAAAGACTGCGCAAATGATTTTGAATGTGCAGCAACCTGGACGGTGAAAAATCTTATCAAGAACGGTTACCCAACCATGCGCAGTGCAAGTATTGCAAAGCATAATGGTGGCGGTGTGGCGGCTAAAAAATATGCAGAGGCGGTGAAGGCTTATTCGATTGCTATGTTAAAATAAACCTAGCCGATGGTGCTTTAATAAGGATGTTCCATCATCGGCTCTCCAGTTGAGGAAGTGTGGTCTACTCTGACGATCACCCTTTCTGCACTGGGGAGAAATCCCCCAACTTGAACTTGGCTACTTCTCAAACTCTTATACTCACAAGTTTGAGAGTCGCCATCTCTGGATAGAACAACATCATCGAAAGATTTTGTTCACGACAAGCTATCCAGAGGTGGCGGCTGAATAAGCCGTATCCACATGGCAATGCGGATTCAAATTCCTTCCCACTTTCCTACAGAGGAGTGGGAAGGTCGCAAACTACTATATTGCAGTATAGAGTTTATAAAGTTTAGGTGAGTTTAGTGTGGTAGAGGATAAACTCGATGCAACATACGTTGCGTAATTAGAGTGCGGATGCAACAAAGAAACTTGGGAAGTTGTCGGCTGGATGAATGTTGTAGCGGCCATGTTGGGGTAACGGCAAAATACTCTCCAAGTGGTTCATAGTTTGCCCTGCTCAACTCCAGCCGCGGACTTCTCAAGGAAACAACATGGAAAGACAAATCGACGACTTTCGCTACGCCACCATTCTAGGCCACTACCAACACTTTATTGAGGGGAGAATATATCTCCACTTACAAGGCTTTGAAGGCACACAAATATCTTTGTTCTGGAAAGTTCCTGAGCATACTCAACGCAACCTTGAGCGGCAACGCTTTAATGGTTGGAAAATCCACTTTACTTCCCCACAATCTTTCACACTCTCCCGTTGCTGACACTCCGTCGGCATTCAACACGCCCACGACAACCTCGCGACACTAAGCATGGCCGTGGTTGTCTGGGTATGTTGCATAAAATACCTCCACATATTAGGTTGTAAATATGCTTATTAAATACAAAAAAACTCCTCAAGAAGTTAATTGCGAAGGTTGTGGTCGCTTTGATGTTAAGTACTGGGCGAAAGGGCTTTGCAGTACTTGTTACAATACTAAGTACCACTTTAAGCGGTATCAAGAGCTTAAAAAGGCTAAATTAGAGCAGAAGAAGTTATCAACAACAAATGTTGACAAGGTAAAATAGGTAGTATAGAATACGGGTGTAAAGAGACTGGAGAGAGCGCAGAAAACATCGGGGTGGGAACTGACCAGGAACCCAACAAAACCCCCGGTCTATCTAACGCCTGTCTGGTTATTCTCTACACCTTTTTTCTTAGCCACGGGATTCTACGGAACCCGCCGCGTGTATGGAAACTATTTATTTTAAGAGACCAAAGCTGTCACAAGTAATTTTAGGAAACAACGGAGAAGCGATTTTAGAACCTATCGATGCTCCCGAAGATGAGGAATTAACGCCGGAGGTATGTACTCAATGACCAGACAACAACGGGCAAGGCTCTGTGAGCTGCAAGGAGAGATTGAATTGTTAGATAGATGGGCAAATGCCAAGCAATACAAAACCTCACCAGACGAGCGTAAGAAGGCCGTAGGGAGGATAAAAGAAATGTTGTCTACAGATAATTATCAAGATGCTGAAATGGCGATTAAGAACTGGAAGGTTGATGGGTACGATGGATTGATTATTTATTTGCAAACTTTATGAACTCTAGCGTCACGATTAAGGAACTAGCGGAGGCTCTATCTAAATTTCAAGGTGAGATGGAAGCAGTGAAGAAAAACGCTGAAAATACTTTTTATAAATCAAAGTTCGCTGATCTGGCTTCAATTATCGAGGCGAGTAAACCAAAGCTGAGCGCAAATGGGTTAGCCATTGCTCAATTTCTTAACGGCAGCGGATTGCGCACCATCCTCATGCATAAAAGTGGAGAATGGATTGAGGATACTTATACACTGATACCTGTTGATAACAAGCCACAATCTTTCGGTTCAGCTATAAGTTTTGCACGTCGTTATGCTCTTTGTGCAATTTTAGGGATTGCAACTGAAGACGACGATGGTCAAGCAGCTTCTACTTTGTCTCAAGCTAAAGTACAGACTGAAAAAACTATTGATGCACTACGTGAGGCTTTCCCTGATAAAGAAGTAGCAGATGATTTCCCGATGGATGACATGCCACAAGTCAGAAAATGTCCGAAGCATTTGGTGGAGTTAAAACCAAGTAAATTAGTAGGCGGAACTCCATGGTGTGCTACAAAAGAAGCTGATGGTACCTGGTGTAAAGCCTATAAAACGATGTTCAATAAGTAGGTATGCCCAAGAAGCCAGTTAAACAATCTAAGTACGAATTAGAAAGAATTATTTTTCTGGCCAGAAAGAAACTTAAAGAATTATTTGGTAAGAAAGTATGATGTTTTACCTATCTCTTCAGTTAGTTTTAATTTGTATCCTAGCCTGGAAAACATACAAGCTGCGTAAGCTGGTAGAAAACATGCGAGTTGGTAAAAAAGCTGACTGGTATCTTAATCAAATCTCAATAAAAGGTGGTTGGAAATTCTCGTTAGAAAAATACCGTTCAAGCGATGCTTGGGTAGTGAATGTCTCAAAGAAATTCCATGACATGGAAGTCTCCCGTAGTTTTGAAGATAATGATGAATTCACGGTTATTCAAAAAGCTTGTGATTTTGTTTACAAATCAGAGAGTGCTTTTAATACAAGCCCGGATTATGAAGTGTTTAAGTACTAAAACTAAACATTTTGGTTAAAACTCCACAAAACTATGCACACACCAAAAGTAGGAGATAAGTTTAATTTGTTGGGGATTGAGTGGGAAATTACTTCGTATGAAAATAGTGATTTTTTTCACTGTGTTTCTCATGTTATTAGTCTTGATATACGGATTCCAGACAGAAATTTTCTCGATTGGATTGAAAAGCCTGTGACATTGAGCAAGGCTCAAGCGGAGGCAGTAAAGCATGTTATAAACGCTATAGTTTTAGTTAATGTTGGTGAGTATGTTGCTTGTTTAAGAGAGGATTTGTGCGAAGAAATTGATAAGTTAGTTAAAGAATAATATGCACGATAAAAACTCTACAACCCATTTCGCTTGTACAGCAATTATGGATAAAAAAGGTGGAGGAGCAACATGTTGTGCTTGTGATGGATGTGTCTGTCAGCAGGATAAAGATCCGGACTATTTCATCTGTGAAAATCATAAGGATACGGTAGGTAGTATTTCAACTTGTGGCTGTAGCCCAGGTAGACCGTGTACTGAGTCACTTATGCACTTTTAGTATGGATATTTGGAGTAATGCGAGTGTAAGAAAGTTAGAATAGTGAATTTATGAAACATAAACTACACAAATCAACCTGGTACAACGGTGGTACTGGCATGACCATTAAATATGGACGTGGAAATAAGTACGTAGCTTTTCCAAAAGAAGTACAAGAGAGGTTATACGAAGTAAATAGGTTGTTGGTTGTTACCAAAAAGGCAGAATTTAAAAACGGGATAATTGTTGGTGCTTTCTTTGGGTCAGCGGTAACTACTATGATGGCTATAATAATTTGTTTCTTATGACCTCAAGCTCTTGCTGTAATGCCGATGTAAAAGTTAGCGGAGGAGATAGAGAAGAAACTACAAGATTTTATGTATGTGAGAAGTGTGACAGGGCTTGTGATGTAAACCATATTGTTGAAGCCGACAAAATGGTTGGTGAGATAAAACCAGATAATGAGTTGGCTGAACTGCTTTATACAGTTTTAAAATCAATCAACAAACAAGATCACAAAAAAGAAGACTCATCAATTGTTGCTGTTAAGGTTAAAAATCATGTCATTAATATCCGTCTTCAAGCTCGACGTGAGGCTATGGGGGAAACAATGTTGACCGTCATAGAAGTCTTAAAAGAGTATGAATCTGATGACGTTGATGCTGTTGGTGAAGCGTTGCTCTCTCGCCTTGAAGAGCTGAGTAAGGATAACCAATAAGATATGCTAACATCATCCCAGCGGCCTGAATAAACAAAAGTTATGGAAGGAAAATGCAGATGTGGTGTTTCGTTTACCTTTACTACTGGACATCAACCAAGGCTTTATTGCTCAAAGCAATGCATGTGGAAGGCTAGCCAAGAGAGGAACCGCATTCGTCGAAATACCCAAAGCCTTATTTATTGGCGCAATAAAAAAGATGATGAACATTACAAAGAATTGAGGCGTTTAAGGCGAATGCGGTATTACCAAGCCAATAAGAATAAAGAATTTGCTCGCGGGGCTCTGCTAAGGGCAGTTAAAAGTGGAAAAATAAAGAAGCCTAGTGTGTGTGAAGTGTGCTTATGTATGGGAGCTATCCAAGGTCATCATACCGACTACACGAAACCATTATTAGTTCGTTGGTTATGCCGCGTTTGCCATGAAAAGTCCCACCATGATTATGGTGCCTCCGCCCGAGAAGAGCAGATACGAAGGGCAAAAGATTTAGGTATTGATATTAAGGAATAGAGGGTATGAGGATACTTTCAAAACAAGATTTCTTAAAAACCCCCGCTGGGACTGTCTTCCATAACTTTGAACCGTCCTTTTTTACTGGTTTGTACATTAAGGTCTCTGATTACACATTTGGACATAATGATTTTGTATATCAAGAACTCCTTGCGCCAATTGATGCTAATAATACTAGTGAACTGTTTGAGCTTATAGATAAAGCAGAATTAGAAGGCGCGGATGTTCCCTTAGACTTCAAAGATTCCACAATGCGCGAAGGTCTATTCGATGATGAAAAGATGTACGCGGTGTTGAGCAAACAAGAAGTGCGAGGGTTAATCGATGCATTATCTGCTACTTTATGATCACAAACACTATGCAGGAATGGGAAAAGACTAAATGGAAAGATGATTTGAAGACAATTTTGTGGAATGAGATTGAGTGGGGTAAAATTAACAAACTAGAACAAACATCTGTTGATATCACGAAATCATTACAAATAACTCTCGAAGGCTATATCCGCCAACTCCTCGCCCAGAACACTAAGATGGTTGTTGAGGCTTTGAGAGAGGCTGGGGAAGGAGTACGAGTAGAAGATAATTGTCCACTTCACGATATGCACTTAGACTCTTCTTGGCATGTTGAACATAGTGAGGTTGCGATGATATATAAAGTCCTCTCAGCCCAAGAGAAGAAAGCTAAAGAGTTAATGGGAGAGTGAAATATGACACCAATGCATCCTGACCAAGATAAAGACTGGCAAGAGTATCAGAGATTAGTTCAAAGCCATAAAGCAGGACAAGATCAAATAAGACGTGAAGCTCAACAAGAGATTCTTGATGCGTTGAAGGGAATTAGAAAAGAAGCTGTTAAGGGTCGTAAAAATAAGCAGGCTTGGCATTTTGAATTTCCGTATTCTTCTGGATGGAAAAACTGTCGAGAAGCAATGATTAAATTGATTGAGGATAAGATGAAGGAATAAATTAGAAGCTAATCTTATTTAAAGCTAGAAGCATTAGTATGCCCTTAGATTGTTCTCAATATCACAATCCTTTTACTACCCCGTATGCCTGCGTTACTGCGTTGGATGGGTTAACTTGTTTTGCAGGCGTAGCAGCGATTGTTGGGCTGGTCGTTTTGATTAGATGGTTATGGTTAAGATAAAATATGACTCCTAAACAGCTTAAAGATGAGATAGAAAATATGGTTGTACACCAGGAAGGAGAGGAATATAAATACCTCAACTTAATTGATGTTAAGCAACTCATTGCTGATGTCTGTGATACTTTTGTTGCCGAACATTGGGATGAAGTATCACACACAGAAGAGATTGCAGAGGGGTTAAAAAAAGCTTTGGAGTGAGTATATTGACGAGGTGAAAAAGTGAGAGTATTATTCTAAATAAGAGACACGCCAACACTCGTTGGAAGCGTGTTTATTTTTATTTATGCGACCTATTCTCAAATCTGTACTCATTCGTCAAATAGAAGTGGAAAAGGAAAGTAAGGAGGGTATTCTGATTGCGGATACACCCGAAGCAGATTATCGAGTGCGTAAAGCTGAGGTAGTGGCGATAGGTGAGAAGGTCGAGTGTTTTAAATCCGGAGATATAGTGTTTTATCGCAAATTTTCGGCTGATGATTTAGATATTGATGGTGAGAAACTTTTTGTCATCGAGGAAAATGATGTGGTGTTGGTTGTATGAGAGACAACAGCAAATGTCAAAAAGCCATTTTCTGTGACTTCCATGTAGTTTTAGACGACACGCTAGCACAGGTAGAGGTGTGTAGGTATTGCAGTAAGAAGGTTATCTACAACAAATACGATGGTCGAATCGATAACGAACAATATCGAAGAGACCACATACGGCATTTTGTACAACCAGGTGGCCGAACAGGGAAGCTGTTTGAACAAATCTATAAGACTGATGTACTCCGCTATCAGCATTTGAAGCAAAGAAAGAATAAGGTAGACGAGTACGAGGACTGGGCGCGAGCGACAAGAGAGGCCAAGATTGATCTTAAATCTTCTACTATTATATGAGTAAAGAGTTACTTTTTGGAGCTGAGGCACGAGAGAAGATAAAGCGTGGTGTAGATAAAATAAGTTCAGCGGTGGCAGTCACAATGGGCGCTAGAGGTCGCACTGTGATCGTACAATCTCCGTATGGATACCCCCTTATTACAAAAGATGGAGTGTCTGTTGCTCGTTCAATTCAAGTAAAAGACAATTACGAGAATTTAGGTGTTATGCTTATCCGTGAAGCTTCAAGTAAGACAAACGATGTAGCTGGGGATGGTACTACCGCCACATGTGTCCTTGCTCAAGCGATATATGGTGAAGCGTACCGTAGGGTAAGCGCCGGTGAGGATGCAATTAAGCTTAAAAACGAGATTGAGAAGTCAGTTAAACAACTATCTGAAGCTCTTAGTTTGATCGCTAAACCAATTGACACTCAAGAAACACTGGAAAAAGTAACGTCTATTTCCGCAAATGATAAAGAGATAGGTAAGTTTGTCGCTCAAGTACTCTACGAGACTGGTAAGGATGGTGTGATTACAGTTGAGGAGTCAGAAGTACCAGGCGTGAGCGTAGAGACTGTGAAGGGGTTACAAATTGAAGCAGGATACGCTGCACCGTTAGTTACCAATCCAGATAAGATGGAGTGTGTATTTGAAGCTCCTAAAATTTTAGTAACTGAACGTCCAGTGAGCGGGGCGCTAGAGATTGTGCCGTTAATGAATAAGATGATTCAAGCTGGGGAAAATAAGCTGGTGCTGTTTGCCGAGGATATTCGTGGCTCAGCCTTAAATACAATCATCATTAATTTTGGACAACAGAAGTTTTATATCCTTCCTGTCAAAGTTCCAGGAATGGGTGAGCAACAAAGAGATTTGATGTTTGATATCGCCCGAGTAACGGGAGCTAAAGTCTTTACCAAAGAAGTAAACCGTAAGCTCGAATCGATTGAGATGGACGAATTAGGAAGTGCGAAACGAGTAATTGCAAATAAAGGTAAAACTATTGTGGTAGACGGAGCCGGTGACCCAGAAAAGATTAAGGAGGCCGCCGAGAACAATGCAGCCGCGATTGAAGCTACCAATATCTTGAGTGAGAAAGAATACTACAAAAAGCGAAGAGCCCGCTTATCAGGAGGCATTGGCCTTATTAGAGTTGGTGGCAGTACTGAAAGTGAGACTAAGGAGAAGAAACAGCGAGTAGAGGATGCGGTGTGTGCTGGTAAAAGCGCAATGAAAGAAGGGACTGTAGTTGGAGGTGGTTTAGCCTTACTCCAAGCTTGGGATGGTGAGGTGATTGAGAGTAAGATTGTAGAGGAGGCAATTAAGGCACCACTTAAAAAGATCGCCGAAAACGCCGGAGTGAATGGGGATGTAGCTTTCGCTGAATGTGTACGTACCGGATTAGGATTTAACGCTGCAACGGGTGAGTATGAAGATTTAGAGGCTGCAGGTATTCTAGACCCTCTTATGGTTGTACGTTGCTCATTGGAGCACGGAGCGTCTGTAGCGTGTCTCCTACTCTCCACCGAGTGTGCGATTGTCGATGAAATAGAGGAAAAGAAATAATATGATTCAAGAATGGAAACTTTTAATGTTGGATACAGAAAAAATGTCATGGCCTAATGGTGCCAAAGAATTGATTGGTTTTATCAAGGATGGATATCGTATTTATGATAAAACTGTAGCAAATGAAAGAATCATATTTATTCTCTTAAAAGAAGAAGTATGATGTTCATTATAGGAGTTTTGGTTGGAGTTTTGCTCTGTATTTTCCTCGCCATCCTCCAAAAACGAGAAGAGAAAACTATCACACATATATTCAAAAAAGCTGTAGAATATGCTAAAATACAGCCGAAAGGTGAGATTATTGAGGAGAGTGAAGATGAACGTGCAGAGTTTTTAAGTCAATTTGAAGATGAGAAAGTATGAGCTTAAAGTTTAAAAACTATCATGTGAATGTGATGGCAGAATTACTAAACATTCCTCTCCATGGATATCAAGCCCGCAAAACAACACAATTTCTTAAACTATTAACTTCACAAGCTCAGATCTTAGAAGAAGAGCGTAATAAGATGTTATTGGAAGTCTGTGAAAAAGACGAGAAAGGTGAACCTATTTTAACTATAACTGAAAATGGAAAAAACAAAGAGTACACACTTACTGACGAAGCTAAAAAGAAATTTCAAGAGGACTACGCAAAGTTTGTAACTGAAGAATTTGTTTTAGATATTTTAGATTCTACAAAAGATGCAATCGAAGTAGCCAAGAAGCTTATACTAGAAAGTGAAGTTGATTTAGACACCCAGGAAAAGAAAATAGTTTATGATGAAGTCTGTTTAGTATTTGAAACCTGTGAAGAACTCTCCGTTCCAAAAGCTACAGCTTGAGTATTGCCAATTAAAAGGTGGGTTAGCTTTATTGCACGGTTACGAAAAGCCATGGAATGACGAATGGTTTACGCAGCTTTTAACAGGGAAAGAATCTGAAGAGTTTAAGGCTGGATGGGTTGCTGGACTAAAACACGCACAAAATATAACAATAAGAGATATTGGGTCTTTAACTGAAAAATATGCCGATAAAGTATGTATTGGCTAACATTTAAAGCAAATAACTTCGAGCCCAATGATTTTGAATGCATAACTGGAAAAGGTGGACTATTTCTTTTTAAGAACAAAAATAAGAAATTGTACGTAGTAGATTTTCCTGCAGAAGTGTGCGTTGAACTTAAAGGATGGACAACAGAGCAGGCTAAATCTGAACTGACAGAACAAGAAAATAAGTACCTTTTTCAATGTCGAGACGATTTGTACACTGCAGCGATAGAGGTACATTTAGATAGATATAATCAAAGTTTCTATGCCGACAATTCGTCAGAGAAAGTTGGCTAAAGAACTTGTACGGGT
>ERZ1292637.251-Hain-H14-01um-R3-251-length-37692-cov-15_pt1 | contig 37692 bp, 59 predicted proteins | sample MGYA00564405_ERZ1292637 | MGnify/ENA primary metagenome ERZ1292637 (study PRJEB36523, sample SAMEA6512645) | groundwater metagenome | collected 2019-01-09 | study: AquaDiva: Metagenomics assemblies of 32 groundwater samples | reverse complement strand
ATACGAGGTCAAAGACGAAGCTGACGAGAGTACGCCACCACGCATGGAGCGCCGTTTAAAGTATCCGAATTGGCGTAAGACGGTTATCGCTAATGAAGTAGTGCTTCAAGATGACCATGTGGAGTATGAAGACGAGTGCATCTACCCGTACCAGCGGTATATCAACTACATTCTCCCCCGTTCCTTTTGGGGGATCTCCGAATTTGAGCCCTTAGAGTCACCGCAAAAGACCTTTAACAAGCTGGTGAGCTATGTGCTCGATGTGCTCTACCTCACGGGTAATCCGGTGTGGATTGTCTCGACGGATTCGGGTATCGATACCGATAACCTGGTGAACCAGCCGGGCCTGGTGATCGAGAAGCACCCCGGCTCAGAGGTGGGACGGCAAGAGGGTGTGCAGCTGCAACCCTTTGTGCTGCAAATGATTGATCGCCTCAAGGACTGGTGGAATGAGCTCTCCGGCTCTCAAGATGTGATGCGCGGCATAGCTCCCGGCTCAGTGACTGCTGCCTCGGCAATTGCGGATCTCCAAAACGCCGCCCAGACCCGTATGCGGGCGAAGATGAAGAACCTCGACGCCTACTTGCAGGACTTTGGTCAGCAGTACGCCTCGCGGGTGATGCAGTTCTACACAGCACCCCAGGTCTACCGCCTCACCGGTAAGGATGGCAGCGAGCAGTACTTCAAGATGCACATGAGCAAGAGCCCCGAGGGGCACCCGGTTGCCATGGTGCAGCGCTACACTGATACTGGACTCCTCGACCCCGAGGTGAAAAGCTACCAGCTTCGTGGTAAGCTCGACGTGCGCGTGACCACCGGTAGTTCGTTGCCCTTCTCGAAGGTTGAAAATCAGAACCGTGCCTATCAGCTCTTTGATCGTGGTATCATAGACGCCGAAGAAGTATTGAAGTCACTGGACTATCCTAACTTCGAAGCCATCCAACAGCGCATGCAGGAGAAGGCCGCGGCACAAGCCCAGGCCGAAGCTCAAGCAGCGCAACAACCGCCGCCTGCTGCGGCTTAGAGGTAGCACATGCAAGAGCAGATGCCACAAGGCGAGCAAGCCCAGGGCGAAGATCCAATGAAGCAGATGGTGATGATGGTTGACCAGGCTATGGGTCAACTCGCCGAAGCGCTTGGGAGCCAAGAGCTCGCCCAGGTGCAAGCGCAGTTTCGCGCTGCTATCGAGCAAGCGATGCAAGGAGGCGCCCAGCAAGGCCCCTCGAAGATGCAAGATCCTCATGCTCAGGGTGCCCAGGTGCGCCAAGCTTACTAACCTCATCGGGGTCAATCCTCCCTCGATGAGGCCTCGTTTTTCTTCTCTGCCATTATTTTAGCTCCTGCCACTATTTTGCTCGTCTAAACCTCACAATTTAGGGTTTTGCATGACTGATTTTGTCGATAATTCGGCAGGGCAAGAGCATGACGTTGATGCGATCATCGCACAGGCGTATGGCCCCGCTGCACCTGAAGCACAACAGCAGCAACAGGCTGCACCCGCTGCGCCACAAGAGCCACAGTACAAGGAATATTCATTCCCTCGACGTGGGCAAGAGGTCAAGATTAAAGAAAATGATCCGAGATTTCAGCAATGGCTCTCGTATGGGGCTGATTATGATAGTCACATAAGCTCGTTTAAGCAAAAGCAGCAAGAGTTCGAACAGCAACGCCAACAATTCGAGCAACAGTGGACTCCGTACAAGGAGATCGACGAGTACGCGCGTTCTAACCCCGACTGGTGGGCGCACGTAGATCAGAGCTACCAGCAGCGGTCACAACAGCAGCAACAGGCTGTGCCGCCTGAGGTACAACGCTACCTCGATCAGAAGCTGGAGCCGATTGCTAAAGATCTCCCCTTAATGAAAGAGTTTCTCCAAGAACAGCAAACGCTGAAGCTTGAGAAGCAACGCGCCGATGAGGATGCGCAGCTTAACCAGTCGATGAAGTCCCTCCAAGAGAAATACTCGGGGCTAGACTTCGCGACTACCGATGAATCGGGGCTAAGCCTGGAGGCACGAGTGCTAAACCATGCGGTTACCAACGGGTTTCCGACGTTTAGAGCGGCCTTTCTTGATTACTACTCCGATCAGTTGGAGATGCAAGCTGAGGCCCGTGGGCGTGAGGCTATGCAAAAAGAGGCAGAGAAGCGGCGAAAGATCGGGCTACTGGACGATAACGGTCCAGCCTCGGCACCGCAGCAGACGCCTTTTAACCGCAAGCCCCAGAGTTGGAATGACCCGTCTTTGCGCGGGGATAACATTATGCAAAACTTCAAATTTTAGGAGGCTCTCGTGGCCCTTACATACGACCAAATTACGGCTGTGACCCAGCGTAAATATTTGCCAAAAATGATCGATAACATATTCGACTCAGACCCTCTCCTCAAACGCTCAAAGGAGAAAGGCTGGTATCAACCCGTCGACGGGGGAACAAGCATTTTTCAACCTTTAATGTATGCCCAGACGACAGCGGCAGGATCCTATGCGCCTACTGCGACCTTGGACACCACGGATAACGATAGCTTTACTGCTGCTGAGTATGCGTGGAAATTTTATTACGCAAACATCACTATCTCCGGTGCTGATGAGCACAAAAACATGGGTGATGCGCAGGTGCTGGACTTTGTGAAAAACAAGGTGATGGCAGCTGAGATGACCCTGAAGGACAAGATCGGCGACGGTATCTACTCAACCGGTGGTACCTCAACCGATATCGGTGGTCTACGATTAATCGTGGATACCGGTAACACCGTCGGTGCAATCGACCAAGCGACCTATAGCTGGTGGCAAGCTTCTACTGAGGATTCTAGTACTACTACCCTCAGTATGTCAGCATTGCAGACTGCGTACAACGCTGCTGCTATCAACGGTAAGCACCCAACGGTGATGACTGCCACAAGGGCAAATTACAATCGCTTGTATGCGTTGCTCCAGCCGCAACAGCGCTTCGTGGACGAGCAGAGTGCAAAGGCCGGCTTCCAGTCACTCATGTTTAACGGTTGCCCGTTTCTCGTGAGCGCTAAGTGCCCCGCGAATCATATTTTCCTCCTCAACGAGGAATTTTTGCACCTGTACCACCACCCCAAGCGTGACTTCAAGATGGATCCGTTCATCAAGTCGAGCGTCCAAGATTTAATGACCGCCAAGGTGTTCTGGATGGGAAATTTAGGCTCTTCTAACAACCGCATGCACGGCAAATTATCTGCCGTCACAGCATAAGAAAGGGGGACCTCATGTCTATTTATCCTATTGGGCAGAATTTCTTCGAGAGCGTCACTATGACGACCCTTACCCCTTCGGTGGATCTTGGTACCCGCCGTTATGAAGGGGGCAAGGAGTATATCTACGTCTACAACAACGGTGGCGCGTCCATTACCTCAGGGTATGGCGTTACCGTGTCCTTACTCTCCGGTTACAGCGTTACCGTGAGCTCAGTTACCGAAGTTAACTGCTGCTACGGGGTAGCGAACGTGACGTTTGCAACCGCCGTCTATGGGTGGATTCAAACCAAGGGTTACGTGAAAATCAAGCTGAGTGCTGATAACTCGATGGCACTCAATGACCCGATGATTTTGGGTACTGACGGCACCTTTGGGGTTAACTCAGTTGCGACCGGCAACCTCGATATCGTATGCGGGGTTTCGATCCAAGCAGTTGCCTCCGGTGGCTCTGGCTCGATCTATCTCCGCGGTCTTTACTCTTAATTTTGGTTCTTGCCGGGGAGGTTTTCTGCTTTCCTCCCCGGTTCTTTTTCTAATCTCACTTATCAGGAGTTTTAGTACATGGCAGGACGTAAACAGGCGACCGTTTATCTCGAATACCAACCCTACATTGACGCGGCCCCCGTCGCAGCGGAGCAGCAATACTCCCGTGCGTGCGAAAACGATAAGACTACGATCGACTCGTGGCGTGAGCAGTGGATTCAGCAGTATCGAGCAAACCATGCGATCTATGGGCCGTTTAAAGACCGTTCTATTGGCAAGTTGCATAAGAAGCTCCTCAATCAGCCGGTATTCTTGGTTGGTTCGGGGCCGAGCCTTAAGAAAAATGCTCCTCAGCTGGTTGGTAACCACGGCATTCCTATTATTTCTTGCCTTCATAATTTTCATTACCTTGAAGATCTTGGCGTCAATGTCGACTACTACGTAACGCTTGATGCGGGCGATATCACCATCAAGGAAGTTTCGGAAGGGGGTAACCCCGATGTCGACTATTGGGCGAAGACCAAGGGGAAAACGCTGCTCGCTTTTGCCGGTTCGCACCCTAACCTCTTGGCGCGATGGCAAGGGGAGATCTTATTTTTCAACTGCCCCATACCCGATAAGTCTGTCGAAGAGGAATTCGCTAAAATCGAGAAGTTTCGTACCCTAGTGAGTTGCGGTGGTAACGTTTTGGGCGCCTGTCTTTACATAGCTAAGGCATTTCTCGGCTGTTCAACGTCGATCTACCTCGGTGCTGATTTCTCGTTTAGCTACGAGGAGAAATTCCATGCGTGGGATACCGACTACGATGCCAACCTCGGGCAGGTGATGCGGGTGCGCGATATCTACGGCATTCCGGTTAAGACCTGGCGGAGTTACGACAACTTTAAGCAGTGGTTTTGCTGGGTTGCTCAGCGCGTACCGGGGCAATACATTAATTGTACTGAAGGGGGAACCCTTGGGGCGTATAATGAGGGCAATCTTCGAAATATCATTCAAATGGACCTAGCCGACGTACTTACTCAGTACGGTTTAAGCGAGCATATGCGCGATCAAGCTGAAAACCCTGGAACTGATACCGATAAAATACTCTTTTAGGAGAATAGTCATGGCCTTTACTCTGGTAAGAACCCCGTCTGTGTTTGGTAACAAGGGTGTTGAAATTATCCACTGCACTGCCGACGCGGCCGAACAAAATATTGCGACGCGGCTCAAAAAAATCGTGGGATTTAGCTACGGCCCCATATCGATGAACTCGAGCAATATTCACATTGCGCTCAATTCTAACTCGACCGGTGTAGCTACTGACGGAACGGTAGGTATATCGGGCTGCACCTCGGGCGACGCCTTTGTAATTACCGTCTACGGGCAATAGGGGGCTACCATGAGTTACGGGCCGGTTAAGATTTTTGCAGGTACTATCGCTTCGGCAGCTTCGACGCTTACAAGCCTTAACCTCTCCAAGAGCTGGAGCAAGGTGTACCTGCAATTGCCGACGTTTAGCACCGCTGCGCAACTTGCGGTGTTCGGATCTACGGATAATTCGACATTTTACCCGCTGATCGAGCGCGTCGCCACCGTACCTCCGCAATTTCAGTCCTACACCGTAGGTACTGGGGTTGCTTCGAGCGGCGGGATCATACAGCTCGATACTCCGATGCAGTACCTGCAGTTTCGTGCCTCGGCGGTGGTGGATAACGGTGTCGCATTAAATGCAATCTGTGTCGATTAGGAGGCAGCCATGGCAGAGTTTGTCACGATTTATTCCGGCTCGATAGCGTCTGGCGCTTCGACCATCAGCATAAATCTCGTTAAGGCATGGGACGCTGTTTACGTTCAACTGCCGACGTTCAGCACCGCCGCTGAACTCGCAGTCTACGGATCTACCGACGACAGCACGTATCTACCGCTGTTTGAGCGGATCAATACGGCGCCAGTGCAATACCAAGCGATGGCGATCTCGACCGGAGTTGCTTCGAGTGGGGGTATGGCACAATTTGCGCGACCTCCTCAATATCTGCAATTTCGCGCCTCGGCGGTCGTTTCAGGCGGTGTGGTTATCAAAGTCCTTTGCTTGGATTAGGGGGATGTCATGGCAGTTGAATTAGTCACGCTTTACACGGGCTCCATTGCCTCGGGCGCCTCCTCGATTTCCATCGATGTGGTGAAGGGCTGGGACCGTATCTACGCACAGATTCCCACGATGTCTACTGCTGCGGCGATAGACGTGTATGGCAGCACCGACAACAGTACCTTTTACCAGTTGTTCAACGTCGTGCAGACGGCGACCACCTTGTGGACGTACCAGTCGCATGTGGTCGGTTCAGCAGCAGGTGCAAACGGGGGGATTGCTCCCGTGTATGGTCAAGGTTGCCGCTATCTGCAATTTCGCGCTTCTGCAGTCGTAAGCGGCGGCGTGGCGATGACCCTTATCTGCTCTGACTGAGCAGGTTCTCTTCTACCAATATTTTGCTCCAAAACTACCAAGATTTTGCCGCGTTGAGTCAAATCAAGGACTTTTGGAGACCTATTTATGCTCGTTAAGGTTCATAATTTAAACGTTCATCCGTACACCGAGAAGTTCCGCGAACGCACCGTCACCATCGAGGCGGGTGGGTATGTGGAAATGGACGAGGACGAGGCGGAGTACTTCATGCAGGCCTTTACCTTCCCCAAAAAGGACAGTCAGGGTCGGCCTGATCCCGTATTTTTTAAGAAGCTCAAGCTCGAGAAGCCCAAGGTTGATGCAAGTGTTGACCCCTTGGTGTGTCATGCAACGGGGCAGCGTGCAGCTACACCCGAGGAGTTTGCCAAGGTGATGGCGTCGGTCACGCACCTGCTCCATGACAAGGATGCAGTGGGTGAGGTTGACCTTAAGAAGCAAAATGCTGCACTGAAGAAGGCGAACGGCGAGCTTAAAAGCCGCTTGGATCTCATCGAGGAGCGCCTGGGGCTCACTGTCCCCGCTGAAGGGGTAGCGTAATGCCCACCACCTGGACGAGTGCAACAGCTGGGACAACCACGTATGTCGATGGCGATCCCTACAGCCTCTGGGATGCACACGATTGGGATGAGTTTAATTGGGACGGAACGGGCACCTTGCCCACCTGGACAAGTGCAACAGCAGGAACCACTACGTGGAGCTAAATCATGACCCCATCGCAAATAATGAATGCTGCACGCCAGCGCTACAATGCGGTGGGCGACGATTTTTGGTCCGATGCTGAGCTCTACGATGTGATGTACCAGGGCTGCTGCGAGATGGCGCAAGAGGGGCTCGTTATCGAGCAGACCTACACGACCACCTCAGTAGCAAGCCAGCAAGAGTATGCCTACCCCACCTATGCGATCAACATCAAGCGGATCACCTACAACGGGCGCAAGCTCGTGCCGATCACCTTTCGCGAGGACGATATCCTCACCGTGCTGAACCAGGCTACGACCGCGACCGGGGTGCCGAGCTCATACGCAATTTGGAATAAAATATTGTACCTGCGGCCGATCCCGTCGGCCTCATCGCTGACCATCAAGGTGTTTACCAACATTGAGCCGGCGACGATTACCGCTACCTCAACGCTGGAGATCCCCACCTATGCACAGATGGGCCTGGTCAACCTGATCGTTGCGGAGATGAGTGCCAAAAACAAGAATTACGAGGGTTCTACCTACTACCGACAGCTCTGGGAGGCCGATAAAAAGCGAGCTTTGGAGCTGCAGCGCCGTAAGAAGATCGGGGATGGGTTTAATTTTGTAAAAAATGTGGACATTTTACCGCAAACCGATTTGGGGAATGTCTAAATGGGCTCACGCTATGAAGTCATATACCCAGCCCGGGCTGGGGTGCTGTTTGACGGCGGACTGAATACCAAGTTCGAGCGGTCGATTATTCCCGACAACGAGAGCCCCGACTGCCTCAATGTGGTGTTTACCAATGGAGCAGTTGCGACTCGCGGGGGCACCTCGAAGCTTAATACCACCGCAGTGGGCAGCTTCGTGTTTGACGGGCTCTACACCCGTAGGGGTGATGATAGCGCCGAGACGATGATTGCATTCGCTGGTGGTAGCGCCTGGGGCCTCGCTGGTACTACGTTTACCACTATTGGTTCGGCGCAAAGCGTGTTTACCACAGCAAACCGCGTCGCAGCGTGTCAATACCGCAACAACCTATTCATCGGCAATGGCGGAGTCATACCATACAAATGGAACGGTTCAGACTTTACCCGCCATGGTGTCTATCCGTTTACCAACACGGTATCGCTGGCTTGTGCGGGTGCGGGCAATATTCAATCGGGGACGGTATCCTATAAGTTCACCACGCGGAATTCCTATACAGCTGAAAGCGACCTCTCTACCGCTGCGATTACCCTCACGGTGACGGCCTCGGCGCAGATTTCGGTTACGAGTATTCCGGTTGCACCACAAAGTCACGGTATCAACTCCCGCCGTGTCTACCGCTATGGGCCGAGCAATGCGACCTACGTGCTCATCGACACCATTGCGGATAACACAACCACTACGTACACAGACAACACCCAGACGGGCACCACCACGGCGCCAACAGATAACGGGGTGCCTCCTAAATATAATGCCTGTATTTATCATGCCAATAGGCTGTTCGTTAATGACTCGGCAAATCTCAACTATGTCTGGTATTCAGACCTCGGTGAGCCGTTCACCTTCCAATCGACGAGCTTCTTTAAGGTTGGCGATCAAGCAAGTGACCTCGTCAAGGGCTTTGCTGTCTACGATACTGCTCTAGTAGTGTTCTGCGAGAACTCTATATGGCTCAACCTGATGGGCTCCACCTCTGCATCAGACTGGGAACAGGTACGGGTTAGGGCCCCCTTCGGCTCCAAGTCCCCCTTTGGCAACTGGTTCTATGACGGCAAGGTGGGATTCCCCGCGTACCAGAACACCAAGTTTGCTGGCTTTGCAGCCTTACGGGGAGATAGCGTTGAGCAAGCTGCCACGGTGCTTTCTACCGCCATTGCCGGCAGCCCGCTGATAAGTGACAAAATCGAAACCGACATGTTTGATATCGTGGAGACGCAAACGCCGAAAATCTCCGCGATGGTGTTTAAAAACAAAGCCTACATTGCAGTGACCAAGGCCTCGGGTAACACGGCGAATAATCGTGCGTACCTCTTCGACTTCTCGGGAAGCAACCTCGCTAAGACGCAGAAATTTAGCTTTACCCCGATCACGGGCATCAACCCGGCGCAGTTTACTGTCTACGATGGCAAGCTGTACTACGGCTCTTCAACAGCTACCGGCTTCGTGTACCAGATGGAGTCAACGAGCTATATCGACGATGCCACGGCTATCAACTCGTATTACTGGACGAAGGAATTCTCGGGCCTGCCGGGTCATGAGAACCTGCCCAAAGACTTCCGCAAAGTGAAGATCCTGGCCGATTTGCCGGGCAACTACTATATGACGCTACGCTGGCGGGTGGATTCTGACGATAGCGTGGGCCAGTCGAAGACACTCAACCTCAACCCTGGGGCGACTACGTGGAACAACTTCTCGTGGGGAGCAGCAAGCTGGGGTGGTGGACAGTTGCAGTATGAGTTCGAGATTTCGTTAGCACAGACCTATGGCAAGCGGATTCAGTTTCGCTTTGATAACCAAAATACGGCGAGCCAGCGCTTTAAGGTGCATCGCCTGAGCTTTACGTACAACCTGCGGGGGTACACCTAATGGCAGCAGATTTCATGAGTGATACGAGCCAGTTTGATCTCGCGAGGAAGCGGGCTCAGCAGCAGTCAGCGAGTAACCTCCAAGGACGTAGAGATGCCTTGCAGCGCCGTTTTGCGCAGTTGGGCAACCTCGACAGCGGGGCTCGGCTTAAGATCGAGCAGCTTGCTGAGAATGAGGAGTCACAGAACCTCGCCCAGGCTAATGAGGGCATCGACGCAGCACAAAACTCCGAAATGGGGCGCCGCCGGGAGATCCTGCAGGCGCAAGAGTTCTCTCGGGGTGAGCGCCTTGGCAGCCAAGGATTTGGAGCGGAGCAGTCGGCTCTGCAACGCGCCTGGGGCAGCGGCGAGCGTGAGGCTGGGCAAAAGTTTGCCTCCGGAGAGCGCGAATCGGGGCAGAAGTTTGGCGCTGAGCAATCTGCAATGCAACGTGCATTTATGACCGGGGAGCGTGAGGCAGGGCAGAAATACGGCAGCGGAGAACGGGAAGCGAGCCAGCTCTTTGCCTCCGGAGAGCGCGAATCGGGGCAGAAGTTTGCAGCAGGAGAAAGCGCTCTAGGGCGTAATCAGCAAGCTGAGCAGTTTGCAGCCCAGCACGCAACCTCACGAGAATTCGGTTTGAAGAATATTGAACTGCAAAACATGCAGATGGCACAGGCGTCGGAACAGTTTAAACAAGCACTTGAGCAACAGAAATTTGAGACCCAAGAAAGCATTGTAGCTAACAAGAATGCGGGGGGTAGCAACTGGATCTCGAGCACTAAAAAAGCGGCGTCGAGTTGGAACCCATTCTAAAGGAGTAAGGTCATGGCGTTTCAGCCAGCACAAAAAGGCGGCGGCTTAACTAAGACACTCACCATCGGAGGGGGTATAGCCGGTGCTTTTTACGGAAATCCGCTTGTCGGTGCCTCCGCAGGGAATATGGCTGGAGGTCTGGTCGAGAGCCAAAAGCAACCGATGCAACTCGGCGGTAGCGGTCAGCTCGCAGCCATGGCTCGCATGCAGCAGCAGCGATCACAGGACAACCTTGCATCTCTGAAGCAAGCGGAATCTTCGTTGCCGCAACTGCCCGAGTCGCTGCGCCAAGCCTACTCCGAGCCGATTATCAAAGCCAGGATGCTCGCAGAGCGTGAGCGGGGGATCGCGTAATGGCTCTTATACTCCAGCAGAAAGAGAAGAAAGATCCGCTTGATTACCTGATGCAAGGGCTCACCATTGCCTCGCAGGTGTATGGCATCAAGGCTAATCGTGCTGCACTCGATGAGCATGAAACCAAAATGAAGGCGTTGCCCGCCCAACAAGCGCAAGCAGCGACTGAAGAGATGCGCGCCCAGGCGAAATTCGATCTTGACCAGCGTAGAGGTGAAGCGGAGCTGGCAAAGCGCCCGCAATTCCCAACACGTTTAGTCGAAACCGTCGATGCACAAGGCAGCCCAGCTCAGCGAATTGTTGAGGACAGGCCGGGGCAAACATTCATCAAGCCTCCGTCACTTCCCGGTGAACAGCTCGAAAAAGTTCTTTCTCCGGGTGAGAAAAAGCGCGACCAGGATTTCGCTGCGGATTACAACGACTTCATCGCCCGCGGTGGATTTTCTGATGTTGCCTCCGATCTCAAGGAGCTCAAGCGGGTATCGGCAACACTGGAGAAGGAAACCGAGCTCACCGGCCCGGTACGCGGCTCACTGCCCGATTTCGTGCGCTACGCTACCAACCCCGAGGCAATCAACATGCGCGAGGGGGTGCGTAACACGGCGCAGAAAAACCTCAAGCTCATACTGGGTGGGCAATTCTCCGAGAAGGAAGGCGAGCAGCTCCTCAAGCGTGCCTTCGATGATCGCGCCTCTGTTACCGAGAACAAGCGCCGGGTAGATCGGCTCATCGAGCAGATACAAGGTCGCGCCAATCAGATGGTGTCTGCGTCTGACTACTTCGAGAAAAACCGAACTCTAAAAGGGTTTACCGGGACCGGTGCAGCGTCGAGTGCTATCGCTGGCGCGCAACAAGTTCCTGCGCCGAAGTCGGAGCAAGGGACTGCACAAGCAGCTCCTAAAGCTGAAGAGCAAGTAATTAACGGGTACCGCTATCGCAAGGTTAATGGCGGCTGGCAGCTCATCGAGGAGTAACGCTCATGCCTCCTAAGTTTATTACAGACCAGCAGCTTGCTAAGGCTCCACCTCGGTTTATTTCCGATGTGACGGTGGAAAAACACGCCGAGCCGACGCCGAAAAACGAGCTACTTATCCCCTATACTGCCTTGGAATCTGCGGCCCGCGGAGCTGTTCAGGGTGCAAGTTTCGGCCTTGCTGATGAAGGCGTGGGATTCCTCAAGGCAGTTGGTAAGCGAGTACTCAGCTCCGACGAAGATTCGGCAGGTGGCTTCTACGAGGACTACCGCAAAGAACGCAGCACTGAGCGGGTAAAGAACCAGCAAGCAGAAGCAGATAACCCCGGCAGCTATATCCTCGGCAACATCGGAGGCGGTGTTGCAACCTCATTTATCCCCGGTGCTGGCTTCCTCAATGCCGGCAAAGGCGCTTCGCTTCTCAAACAGGCGGGAGCAGCTGCAAAAGGCGGCGCACTCTACGCTGCAGGCGCGTCAAACGCTGACCTCACTAAGGGGGAAGTGGGGGAATTCGCCTCGGATGTTGGCACGGGGGCTGCTCTCGGAGCTGGCTTACAGGCCGGTTTTGCGGGCCTGGGAAAAGTTGGTAGCAGCATCAAGCGGGGCTTTGAGAAACTCCCCGAGGAGCGCGCCGTAAAGGCCGTGACGGGGCAAAACATCAGTGCACTGCGCAAGGCAACCGGCACGACCTTAAAATCACCGGGGGATATTGCTAGAGCGGAGAAGGCTATTAACCGTATGGGCCGGGATATTCTCGACGAGCCGGGCGTATTGGGTGCACTCGATAAAGTCGAGGACATAGCACCGAAGCTCGCAGCGAGCAGGGAAAAATACGGCAAAGCAATCGGGGAAGTCGGTAAGCAAATCGACAACCTCGTACCTGATGCGGTGAGTGCTAAAAATATTGCTGATAAGATAAACGCGTTCGCCGACGATATTCCGCAGACCGTAGCAGGTAAGAAATTGCAGGCACGTCTCCAAGAGGAAGCGCTCAATTTCGAGAATATCGGGAAATTCAGCTTTGCAGATGCACAGAAGTTTAAGAACCAGTTTGCCCATAAAGCAGTTGATGCCGACGCGCTCATTAGTAACCAAGATGCAACGAATAAAATAAAAAACATCATTTCAAAAGAGATGGAGGAGACGGCAGCAGAGATCACCAAGAAGGCTGATGGCCCGCTTGCACAGCTTCTGGGGCAGTATAAAGAGCTTAAGGGTAAATACCGCTCCTTTAAAGGTGCCTCAGACGCGGCAACAGATCGTGCGCAAAAGAATCTCACCAATCGGTTTGTATCAGGGAGTGACTACGGGGCAGGCGGTATTCTAGGCACCATTGCCGGGATGAGTTACGGGCTGAGCCCACAGACTGCTGCAATAGGCATCGCCGGGGCCGCTGCCAACAAGTTCGGTCGTGAGCGGGGTTCTGCACTCGCCGCTCGCTCAGCTGATGCGCTGCTCAAGGCTCTCAAGTCCGATGGGGTACAAGGGTTTCTCAAGGCCGCTAAACCGGTGCTCGATGGCGTGCGCAAGGGTAACCCAGCTGCGATGGCAACGTTCCAACTCCTGCGGCAATCCGATCCGCGGGCTGCGGAGATCCTCAACGAAAATTCGGCTATGCAACGCAAAGCAGGAGATGGATCAAAAAAAGGCCTTGACCTCGGCGCCGCTGGTCTTGGAGTAGTGCAAGGCGCCTCCCTCGGTGGAGCTGATGAAGGCGAAGGGTTCCTCGGTGCAGTAGGCTCCCGGGTAATGGGCCTCGATAATGGCACAGCTCGCGGCTTTACTGAGTCGTACCAGCAGAAGCGTGATGCGGCACGGGCGAAGTACCAGGCTGCTGAGCAGCGATCACCGAAGTCATTTATGCTCGGCAATCTCGCTGGAGGTGTTGGCACGCTTGCTGTTCCGGGGCTCAATGGTGCGAAATTCTCGCAGATAGCGGGAATGGCTGGCGCTGATGCACTCGGGAGAAGCGAGGCAGATTTAACCAAGGGTGAGTTTGGCAGAGCTGCTTTGGATGTTGCTAGCGGCGGCGCGTCGGGTGTTGGCCTTGCTCTCATTCCGAAGGTTGGGAAGTCGATTAAACTTGGTAGATTAATCCCTCACAGTGAAGAACAAGCAAATATTTTGACGCGCACGGCAAACGTCTTTGAGCCTTTAACCAAACGTCCTGAAATTTCCGAACCCATCAGGTGGTGGTCGGCAAAAGGACATTTGCATATACGTGAGTTACAACGTGGCAAGCCTGGTTTAACCGTCGCAATCGAGAAAAAAGCTAAGGAGAATTTAGAAAAGATAAATAAACATTGGAATGAGTTACCTGATTATGACGGGCCGTTAATCAGAGATTTATTGGTTGAACACGAAGCATTACAGAAAAGTTTTAAGGTAGGCAAAACATTTAAATTGGATGCGCATTCTTCCTTTACTGCTAACCGAAGTTTTATAGAAAATGGGTTAAATGATCCCGATAACCCCCGTAGGTTGGTCAGGTTAATGATTGACAAAAGTAAAGGTGGTAAGAGTATTTGGGGTCTTACAGTTTATTCTGAAGAAATGGAAGTTCTACTTCCTAAGGGGAAACGGTTTAAAATCGTAAAAATAGAAGATGACCCGACTCTTGATATACTGCAAGTTCATCTAGAGGAGTTTAATTAATGAATGACCTTGACGCGCTTATAAATGATGCTCTAGATCAACCACTTTTCCCCCGCCCTAAACAACCTCCACAGGTGGAGAAATAATCATGGCAAGCCCAACTCTGACTTACACATTAAGTAACGGCAGCACTGCCGATGCTACACAGGTCATGCAAAACCTGAACGATTTGCTCAATGGAATCACCGACGGAACAAAAGACCTCTCCATCAGCGCCCTCACCTGTGCGGGGACGGTTACCCTCAACGGGGCGGTAACGCTGGGCAACGCTACGGGCGACGATATTACGGTGACGGGATATGTTGCTTCAAACGTGCTCCCGAAAACAAATGCTGCATACGACCTCGGCAGCAGTGCACAGAACTGGCAGGCGCTCTACCTGGACGATGGCGCTACGACTGGCGGGACGATCTACTTCGATGCGGGCACGACGAAATACCTGCAGAGTTCCGCCGACGGCGCTACGGCTACTTTTGGCGGATTTACCACTGTGTCCCTTGGGGTGCTGAATACGACGGCAAACCCCACGGGTAAGATGATCTCGGGTAGCTATACTGCAACCGTTGTCTCGGTAACGGGCTTCACCATCGCCTCCGCTTCGCAAGATGTGCTGTATATGCGAGTCGGAGCAAACATAATCATCCACGGCGCAATAAGTTTCACCGGTTGGACTCAGAGCGCTACTAACACGATCTCGGTAACCTTCCCCTCAGGGTTAGGGCCGAGCACCGACGGAAACGTTGTCGGGCCGGCAACTCTTACCGATGATTCGGTGCTCGATCAGCAAGGCGGACGCTGCACAATTAACGACACGACAAAATTCAACGTGCAGTTTTTCAAGTTGCCCGCTTCGGGGTCTGGTTCGGGTGTAATCCATTTTACTTGCCAATACGACACCAGCGCCTAGGAGTAACTCATGGCTGCCCCTTCAGTTACGAATACCTTCGTTGCGGGCACTACGGCCCGAGCTTCGCAGGTAAACACCAACTTCACTAATATCATCTCAGCGTTGACCGATGGAACCGCTGACTTGGATGTCGGTACGCTCAACAACATCACCTTCACCTCGCCGTCGAGCTCTGCAACGTTTACGCTGGCAAACGGGAAAATACTAACTGTCAGCAACACGATGACGCTTACCGCTACGGATTCCTCGACGATAACCTTTGGCGCCGGCGGCACGGTAATCTACGCGAGCAACAAACTCTCGGCTCTGAGTGCTACCACCTCATCGGAACTAGCGGGTGTGATCTCAGATGAGACCGGCTCGGGGCTTCTCGTCTTTGCAACGTCTCCGACACTTACCACGCCTCTCTTGGGTACGCCTACGAGCGGCACGTTAACTAATTGCACGGGTCTTCCCATCTCCACCGGGGTGTCGGGCCTCGGTACGGGCGTCGCGACCTTCTTGGCTACTCCGTCGAGTGCGAACCTCGCTTCAGCAGTAACAGGCGAAACGGGTAGCGGCGGCCTGGTGTTTGATACCTCGCCCACGTTGGTGACTCCTTTACTGGGCACTCCGACGAGTGGGACGCTTACTAACTGCACTGGCTTGCCAATCTCTACAGGGGTGAGTGGTCTCGGTACCGGTGTAGCAACGTTTCTTGCGACCCCATCGAGTGCCAACCTAGCGTCAGCTGTGACAGGTGAAACGGGCAGCGGGGGGCTTGTCTTCGATACGTCTCCAACGCTGGTTACGCCAACAATCGGCGTTGCCACTGCTACCTCGGTGAACAAGGTTGCAATAACGGCTCCCGCTACGAGTGCAACCCTCACCATAGCGGACGGTAAGACGTTAACGGCAAGCAACACCCTCACCATGACCGCAACGGATGGCTCGACAGCCGCGTTCGGAGCTGGTGGTACCGTAGCCTATACCGGCAACAACCTTTCGGTATTTGCAGCTACTACCTCTGCGCAGTTGCTCGGGGTGATCTCCGACGAAACGGGCTCGGGGCTACTCGTTTTTGGCACAACTCCGACGATTACAACACCCGTATTTTCCGGGGTACCGACAGGCACGATCACTTCCGGGACGTATACTGCGACGATTGCCGCGGTAGCGGGTTTCTCCATTGCGGACACAACCCAGGATGTGCATTACCTGCGCATTGGAAACATCGTATCGCTCAGTGGAGCTATCGATTTTTCTGACCACGGAGCAGGCACCAATACCTTTTCGGTGACGTTTCCCTCGGGTTTAGAACCAGCTACAAACGGCGCGGTGAAGGGAAGCGCTACTACTACCGATGATTCAGTTATCGATAAACAGACGGGTCGCTGTGTTAGCAGCGGCACCTCGACGTTTAATGTGCAATTTTTCCAGGTCACCGATGGCACCAGTGGGATTGCTCACTTTACGTGCAAGTACAACCTCACGAGTTGATGGTTGCCAAGTTCGCCATCCCTTGGCATGGTAGGTAGACACCTCCCGAGGATTCGCTGACATGAATTTAGAACTGCTTGCCGGTCTTGGTTCCGTCCTAATTTTTTCTTTTCTCTTCGCCTGGAATATTATGCTTTCTGGTCGCAATCGCCTCCTAATGCAGGAGCTGCGTTATGCCAACGACCTTGCCGAAGCACAAAAAGAAGCGTGTTTGCAAGCCGAGGCAGAGTTCCAAAAAGCCCTCGAAGCAGCGAAAAAACGCCCCGCCCCCACCATCGAAGCCCAGCAGATCCTGCACGATATGACGGCGCACGGGAATGCGGTGGTGCGGATCGTGCCAATGAACCCCGCCGACCTCTTCTGGAGAGCTCCCCAGTGAGTGATGAACGCACGGTGCTGATCGGCATCCAAGCCCGCTCGACGAGTACCCGGCTGCCCGATAAATGCTGCCAGCCGCTGGGCTCAAAGCGCCTGCTCGATCACGTCGTCGATGCCTGCCAAAGTGCTGCACGGTACTCCAACCGCTTCACCAAGCGCACCGGGGTGACTATCGAGGTGGCACTGCTGATCCCCATGGGTGACCCGATCAAAAAGGCGTTCGGCGATCAGTGTGCCGTCATCGAAGGTCCGTTGACCGATGTGTTGGCGCGCTATGCCATTGCTCAAGAGGCCCGCAAAGCTGATTACGTCTGCCGCATTACGGGCGACTGTCCCCTTATCCCACCGTTTATCATCTCCAAGCACATCACCCTGGCCACCTCACTCGGCTATGACTACATCAGCAACGTCGACGAACGTTGTCGGGTCGCCCTAGATGGGATCGACTGCGAGGTGATGAGCTCCCGCCTGCTGGACTGGCTTGATGAGCACGCTGAGAGCGTTGAGGATCGTGAGCATGTAACCCTCATGGCTCGGCGTTCACCTCCTCCGTGGGCTTCCAGGGCCTTTACCGCAGGGTTTTTCGACCAGTCGCACCTCAAGCTCTCGGTCGACACCCGCGACGATCTCGATGCGGTGCGCCGTGCTCAGTTGTTAGTCACCAAGAAAATTCAGCTCGCCGAGAAACTGTATGGTCGCGAGCGCATACATCGATTTTAGGAGGTTTCTCATGCAAGCCCCAGCTGCCACACCCCCAGCGCCTCCCGTGAAGTACACGTTGGGATTAGCCCCTTTAGACTCAACCGATATGGTGCAGGTGAGAAACTGGCGCAACGACCACCGCATCTGGCAGTGGTGCCGACAGAATGATTTCATCTCCGATGCTGAGCAAGCCCGCTGGTTTGACCGCCAGAGTGCCGATCCGAGCATCAAGATGTACAAGATCCTCGTGCAGCTTGAAGGCGCCGATAAAACCGTCGCGGTGGGGGTCTGCGGACTCACCTCCATCGACATGACCAACCGCCATGCGGAGTTTTCCATCTACATCGCGCCGAGTGCGCAGGGCAACGGCTTCGGCAAGCAAGCGCTGAGCTGCCTGCTGACCCACGGGTTTAAAAACCTGGGGCTCAATGTAATCTTCGGGGAGGTGTTCGCGGGAAACCCGGCTTTGACCAAGTTTGAGCAACTCGGCTTTGTCCATGAGGGTGTGCGCCGGGCCTTTTATTTCCGCGACGGGAAATACTGTGATGCACACCTTATTAGTATGAGGGCAGACGAGTGGATCTCCTAGACTTCGCCATGATGCTGATCGCCTCACTGTTGGCCAGCTGTATCGTAATCCTCGTCGTTGTAATAATTCAACTGCGCCGGTTGGAGAAGTCCGCTTGGTTTATCCCCTTGGAGCAAAGTCCCGCGCCGCCGCCCCGTACCATCGTGCCTGAACCAGTCAAGCGCAAGCCAAAGATCAACGATGATGAGCGCTGCGCACGCCTTGAACAGAAACTAGCCGAAGAAAAAGCCAAGCAACTGCCCTACTAGACCGCGGTCGTGCTATGATTTTGTATCCCATACAATTTCATACAGAGGTCCGTAATGCTTGGTGTCGATAAGTCCGTTGAAGTCATTGACGATTTAGGCGTTCTCGTTGTTTCCGGTATCGCTATTGTGAAGAAATTTGCTCAAGGCGGTGGAGTTGGTGCCATCCTCGGTTCCATCGGCGAGCTCGTCTCTGTTGCTAAAAGCGTCGAGGAGCTGGTTAAGGATCTGCCCGGCGCTCTGCCCGAGCTCAAAGAGTTGGACGGCCCGGAGTGTGCTCGCCTCGGCGCTGCTGCGTATGGGCTCGTCGCTAAGGTTCTCGTGGCGGTTAAGAAGTAACCGTGATGGTCGAGGTGGTACATGGTCTCATTGCTGCGCTCGCTAGCGGTGGCCTTGTTGCAACCGTTGCTAAGCATGCTATTGCCAAAGCTCTTAGACAGCTGGACGAAGTTGCGGAAAAAGTCGGAGAAATCCGAGAAGAACTCTCCGCCATCTCGGTAAAGCTTGAGTACCTCGATAAGCACCACGATCTCTTGCAAACCCACGACCGAAAAATTGCTGGCCTGGAGGTGAAAGTGCATGCGCGAGCAACTGCTGCCCCTTGTCACGGAAAAAGCGCGTAAGTACCAGCTTGATCCTCGCCTCCTCGATGCGATTATCCAGGTGGAATCGGGCTATAACCCCTATGCGGTGCGCCTGGAATCCACCTATCGCTATCTGCATTCCCCCGAGTCGTTTGCCAAGGCTCTGAAGATCTCGCTGGCAACCGAGAAGACCATGCAGCGGATGTCATGGGGCCTTGGGCAAATTATGGGTGGAACCGCACGCTATATGGGGCACAAGGAATCACTCCTGAAGCTCAGTGATCCCGCACTGAACCTCGAATACTGCTGCCGATATCTCGTTAAACTAAAAATCGTGTGCAAGTCAGACGATGACCTTATTGCTGCTTACAATGCCGGAGCAGCCCGTAAAGATGAGCAAGGAAGGTACTTAAACCAAGGGTATGTCGATAGAGTAAACGCCCTTTATCTTAAGGAGTGATTGCCGTGAAAGCTTTGCTAGTGCTCTTGTTCGCCGCCGGATGCAGTTTTTGCAACATCGACCACGATGCCGGAAGTGCCTTCATGCCGGAAAACGATCTGTGGATGGAGGACACCCTAGAGGGGGAATATGATATCACTCCCCAGGATTTCGAAGAGCGCATGGACGAGGCCCGCAAGATCTACGAGGCAGTTGTTAAGAAGCACGGGGGAGAACTGAAAATCGTGGGAAACTGGCAGTCGCCTACGGTTAACGCATACTTCTCCCGCTCAGGCGATGGGAAAGTTTGGAAAGTGCAAATGTTTGGAGGGCTCGCCAGGCGAATTTCAAGCGCTGATGGCTTTAGCGGGGTAGTCTGCCATGAGGTGATGCATGGGCTCGGCGGATGGCCCCACTACTCGAGGCAGGCCTTTCAGGCGAGTGTTGAAGGACAATCCGACTATGCTGCAACCTCAAGTTGTTTGCGAAAATTGTGGCAAGATCAAAAAGAACAAAACGCCGAAGCTGCAAAAGGTATGCCTAAGTTTCCTAAAGATCGCTGTGACGCTGTTTGGAAATCAAAAGAGGATAAGCACCTGTGTTACCGGATCGCCCTCGCTGGGAAGTCCTTAGCCGATCTTCTCGGTGAATTGAACGGGCAAAAACCAGCGTGGGAGTCTCCACAGTTGCCGCCTGTGCGGGTTACTGAAGAAGGACATCCCGGTGCCCAGTGTCGTCTTAATACCTACCTCGCAGGCGCGCTATGCGGGAATAATCTCGTGCTCGATAAAATTCCCCAGAATGAGCAGGAGTCCGCTGTGGTGAGCTGCTTACGTAGCCGCCAGGAGTTTGGTGCTCGCCCAGAGTGCTGGTTTAAAGCGAAGATCTAGATATCATCAGGGGGCTTGATCGAGAACATCGACTTAATGAGGCTTCCCACGAGCTTGCTCAAAAACCACACCGTCACCACCAGTAGCACCGCCAGCGTAATCTCCAGGTATTTTAAAACTTCGAAGTGCTCAAGAACCATCCTTAAAGTGCCTCTATGCTACACGAATTTTCGTTTATATAGCGGTAAAGGCGTGGCGTGTAAAGCGAAATATCATTACTTTTTTCTATCCCGGTCAATGAGCAGGTCAAGCTTGCCGACCATATTGGCAATCGCCTTGCCCTGGGCGGATTGCTCCGTTTCAATGGTGCCAAGGCGCTGGCTGGTTACCGCATTAAACGTGGCAAAATCCACCTTCAGCTGCTGAGTATCGCGGTAGAGAGTATGCGCCCATAGCACGACCGCAACAATTACAGCAAGCGTTCCCAGCGGCGATGACCACTTGTTGAGTAGTTCTAAAATACTGCGGTTGTTCTCGATTTTTTGCATGGTGTTACTCTCCTAAAAGCTCGCAATCAGCTGTTCTTTTGATGAGAATCACCTTGCGGGTATCGCAGTGTTTAAACTCGTTGAACTCTACACCACCGCGCACAAACGTACACATGTACATGAAATCGCCCGCATAATCCGGCTGTCCAGCTACGTCGGTTAACTCGCCATCTTGTATCGCTGCCTCAAATTCCTGCTTTGGATCGCTTGAGTATTTCATTACCGTCTCCTCCCTCGCCTTTTACTACCTTTTCGGTATTTCAGCAAGGAACTTGAGCTAACGCGGTTTTACCGGTGGTATTGGGCAGTTACAGCGGATTTATAGGGCGTCGCCCTTGAGTTTAATAGCCGTGTTCGCGCATTAGCTCGTTATGATCTGATGAATCTTTTACATGGTGGTATTCCCAGGGCACTATGATACCAAAATTAGCGTACATGGCAGCAAGATACCTGCGCCATTCTTTTTTCGCTCGTGAAGCGCACATCACATTGGCGCTATAACTTGATATAACCAATAGCCCCGCAGGCGGAAAAAAAACAGTGGCCGCTAAACTGGCATGCCCTACATTCTCCGCAGAATTAGCTATTTCTAACAATTCTTGCCAGTCTTTAAAACAGATATAGGTGCACTCTTTATCCTGTCTCACAGTGTCGCGATACACCACGACTTTACCATCTTTGGACGCACAGAAAGCAGGCACTGCAAACGTAAGAGAAAACGCGATCAATACTTTGCGAAACATAGTAAGAACTCCTTATAAATTCATACCAACCGCAATGGTTGGGATTATATGTGGGTTGTTTTGTAAATCGGCCCCGAATTGAACCCACGTATCCTTACTTACATTAACCGCGCGTAGGCCCAATTCTACCTCGCATGCCAGGTCGCGGTTCTCTGGGTAATAAAGCACCTTCCCAGCTGAAACAAGGTGGAGATAGTTTGCTAACGGCTCAAAATAGGTAATCCCAAGGGTACCATAGCCTCTACCATCAAAACCGGCGCCAATTAAGAGCCCTAGTTTATGTGGGCTATACCCGAATCGGGCCTCAGTTCGTGTAGGGGTAAGTTTCACCGAAAAATCGTGAGCGTGCAGGGGAACGGAAACCGCAAAACTAGCTAGAAAAAAGCGCTTCATACATTATTCCTTCTTAGGTGGTGCCCCTGGTTAGCCTAGGGTAAAGAGCTTGTAAATAGGAAACCTAGGAACCTAAAGAAATCGCTAGGTTGCTTCCAGCTCCTCCAGGGTTTGCATCAATATGCAGGTAGGGCAATCGGGGTGATCAAACTTGCAGCCTATTTGGCACATTGCTACTTTAGCCGCTCGCGCGACTGCGAGTAGTTTTCCCACTGCTTTGCCATATTCTATTGCCTTGGTGCAATCCTCACCGGGTTGCAGCCAGTCACCTATACCGTAGGTGTATAGTTGGTAGGTTAGGTCTTCGAGTTCCTCAAGCTTCATATGGTTATTTTCTCCGTTTTTATCGACATATCCCCACGATATGTTTAGGTCAGCGACCCAGGCGAGTGACCTGGTAGGGTGTCGCATGTCGGTACAGTTAACACTACTTTATTGAACTAATTTCCCGGTGCTTGCCAATCGTCTCTACCCTTACCCCAAAAAATGAACCCCACAAAAATAGCTATGCACTGAGCTATCACTAAACCTATTATTCCGTAGTTTTCACTCATCTTCGTCACCCTTTTGTGCTGACCTCGTAGCGGTTATTTTAATAGCGCCGTTCTCGCATTCAATTTTTCTAATATAAAAATCCCTTGGTATGATGATTACAAATTCATTCGGACCTTTTTGATCTAGTATCTCCTCCCCCATATCTCCCCCTTGCTACTCATGACCTTCGATATCTTCAAAGCTACCCCCTATACATCAACCCGTAGATAATAAAGTAAATCAAAAAGCAGCCACCGAAAAAAAGCACCAGATTGTCAGTTAGCATCCCATATCTCTCCCTTGCTACTCCTGGCCTTTGCTTCGCCGTTCTCTCTCAACAACATCCTTTTGACCATCTGTCAACTGCGCACCCCAACCGGAAAAAATATATTCTGGTTCCTTCCCTGTTAGTTCAAAGTAGGCTTTTCGCACCGCTTGCCTCATAGGGCTATCAGCTCCTAAGGTAAGGTCTACGCCCTCAGTTGACCCAATAAGGCAGTACCAGTTATGCGTTCTATCATCTAATTCAATCATGTATGGTTCCTTGTTCAAAAAACTCCCACCGTATGGTAGGTCTAAATTTCACACCCCTAAAGCGCGATATCCGTATGGTACGGCTTGTTCAATATACATCTCATTATTGAACACGTTTAATCCTGCAAACGCAATTTGTAGAACATTTCTCGAAAAACATTGATAAATTCCTCTTCGTCCCCTTTTATATGAGGAAGTTTAATAACCTTAGCAGACGTTTCGACTAGTTTGGCTATCAGATTTTTATCGGTTAATTTAGATATGGAGAAATTGATAGCCGCTTGAAGTAGGCATATTTCAAGTTCTGTAAACTCCTCTACCTCACTCATCCCTGCTCCTATCGCGTTGCAACCACGCCGGGTAAAACCATTCCCAAACCGCATTGAAGCACGTAGGAGAGCAGAAGTAACCACCTGCCATCATCTCGCAATCGTCCGGGTATTCCTGCTGGTCAGGTGGTTTGTACCAAATAATATCTTTGGTAACGATAACAGGTGCCTCGTCGGATATAGACCCGCACTTGCTGCACTGGTGTTGCTCACTCATCACTCACCTCTTTACTCATGATCTCAGCAATTTTCCCCTCATCGTAGCGCCACGATTTTATTTCATTCAAATCAAAAACATGATTTTCCGTTGGATGACCAACTTCATGCCAATTCAGCACGAATTTAGTCCACGCCTTGATCTCTTGCCCATCTAGTAGGGTAATAAATATGGGGCTCCCTGCTATCGGAAACGCCTCTTGCTCACTCACAGCTCACCTCACGCGGGGCATTGAATCCCCATTCGATTTTGTCCTTTGAAACGCTCTTAGCACCTAAAGAAAGCGCTAGATCAGATCGACCGCTCATATAGGCGTTATCCCATAAGATACCTAAAACGTGATCGCCAACCTCTTTGTTTTGCGTAAGCACGGTATGCCGCACGCTCGCAAAATATTCATCCCGTACGCATTTTTGGCACATACCCCAATCGCTATAGGAGGGGAGTTTGCAAATCCTGCATGGGGGTTGCTTGAAGATATGGGTAGCATCAAACACGGCTCATCTCCTATGCTGGTAGCATCCGCAGCAGGGAAACCATAGCCTGTGGATCGGTGCAGCGTATCTCCACCCCTCGATACGAGATCTCGTAAGCACCAGCAGGTACTGATGCCTGCTCCTTGAAAGTAACAGCTGCCTTAGCCGTGTTAGCCGCCTTAGCTGCCTTGTGGCGCGTATTGACGGCGTACCAAACACTCTCCCGGGGGATGTGCTTGTACCTCACGAGCGTGTTGTCCATGCCGTGCTCCAGCCAGTACTGATGGATCTCGTCTGCCATGCCTCGGAGTAGGTGCCTCGTTTTCATTGGTTTCTCTGGGTCTAACTGCTGCATGAAATTCCCTATGAAAGTAGGTAGTTACAAATTTCCCCTAAAGCTCGACGATACCAGTACCGATAGAGGAAGAAAAAGGGGGAAATCGTGAAACCTAAGACCTGCAACACCTGTAAGCACGAGCACCTGACCCCGGCGGAGTTAACCTACGTCGGCGTGGATGCCCTGGCAAGCTACTGGAACTGCACCTGCGGCTCCACGCTGGTGATCACCCCCTACAGCACCGAGCAGCTACGAGCCATCATAGAAAGGAGCCTCACATGCGAAACTTCATCCTCATAGGCCTACTGCTAGCTGGGTGCGGAGCTAAGGATAACGGAGGGCCTGCAGCCTTAACTGAGACACAAGCTGCATCTGCACCTACCTGCGCTAAGGGGAAAATCTGCGTGGGCAGCAGCACCGATGAGGTGCAGGCGCTTCTCGGAGACCCCGGTAGTATCCAGCAAAATGATACAGTTCTCGGGTGGTTTTACGATGAGTCTGGTACCTCGTTACATGCGTGCAGCAACTCCGTTGGAGCAGGCCCCTACTGCTGGCTCATCTTCTCCAATGGGAAGGTAACCAAATTCAGCAACATCAACCCCGCATACATTGATGCTACCCACTAGCCATCCACTGCGCTAAGTATCGACTCGATTTCCTTCTTATTAAACGGCCTCCCGTGCAGCAGGTTTGCCATTTCCGTTACCGAATTCTCGGGAATCCCCATCCCCTTCAGTTGCCCAGCGAGCGCAGCTACCATCTTGGCGTTGCCCTTGTCAAAGGTCGGCGTGGTAACCTGCTGCGGTGTCACGTCGATGTGCTCCATCTCCTCTGCGGGCGTGGGGCTGTATCCCGAGAGCGCCATGATCCAACCGAAGCCGAGCCGGTAGGCCTTGCCCGTGGCACGGGTGATCGCCATGGAGCGGCGCGAGAACCGGGGTGCAGTTTTCCACTTGGCCTCCTCGGTGCCGCAGAGGCCTGAGCCCTGGCCCACGATCTGCCCGGTGCCGATGCTAAACAGCTCGACGTAGGCCTCGTAGCTGCCATCAGGGAGCTCCGTAACCAGCTTCTCACGGGGTAAGATCCCCAGCAGGGTGCCAAGCGTTGCCCAGCCCTCGAGCTTGACGTGCTTGCCTCCCCCGATCTTTACGCTGAGCCCTTGCTTCTCGATGATATCGGCGAGGATAGTTGCCACCTCGGCGGCTTGGGATACCATCTGCCGCGGGTTGAGGCTTAAGAACCCCCCGCTCATGGGAGCCACTGCCATCGACGAAGTTTCGTGTGCTACCGGTGTTGCGTCCACCTTCCTAGCTGGTACGTTCTTTATTTGCATTGCTTCTCCTCTCGGTGTCTTCGGATAAAATCGAGGACTAGGAATATCCAGCCGCTTGCCATTATCGCCCTTCCTTCTCTAAGTTTATCTCGTAAACTTTTCTCACCGCGTCCATCAGGTCCAGGATGAGGCGCTCGCCGTAGTACTCCATCAGCGCCGGAGTATCCTTCATGATCGTGCCGAGCATTTGCCCGCAGAGGAAGCTGAATTCACTCATCGCAGCCCCCGCACTTGTTGCCCGTACTCAAGGCGAGCCCACGAAATATCGTGACCGGCGAGCAGTAGCTCCTTAACCCGCTGGAGATCGATATGGCTCGTTGTGCGTAGCTCCATGAACTGTTCCGCATCGGGATCTTTTGCCATTGCCGCCTCGTCCACCACCACACGCGGAGCGTTATCACGCACCGTAAGGGCCTTACCCAGAGAATCGTGGAAGGTCAGCTCGGGGTGTGCGAGCACTACTTGTTTCGTGGACTCGATGACGCGCTCTTTGATCTTCTCGAGGCGCTTGATATACGCTGTAAGATCTTTAGCGTATGTAGTAGCTGCGAGAATTCGTGCCTCGTTTTCACGGAGCAGAGCCTTGCGACGATCCACGGCAGCGGCAACATTGCAGAGCGCCTCGGTAAACTGTGCGGTAAGCTCATTGTCTAGCACCTCCCAATTCTCGGCTTGCTCCACTGCAGCACAGATCAACGCGAGGTCCGCCGCGGCATTCGAGAAGGTTACTTTTACCGGGGTTCTATCCACGGGGCTGGGCTCCTTTTTTATCGTGCTTGGTAATTTCCTTGAGGATAATTCTCCGCAACAAGGCGCTACCGTTATCACTCCCCATATCGCTTACAAACTTCTTCCAACGCTTCGCCTCCTTCATCGTCAGCCGCGTGGCAGCCATGTACATTAATTTGTCTTCATACTCGCACGTTCGCATTCGTCACCTCGTCATGTTATTAACGTAACTGTTTTACTTTAAGGGGGTTACGGTGTAAAGCTAAAACTTCAACGTGTGACCTGGAGGGAATATGGAGCCTAGTGTGGTCTCGTGGACTGAGCTACTAGACGGAGATATAGAGAAATCTGCAAAGCTTGTGTACTTCAAACGCTCAGCACCAACCGCGGAGCAACTGTTAAAGATCTCAGCACGGTGCTTATGGTCGCCGATTGTGTGGCGCGATAATAAGCGCGGTAAAAATAATTTTCTGTGGTCTGATTTCTGTGCGCTGGATTTTGAAAACCCTGAGGTAACAATAGCGAAGATCCAACGGGATTTCTGCGATAGTTGGCACATTATCAGCACCACGAGAAACCATCAGAAGCAGAAGGGTGCTCTCCCACCGATAGATCGGTTTAGGCTTATACTGAAGTGGCAGCGACGCATTACCTGTGCGTATGAGTATCGAAAAAACATGGAGCGCCTCGCAGAATGGTACGGATCGGATAAAGCCGCGTGCGATGCGGGGCGGATATTTTTCCCATCTAAACCATATGCGTGGGCATTCGACGCAGACCTGGAGCTCCAGCCAGTCAAGGGTTTCAATAAACCACCGGCAAAAGTGGTTGCTGCTCGACAGAAGGCGCGGCTTAGACTCGGCATCTTGTCGCCATTCTCACGCAAGGCTCTACTGTTTCCTGTGAAAATGGGAGAGCGCAACGATACGTTTTTTAAAGTTGCGTGCGAATTAGCTCGTGCAGGGATCGAAATTACGGATACCGAAAATCGGATCTTGTCATCGCCTACCTTTGAGGGTAAAGATAGTGACTTAAGTAATAGAGATATTGTTGATGAAATAAAACGCACTATTGGCAGTGCCTATAAGAGTGTCTGGAAGGAATGAAGCGAGGACAATAGGCACCTTTGGCGAGGTGCCTATTTTTAGAAAACCAAGTCTCTGGCCGAGACAATAGTAACTAGTGAGGTATTTATGCCCCAGTGCCCAGATATTGTCAAGAATCTACACACAGACCTAAAGAATAACTCCTCATCACAAAATGAAACTGAAAGTGACACCCCAAAGCCAAAGGCGGGGGAGTTGTATGGCGCGATTTTTGATGCAGTCGAAAAAACTGCGGCATCGTTACTAGAACCCTTCCCTCACACCATTCGGGCATTCGAGTTAAGGCCAGGTGTAAAGCAGCCTTATATCGAGCACGGGGGTGAATGCCAAACAGTGGGAATAGAGAAGATCCGCCAGTTAATTCTCGCCTACACCCGCAAGGAACTTTTTGACCTAAAAGATTATTGCTTCACCTCCACTCAAGCACAAGGTGCCGCGGCGTATTGGTATGATCTCACTCCGTGCGCCGATAAACCTCGTGCGTTCCTCATGCAGGGGGATAAAGGGAGGTGCTTTAGGAGAGTGCCATTTAAGATCGAACCTAACCTCGGTAGTACGCGGACCCCTCTCTTTAATGAGCTGCTAGGCCGCATGAAGTCTAATGTCGAACCCCTCAAAGCCTTCATATGGTCGATATTTATCCCAGGGAGCTATTGCCAGCAGTACCTATGGATTCGAGGCGAAGGCAATGACGGGAAGGGTGCGCTGACTAGAACGCTTCTCAAGCTCGCGGGGTCTGTAGGGATTGTGCAGAACACAGCGCCTTGGAAGGGAAACAAGCATTGGGCTCTCCCATTTATTGATATGCGGCTTGTAGTGTTTCCGGATTTTAAAGACGGCTCCAGCATGGATAACGGCATTTTAAAATCCCTTGTGGGTGGTGACCGTATCTATGTCGACCCAAAAGGCACGCCAGGTTACATGGTCGAGCTGATGTGCAAGGTGATTTTTTGCTCAAACGATATGCCGAATCTCACCGGTAGCAAAGCTGACCTGCGCCGCATCATCCTTGTTGAAATCGAATCCACTGACGCGTTTGACGAGCACTATGAGGGGAACCTTTGGGCGGAGCTCCCTTATTTCCTCGATGACTGCCGCATAGCCTATGAAAAACTCTGCCCGGTTAACCAACCGATCTGCACTGACGAGGAATCCGCGGCGATCCTGCAAGCTGAACAGGATGACAAGGATGGTGATCTCCATTCCTTCTTCGCTCAAAACTTCGTCAGAGATGCCAATGCTGAGATTACCCCTGCAGACTACCAGCAACGAGCCATCGATTGGGGTGAGCGGCACCCGCAATTTCTACGCCGTTTTAAGGCATGGCTCAAGCTGGAAGGGTTCGAGGCTAAGCATGATCAAAAACGCAGCCGAAAGCGCTTCATCAAGGGTCTAAAGTTGAGGCCTTACCCCCTGCCTGCCCCCAAAGGCACGGAACAGGGTACCCCGTTCTAGGTGCAGGGTTAGTACAGGGTATAGGAACAGTGGTAACCTCTTAATATTATTACACTCACAGAGTACACAGAGTTAAATATATATTAAGATAAGAAATAGAAAAAAGAGAAAGGGGGGAGTAGGGAGATACGACGGATACGGGGAGGAAGTTAGAAATAACCCTGTTCACCCTGTACATCGTGTAGCTCTAGGTGTTGAACCCTGTACCGATCCTGTGCGCCCCCCTGTGCACCTCGGTTCCAACTTTCCATAACCATGCTTTTTTGAGGTATTTCATGCAGAGTCTCTTCGGCGATGATGATGAATCCTTTGAACTGGGAAGCGAGAACCAGGAGGGTAGGTGCCTACATGTGCATCAGGTACTCCAGGTGGGGAGCTTCGGCCCTCATGTGGCCAAGATGGTGTGCTCGGATTGTGACCGGATGGTGCGGTGGGTCTCAAAGCTGGACGCGGCGATTATCGAGGGCAAGGCTAAGCTCGCGGCTTTAGGGGTCAGAACCGCTTGAACTTTACCCTCCAATGCCGCCTAATGATTTGAACCAAATAGATTTATACCTGTCACCTAAGGCGGTTTGGGGTGGTGCATCCCTTCAGCGTAAAGCTCGCGGACTTTAAACAGGCTCGTGCCGTTGATCGGGCTTGTGATGCTATTGAGCGCTGCCTCCCTCCTGTACCTGCACCCCGAGGTAGCCGCATGAAGCGCACACTTGCCCCTGAGGACGTCGTAGCAGTTGTGGACACCCGAGAGCAGCTCCCCCTCGACCTAAGCCCGTTACAATCGCAATCTGGAACTCTGGTAACCGGGGACTACTCGGTGCTCGGCCTGGAGCAGGAGGTAGCCATCGAGCGCAAGAGCTTGTCCGACCTCCTCGGCTGCATCGGCAAGGATCGCGAGCGCTTCGACAAGGAGATCAAGCGGCTCATCGCCTACCCGGTGCGGGCACTGGTGGTTGAATCGTCCTGGTCGGATATCGAAGCGGGGATGTGGGCGCTGCAAGGGCGCTCCCGGATTTTGCCGCAGACAGCGCTGGGCTCATTGCTGGGGTGGATTGCTTACGGGATACCTGTCATAATGGCGGGTAGTCACGACCAAGCGGCTCGCTACGTCTCGCGGATGCTCTTCATTGCGGCTCGGCGGCGTTGGCACCAGTTGCACGATCTTTACTCAGCAGTGGAGGCTCAGCGTGGGGGAACCTCTGTACGACGCGAAAAAGCGGCAAGTGGAACTACGGGAGATGCTGCAGGAGTTAGTTGACCAAGCAATTGGACGTATTTCTCGACGGGGTAACAGCCGCGACTCAAATATCGGGAGCAGGTGGAGTGGGAGTAGCGTCCCGCCTCAAGGTTACTTTAGGAGATCCCATGCTCAGTGAATTAGAGTTCAAGCAGATCATGCTCGCTGCAAAGTTCGCCGCATCACCGGAGGAGGGGGTTCACATGCTTACCCTCACGGATCTTCGCGAGATCCTCAGTGGGTACGTGTCCCTGGAGTGTATGGTGATCCCCCGAGATTCGGGTATTTCCCTAGAGAGTATCGGCAAGCTTTGCGGCAAATGCTGCACGTGCCACGCTTGCAGTTGACTTCCCCCTTACCGATTGGTAATCTGAAAGTCTGTGGTGAACGGACGAAACGCAGAGTAGGCACCTGTAAAGGACCGACTCGGATAGTTCGCCTGATGTTGCGAGGCTTCAAAACCCTCTGCAGCTGGGTGCTCGTTGAAACACGAGATTATGGTAGCAGTCGCGGGCTACTCATCGCAGATTATGCAGCGATAGTTTAATTAAAACCCCTGGCTAATACCCGGGCGATGTTGGTTCAAGTCCAGCAAGCTGCTCTTCCTCGCCTTATCATCGCCGATCATATCCCTCTAGCCATAGACGCAGTAGCATGCGACGATCTTCGGTAAACCTCCGGAGATTACATGCTTAAAAACCCCCTTGTAGTATACGGTAAACGCACCATCGTGAGGACCGATGACGAGAAATCGTAATACGAGCGGCTTAAAACCACCGTGGCCTAAAGGGGTTTCTGGCAACAAAGGCGGCAGTCGTCCGCTGCCTGATGTGCTTAAAAAAACGAAACTTCATACCATTGACGAAATCAAACGCACCATCTCGCGGCACTTCCGCATGACTAACGACGAGATATCAGCTGTACTTGTTGATTCAAAAGCAACAGCTCTCGATCTCATAATTGCCAGCACCATCGCAAAAGCTATTGAGCACGGGGATATCCACCGTGCCGAGTATCTTTTCGTGCGCCTCGTGGGCCGTGTAACGGAGAAAATCGAAGTGCAACACCCCGAGCCGGTGCTGATCGAGCGGCCATCGGGCGAGCAGGTGGTACTTGATGTGGAGGCAAAAGAGCATGAGTGATGAGTATGATTATTACCTCTTGGGCCTTCCCGGAATGGGTGGAGCACAAGGGTATCGACGATTCCCTAAGGGGCACGTTGTAGACAAGGAACGCTTGTGGAACACAGAGGACTGGGGGCAATCAAAAGATTATCCTTACTCCGAGGGTGGTCGGTATTTCATGTGTTCAAAGCTCAGTGATGAAAGCGTGGCGGCTTTCCCCTACCTACCTCCGTTTGGGTACACAGATAAGGAGCAAGAATGAGCGACGGTATGGAACAACGTGAAAACGACACGCGCGAGTTGAGGAAACTTACCTCGTGGCTCACCAATGATGATGCAAAGGCGGCGTTTAAAGTTGCCGCAGAGTTTATGCAAAAGATCGGCCTTCTTAAATCTCAGACAAGTTTCCACGTTATTGGGTTAGCTGCGGTTGAGATAAAGATAAGCCTTCTGCCGAGCGTTGAAGCAGAAAAGGAACAAGAATGACTAGACACCTTCCCCCTCCTCGTAAGCCGGTAGATATGATCGGCAAGCGTTACGGCCGCCTCGAAGTGTTGCAATACAGCCACAGTTCGGGCAACAAGCGCCGATATCTGTGTAGGTGCGACTGTGGCACGGCGAAGATCATAGCCGGGATCGACCTGCGCACCGGTGGTACAATCTCGTGCGGGTGTAGGCAACTTGAGATCTATGCGGCCCTGCGCACCGCAACTCGTAGTAAGGAGGTGCCCCATGCGGTTGTTTAAGGCTAAGCCATACATCATAGCGGAGGTAGGCTCGAATTTTCGTTCCCTTGAGGATTGTATTCTGAGCATCTCGAAGGCGAAGGCCTGCGGTGCCGATGCGGTTAAATTTCAGCACTTCGGTGTGCAAGATCTCTACGGCCCCCGCTTAGACTGGGAGCAGCCGGTACCGCTGCCGAAGATCCCCACGATGTGGCTCCCACAGTTGAAGGAAAAAGCTGATGCGGTGGGTATAGATCTCATGTGTACCGCGTTCTCCCCTCGGGGTGTAGCAGCAGTGGACCCCTACGTCTCGGCGCACAAGGTAGCGAGCTCCGAGCTCACCTACCCGCAGCAGCTTGAGGCGGTAAAGGCCTGTGGCAAGCCCATACTGATGTCGGTCGGCGCCAGCTCGAAATATGATATACAACAAGCTATGGGCGTGCTGAGAGGTGGCCCGCAGGTATGCCTTCTATATTGCGTCGCAGCGTACCCTGCTCGGATGTCGAATCTATTTTTCCTCGAAGACCTCAAGCAATTCGGTGTGCCCATAGGCCTGAGTGATCACAGCCGGGAAGTCGTGTACCCCCCGCTCTCGGCTGTGCGTCATTTCGGTGCTGTAGTGGTAGAAAAACACGTTAACTTCGTGGGAGCAACTGACACGCCCGATGCTCCGCATTCCCTCAATGAGACCGAGTTCAAGCTGATGTGCGACTACCTCCATGGTGTGCGTGATGCTGATGATTTCCAGCCGATGCCTGAGGAGAAGGAGATGTTTCTGCGCCACAACCGCAGGCTCTTAGCCACGCGCCCCATTGCGGTGGGTGAGTCCCTCGCCTTCGGGGTTAATTATGGCTGCTACCGCTCGCCTACGGATGAGACACAAGGGTCGCACGGCATGACCTGGGAGCTCTTCGAGGGCCAGCCGGCAAAGCAACCTATCGCAGCTGGTGAAGGGATCTATGCCCAGAACGTGCAGATGAAACAGCAGAAGATACAGAGGGTCGTATGAACATCTGCCCCGAGTGTGGAGACAACATCGAGCCCGGTAGCAAGCGCTGTGCGGTGTGCCTCAAGGCCCGTGAGCGTGACCGGGATATGATCTACGAGATGCTCCTGCGCAAGATCATGCGGGAGAAGGGCCATGCTGCTACGAGTGACTACGCGCAGGGTGCTCGTTATGGCGCCGAGTATGTCATTAAGTGCTTCGAGGTCTTTGCTAAGGGTGCTAAGCATGAAGAAAGCTAGGATTGATATCACGGGGCAGACCTTCGGGCTCCTCACGGTGCTTGAATTCGTTGGCACAGTAAAGCGCCGGGGGATGTACCGCTGCCGCTGCGCCTGCGGGGTTCGGTGTAACGTCGAGGGTTATGCGATGCGTATCGGCCGCACGAAATCCTGTGGCTGCTTGCGGAAAAAGGTAGCAGATGATCCATCGGCGCAGAGCTTTAACGAAGCGATCACAGAGTAAGTAGTGGTGTTAGATGGTTGACAGGTAATGTTTTCAGGGTAGGATGCGATTCTTTAATACCTAACACCTGAAGGATAGCAGTTAAGTGGCCTATACTAATCACGCAGGTAAAAAATTTAATTTATGGACTGTTTTAGAGAGAGTTTCAGGAAAACGTAGTGACGGGCGCGCCGCATGGATGTGTCAATGCCAATGTGGTACCATCCGATTCAAAACAACCTGGGCTGTATCAAGTGGTGACAGCAAAAGTTGTGGGTGTTTGAGAAAAAAATTAGTAAGAGAAAAAGCTAATTTAAAAAATGATATATCAGGCCAGACTTTTAATTACCTTACAGTTATAAAGAGAAGCAAAAGAGAAGGGTACGGGATTACTTTTTGGGAATGTAAATGTAAATGCGGAAATTCTGGCGTTTATCGTGCTTCCGCGTTAAAAAATGGGAGCACGAAAAGTTGTGGGTGTAAATATTTTGAGACATTCTCGAATAAGATACCTAAAACTACATATATGGAGGGTCAGATATTAAGCTGTTACCGGGTTTCTTGTCGAAAAAAAGGAAAAGAATTTAGTCTTTCACGTGAGCAGTTCTTACTTCTTATTCGACAGGACTGCCATTATTGTGGTACCCCACCTTCAAATGTTTGGCGATCTCGTAGAAACAAACTTACGTTGAAAATTGATTTAAAATATAACGGTATAGATCGCGTTGATAACTCGCGAGGTTATGAAATTGATAACGTGGTGCCGTGTTGCCGTGAATGTAATACGATCAAACACGATAGCCTCAGTTACGACGAGATGAAAGCGGTAGCTCAGTTTCTTAAGAAGTATCGGAGCAAGCAGCGTGCCCTTGTTCAAGTGCCACAGCCCGAAGCAAGAACGGATTATCTTTTCGGATAAACGAATTGTTATAGGTGCAACGGGGATCCAGTTCGGGAAAACCAGCTCATTAGCGCTGTGGATGAAGATGCAAATGCACACTCATACACGCCGAGATGATAACTTTCTCCTCGTCTCTCCTACCTATCCCATATTTAAACAGTCTACACTCCCCCCGTTTCTGCGGTATATGGATGGCCTCGGTCGCTATAACCGCAAGGAGGAATGTTTCGAGATGTATAACGGGGGTACCTGCTGGTTTAGGACGGGCAAAAACCCTGATTCTATAGTGGGATTGACCAACATAAAAGCGATTGGCGCGGACGAGGCGGGTCTTTTTTCTCTATACTTTTGGACCAATATTTTGGGTCGTTCAAGCTTTTGTAAGGCACCTATTCGTATCGTGACATCCCCTTATTCTTTGAACTGGCTCTATCAGGATTACATTCGCCCGATCCGTAAAGATCCTTCCTCGCGCCCTGACGTGGAGATAATCCAAGCAGCATCTTGCGAAAACCCATATTTTCCTATGGAAGAGTACCTCGAAAAGCAGCGCACGATGGATCCGCGGCGCTTCAATATGATGTACGGCGGCCAATTCGACAAGATGCAGGGGCTAGTCTATGACTGTTTCGATGAGGATCTTAACGTTATTGCTCCTTTCGAGATGCCACGAGATGCCGTGCTCTACGGAGGAATCGACTGGGGTTATACTGAGCCCTTTGCTTTGGCTGTCCATGCCATTTTACCCAATGGAGATAGGTATCTTGTCGATGAGGTCAAACGCTCGTATCTCACCCTCCCTGATATTGAGGGGATATGTAAGCAAAAGCGCGACCAGTGGGGCATCAAGCTCTTCTATGCGGGGCCCGATCAACCGGCCTCCATCGAATATCTCAACCGGCAGGGCGTTACCACGGTAGCAGCAAATAATGATATCCGCCTCGGCGTCGACACGATGTACGAGCAGTTCAAACTGCGAACGTTCAAGGTATTCTCCACCTGCAGACATACCCTCGATGAACTTTCGATGTACCATTACCCCGACCCTAAGGACTTAAAGCCAGATCAGAGCACCAAGGACACTAAACCAGTGGGGCAAAATGACCATTGCCTCGACTCAGACCGGTACTGCTGTGTCATGACCACCCAAAGTCATAGACGATTGACCCCAAAGGCCCCTACTATGAAGGCAGCAAAAACAGAAGAGCAAAAAATCAAAGCACTCCTAAAGACGAGGCGTTGATGCCTATCTATGAGTATTACTGCCCAACGTGCCAAAAACAGTTTGACGTGCTAAAATCGATGGATCTTTGCAACGAGCCTGAGCTGTGCGCCTTCGGGCATGAGACGGAGAAGCGGCTTGCGCGGTTCAACTTCACTAATGCTGGCGATTGGCGTCCTTCTTATAACCCTGCCTTCGGGACAGTGGTTACGAGTAAAGCGCATCAGCGGGAACTGTTGGCACGCGCTGCGGGGGCTGGTAAGCCGCTTATCGAAGTAGGCAACGAGCCGGTCGAGAATATTCACAAGGCCTGTGAGCGCCAGCAACGCGATACCCGCGAGCAGCGCTGGGCAGAAGATACAGACAAAATCAGACGCGAGGTACTCGGTTAATGGATCGAATGCTAGCAGAGCACGAGCCCCACGGGGCACAAGAGGCCCGCGACGGAGCTGAGGTATACCAGCCTTCCCCCGAGGAGGAGAAGCTCGTTAGAAAGTGCAATGCGATCTTCGAACGGGCTAAGAAGGGCAAATCGAAGCACGACTACCCGTGGATCAATTACTATAAGATGTTTCGCGGCAAACAATGGCAGGAGCAGCGGCCCTCGTACCGTGCCTCGGAGGTGTTTAACCTCATGTGGCAGACGGTCCAGAGCCAAGTGCCGATAATGACCGATGCGCGGCCGAAGTTCGAGTACTTGCCGCAAGAGCCCTCTGATCGCCAGTTTGCCGACCTGATGAATGATATAGCAGCAGCAGACTGGGCCAAGTACAACTGGCAGTTCACCCTCACCGAGTTGATCTACGATGGGGAGCTGTATGGTACCGGCTTGACGAGCCTCAAGTATGACCCCAAGAAAAGCTGCATACTCTATAAGACCGAGAGCCCGTTCTATCTATTCCCCGACCCTTCAGCAGAAAGCTTCCATCACCGCTGCGCTTATACGGTCCATGCCGAACCGATGGACGTGCAGAAAATCAAGCGCCTGTTTCCCGAGAAGTCCGATTACATCAAGGCCGATGTGGTTAACTTTGCCTCCGAGAAGCGGGTAGACCTCACCCAGGTCAAGTACAACAGCCCCAGCAACGACCAGCTCTACGTCGAGGTGCAAGGTGGTTACGATAACAACACCATCCCCGAGGTAGTGGTTAAGACCTTCTACATGGAGGACGATGAGGTAGTTGAGTCTGCGGTGAAGGATGAGGCAGACGAGAGTGCTCCTCCTCGCATGGAGCGCAGGCTCAAGTATCCCGCGGGCCGCAAAACCGTGATCGCGAATGAAGTGGTCCTGCAGGATGGGCCGGTCGAGTATGAAGACGAGTGTATCTACCCGTACCAGCGGTATATCAACTACATTCTCCCCCGTTCGTTTTGGGGGATTTCGGAATTTGAGCCCTTAGAGTCACCGCAAAAGACCTTTAACAAGCTGGTGAGCTACGTGCTCGACGTGCTCTACCTCACGGGTAATCCGGTGTGGATTGTCTCGACTGATTCGGGTATCGACACCGATAACCTGGTGAACCAACCGGGTCTTGTGATCGAGAAGCACCCCGGCTCGGAGGTGGGACGGCAAGAGGGCGTGCAACTGCAACCCTTTGTGCTGCAGATGATCGACCGCCTCAAGGACTGGTGGAATGAGCTCTCAGGCTCTCAAGATGTGATGCGCGGTATTGCTCCCGGCTCGGTGACCGCTGCTAGCGCCATCGCGGATTTGCAAAACGCCGCCCAGACCCGTATGCGTGCCAAGATGAAGAACCTCGACGCCTACTTGCAGGACTTTGGTCAGCAGTACGCCTCACGGGTGATGCAGTTCTACACAGCACCCCAGGTCTATCGCCTCACGGGTAAGGACGGCAGCGAGCAGTACTTCAAGATGCACATGAGCAAGAGCCCCGAGGGTAACCCGGTTGCCATGGTGCAACGCTACACTGATACTGGACTCCTCGACCCCGAGGTGAAAAGCTACCAGCTTCGTG
>ERZ1292637.248-Hain-H14-01um-R3-248-length-37823-cov-9_pt1 | contig 37823 bp, 70 predicted proteins | sample MGYA00564405_ERZ1292637 | MGnify/ENA primary metagenome ERZ1292637 (study PRJEB36523, sample SAMEA6512645) | groundwater metagenome | collected 2019-01-09 | study: AquaDiva: Metagenomics assemblies of 32 groundwater samples | reverse complement strand
TTAAACAGAATAATCCAGTATTGACCACTCAAGGCTCTATTGGATCCTTTAATGAGGTTGGGTCTTTTGTGGCACAGGAACAGCTCTTACCCGGCCAGACCCTACGGCATTACACCAAGAGTGGAACTTTTGTCATACCGGAAAACTCAAGGTATGTGAACTACCTCTTTAACTTCCTCTCACGGTAGTTATGCCTTATGAATTTCCTGCTTCTTGGTTTATCGTTGGAGGGAATGATTTTAGGGATTGACTTTGAAAAAAGGACAATCCTCCATGAGTTTACCCTTGAACGCAGGTCATACGAAACCCAAGCCTTTAGAACTTTTGACGGTTGGGCTTATCCGGTAAGGTCCTATACCGCTGAAAATGTTTCTGAATTCCTGTTTTCCTGGAAGGCTTACGCAAGAGAGGGTTTTGATTTTCTTGGTATGCGGTGTCGGTATGGAGTGGGTGGTGGGCTGGGTTTCACGATAAGCAATTCAAGGGTTCAGCTTGTAGATTCGTCATACATCAACGGATTTTCAGGGCTGGACCTTTATCCTTCGGTTGCGATTTTCACACAGATTTTCCTCAACGAAACCAACGCCCTCAGGCTGGTGGGGTCTTTGGATGCCTCGCGGAGGTTTCCTTTCTCTGGTAATCTCGTTCTCTTGTTTGTGATTGGGTTGTGAAAACAATTCGATTTGTCTCAGCCTATCAACGGCAATTTTGCAGTATTTCTCCGAGATTTCAATGCCAACGGCCTTTCTACCTAATTGTTTGCAGGCCACGAGTGTAGTTCCGCTACCCATGAAGGGGTCGAGGATGAGATTGTCGATTTTTGTATGAATTTTTACGAAAAACCCCATAAGTTCAACGGGTTTTTGCGTCGGATGTTGGTCGGATTGTGGAATTATTTTTTTAATCCCCAGCATCCCAGGTCTGATAACATTCTCAACACGCTTTGAAGTATCATACCAAGCACAAGACGCACCCTTTTTCTGAGCAACCAAAATGGTTTCATAGCTTCGTCGATAGTGATGCCCCATTCCCATCGGGCCTTTATCCCAGACAATCATGTGTTTGAATCCATTTTCAAATGCCTCGTCAAGCCATAAAGACCACCTTGCAAATTGAGGGTCTGGCCCGCCGCCGCCGCAGCAGCAGCAACAGCAGCCCCCTGCCCTCAAAACTCTTTTAGCTTCACCAAAGAACCAACGCACTATCTCGTTTGCTTCTTTGCCATCATTGGCTATCGGGCGAAATTCTTCAATCTCGTTGTAGGTTTCTTTTCGTCCTTCAAATATGGCTTCCCGATGGGAAGCCATATCCCCATTGTTATTATTGTGCCCATACGGCGGGTCGGTCAGAACAAGGTCAAAGGACTTGTCAGGAAATGTTGGCAGAATGTCGCGACAATCCCCGCAGTAAATCGTAATGCCGTCCTCTTGATAATAGGGCTCTATCATTTATGAGGTTTCTTAACCCCTCTGAAAGCATAGAAACAGGTGTGGGATTGGGGGTGGGCAAGACCCACGTTCCACAGCTCTCACATTGGAACTTCTGGTAAGCCCACATCCAACCGGAGATGAAGATACGAATCACGCTCACAATATACCACACCAAAAGCCCAAAAGCAATGTAATATTATTTTCTTGACAAACACGGTTTGAGATGTTATATTGGGGGTGTGAAAGTTCGGAAAACTCACGTGATTGGCTTTAACAGATTACCCCGCGTAGGACGGTTTTCCCGAACTTTCCGCCTATCGGGGTTTTCTGTTTTCAGTGAGATATTCAATAATGGAAGTCCGTGAACTTTCCGAAAGATATTCCCCACATGGAAACGGGTATATCAAGGTGTACCGAAAAATCCTAACGAGCGCGGTCTTTAGTAATGCCAACACCCTCAAGGTCTGGATTTGGTGTCTTGTTCGGGCTAACTGGTATGATGCTACCGCCATGTTTGACGGTAAGGAAATAGTCTTAAAATTAGGTCAACTCATCACTGGGCGTTATACCGGCTCAGAACAATGCGAGATGAACCCAAGCACGTTTTACAGGTGTTTGAAAAAACTCGAAGAAATCGGCAACATAGTCATTAAATCGGACAACAAAAAATCACTGATAACTATTGTCAACTATGAGGCTTATCAGGGTCAGATGTTCTCGGAGTGGCAACAAGGTAACAACAAAGTAACAGCAAAAGAACAACAAAGTAACACAGATAAAGAAGTAAAGAAAGAAAGAAGTAAAGAAGAGAGAGTGCCGCCAACAAAAGAAGATGTTGATAACTATTTCTCAGAAATGGGAATCCGTAATGAATCTTCTAAGTTTTTTGATTACTTTGAGTCTAATGGTTGGCGGGTCGGTAGGAACAAGATGAAAGATTGGCGGTCTGCGGCGCGCAACTGGAAGCGTCGCGGCATCGAGGGGGGAATGATCAAACCTCAAGCAATCAAGAAAACATACCTCTGCGATACCTGCAAGCAAAGATTTAATACCTACGAACTATACATGAACCATATGTGTCCCCAAGCCTTACCGCCACCCAAAGAATTTACCGATGCGTTGAATAATTTGACTGAAAAAATGAGCACAGAACACAGATAATATACTTTGGGGTTGTTGTGGTTTGGAAACCTGAGGATGGCATTAAGAGTACATTGAGGGCAATCCATTTGGCCGCCTCGATAGGGTTAATAACACACCGCCTTGCAGACCAACTGCCAGCAACCCCTTAATTTTAAGGAGAGAGAATGAAAACACTTTTGACCTTTTTGCTGATCTCGGCATTATACTGGGGCTGTTCTTCAATAGACTTTACCAGGAGAGAACAATACAGGCTTTACCCGGTCGGAGTACTTATCGCCATTAAGTGTCCCGACGATGAATTTCTAAGGTTTGTTGACGAGTATGGGTTTTTTCGGATAAAGTTTTTCAAAACATCAGAAGAAGCAAGGGCTGCAATTCGGAGCCAGGTATTAACAGAATTGAACGAGGAAATTTTTGGATTTGGGGGATGCAAGACATGCGTAATACATTAGTAATTTTGTTTTTCATAAGCATATTTATTGGTTGTTCTTCCTCCACTCAAACAAGAAGGGAAGAAACCACCACCACAAGACAAGTAGATACCCTTATCATGGTTTCTGCAATTCAAGAATCGGGGCTATCGGGTGATTATATCGAATGGAGAAAATGGCTTTTACCTATTCTTGCTTTTTCCCCCGACACAATCCAGCCTACCGCGCACTTTGCAACCGCAGACTCATCTGTTAGTGTATCTCTGAATTTGAGAACCGGCAGAACAACCATAGAGGCAAAACCCAAACCCGTCAGAGCAAAAATAAACGAAACCACAACTCACGTCAAACAGGAAACCCAAAAAGAGACCGAATCCTGGCTAAGCGAATTTGGAAGTATTTTGATGTGGGTAAGTTTAATTCTTATAGTGCTTTTGATTGCTTATATAATCATTAAACCAAAATTCTAAGGAGGATTTTATGTCAAAGAAATCTTTTCCACAAGTTTTATTCGTTGTTTCAGAAAAAGAGACCGACGGGAGTGAATATCTGCTCGCCTATAAAAGCCCACAAGAGGCCGGGGATCTAACAGAGAGCGTTGAAGTCGCGACATATCAACTGGTGGAGCGAAGAAATCTGGGGTTTTTTACTCCAACATGGAGTAAGAAGCTCTCAAAATGATCGCTTACGTGATTATCAAGCCGAGATTTTGAATGAGCGACTCCTTGTTTGTCGCGATTAAATCTGTACAACATGACGTGGGATTATTGCTTCTTCTTGTGATTGTTTGCTTTGTGATAACTATGGCTTTTATTGGATTTTGCGTTGATCTCATCCGAGCCAGACATTGAACGAAATCCTTCTACCCATATTTCTTGTAATGACTCTTTACCTTTTCTTTAACAACAACAGACCGAAACCAAGTTGAATTATGTAAGTTACATAGCGGAGGAGGTCGCCCGACAAGGATATGAATGGGGGACTAATTCTTGGACTCTAAGAATTGGCTGGTTGCATGGGGCGTGGCAATACGGACGGCTCTATATTGCCGATGAGATAACGCTTAAAGATATTATCTTTTTGGGAAAAATGATAGAGCCGATAAAAAACGAAAACGGATTGCGACGAGTGGGGGTTATGGTAGGGGATCGTACTTGTCCGCCTGCAGAGCAAGTACGCGGCAGTCTTGAGCGGCTCATTAAAAACGGCAAACTCCTTTCACCGATTGAGTGGTATAAGGAATTTGAACTGATTCATCCGTTTGTTGACGGTAACGGGAGGACGGGGAAGGTTCTTTTGGCGTGGCTCAGAAAAGATTTTGACAACCCCGAATTTCCGCCGGAAGATTTATTTGGAACACCCACCACTAATCCATGACCCACGAACAAACAGAACCCCGCACCAAAAAGAAATATAAGATAAAGGCCAAAGAGGTTGTTTGCCCTCATCCCAAAAGAGACTTGAGAAAACTCGAAGGATTGAACTCGGCCCAAACCCATGAAATGTATTACTGCGAGAAGTGTGGAGTTCACAAATTGATACAGGTGAAGTCATGACAAAACCGGAAGGCGTACAAATGATTTAATGCGAACGAAAACATCCACAAACTTATGGTGAAGCGGAATGCGACGAATCAATAATATTATAGTTGTTTCAGATACTCATTCAGGTTGTAAGCTGGGATTGTCGCCGCCGAGTTTCAGACTGGATGAGGCAACGGTTGTATTGCAATCACCGCTTCAGGCAAAGGTTTGGAGTATGTGGAAGGAATTTTGGGGGAACTGGGTTCCGATGGTAACAAAGGGAGAAAATTATGTTGTTGTTCACAATGGGGATGCTATAGACGGGGTTCATCACAATAACGTTACGCAGATAACAAACAACCTAAAAGATCAACGTCAGATGGCCTTCGATGTTCTTTCACCTATAACCAAAAACCCAAAATGCAAGGGATATTATCATATTAGGGGAACAGAGGCTCACGTTGGTAAATCCGGTCAAGACGAGGAATCTCTCGGTAAAGAGCTTGGGGCGATACCAGACGAGAACGGGAATCATGCGAGGTGGGAATTATGGCTCAGAATGGCAAACAATGTCTTGGGTCATTTTACACATCACGTTGGAACCACCTCGTCAGCCGCCTATGAATCTACTGCGCCGTACAAGGAAATGGTGGAGGCCTTTGTTGAGGCGGGGAAATTGGGGAATGAACCCCCCGACTTTATTGTAAGAAGCCATAGGCATCGCTCCATTGAGATTAAGGTTCCAACAAAGAAGGGACACGGAATAGCCCTTGTAACTCCGGCTTGGCAACTAAAAACCCCCTTTACTTATCGCGTAGCGTTGGGCAGAACATCAACCCCCCAGATTGGCGGGTTTTTAATCCGTTCTGGACATGAGGATCGAATCTATACGAGGAGTAAGATTTGGCAAATAGAGCGGCCAAACGAAGTCAGGATATAACGCTTGATGAGTGGGCGACCGAGGTTGAGAGGTTGCGTGGTCCCAAAAAAGAATTTGACGAAAAAGCCAAGACTGTAGAAGAACTCATGCCCTTGTTTGGTATTCAATGGAGCAGTATGAATGAACTTGCAAAGCGGTGCGTTGCGGAGGGTAAATGGGAGAGAGTTTTTAAGAGAGACAGGCTTGGAAGGCCGATGGCGGCATATCGGATCAAAAAATGAAAAGAATTCCTCACAATGAATTTACAAATGATTTAGAGGCGATGCGGGATATGCACACACTAACGCCTGTCAAGAAAAACGAAATCTCAGAAGTACGGGAAGGCGTGAAGGCTGTAACCATCAAGGACTGGAAATGTCTAAACGGACATTGGAATACCAATCTCTCCAGACGTTGCAAGGTGTGTAAATGATTCTCTGTGGCGATGTTCTGGAAAAACTGAAAGAGATTCCAGATGAAACGGTGCAGACCTGCATAACCAGTCCCCCGTATTGGCGACAAAGGAATTATGGGGTTGAAGGACAGTGGGGACTTGAGCCAACAATTTATGAATTTATCGAGCACCTTATTTCAGCATTTCGAGAGGTCAAGAGGGTGCTCAAGAAAACCGGCACCGCGTGGGTGAACATTGGCGACTCTTTCAACGGGACTGGAGGGGCTGGCGGCGATTACCTTCCTCATGGAAAAAGAAACGGTCAAGCGAAATACCCTGGTCGGCGCATCGTAGGGCTCGCCGCAAAAAACTTGGTAGGCGTACCAATGAGATTGGCTTTTGCCCTTCAAGACGATGGTTGGATATGGCGGCAGGATATTATTTGGGATAAGGGATTTGGTTATGAATCCGTAAAGGATCGTCCAACGACAAGCCACGAGCACATTCTTTTTCTTGTAAAATCGCCGAAGTATTACTACGACAAAAAAGCCGTGGAGCGGGCCCTTAATCCGTTGACCATTAAACGCGCCGAAGGAAAATGGAATACAAAGATGAAGTCCAAAAGCGACGGTTACGTCGGCGCAAGCGGACCCCATAGGAGAAGTCTCAAGCAGTCAAACACTGAACTTGCCGAGAAAATCCGCTCAGGTGAAAAGACCGGCGCGAACCTTACCTCTGTATGGCGATTTAGACCAAGCAACTCAGGCATTAACCACTTCGCTCAATTTCCTCTCGAACTCCCAGAAGTCTGCATCAAAGCATCAACAAGACCGGGCGATGTCGTTCTTGATCCATTCGCCGGCAGTGGTACGACACTCGAAGTAGCCAAGAGGTTGGGGCGAAAGTATATTGGCATTGAACTTTCAAAAGTTTACGTCAAGGAACTGATTGAGCCGAGACTGGAAAACATATCTCCATTGTTTGAATGTTCACCCTGAAAGAGATTATCAACCACGCTCCAAGCTGTAAGTGTACCTGGTGCGAGATAAATGACCTGCTCCAACAGAGTCCAAATCCGGAAGTTGATTTAGAAACATGGCTCAAACAGAAACAGTACGAGGAAGAAATAAACTCAAAGGATGCGCTATGAGAAGAGTGTGGTGTAGATTGTTTCACAAAAGATACCATTTCTTTGAATGTAAGTTTTGGGGTTGCACGGAGTGTGCAAAAACACATCGCTATCTATGAGTACAGCAACCGCACAGGCCAACGCAAAGAACATGAGCCCCATGAAATACGCTGACCAACTGTGGTCAATTATCATACGTTCCATAGGCAGGTGTGAGCTTCGGGGGGCGTTCCCCCATCAATGTTCCGGTGCGCTTCAGGGCATGCACTTGGACGGCAGGACAAACTACGATTTGCGCCATGAACTCTTTAACGGGATATGTGGTTGTCAGGGAGCGCATACGTACTGGACTTACAAATCTAAGACGAGCAAGGGTCAGAGAGAATGGGAAAAATACCTTAGCTTGAACTTCCCAGAGAAGCATAGAAAGGTATTTGTCGAGGAGCACGAGCGAATAATCAAAAGAGACTACAAAAAGATAGCTCAAGAGTTAGAGGGAATAATCAGAGTAGTCATCTTCAACCATACTTACGCAGACAAGGATCAAAGGGTCATTGACCGAATAACTAAAGGAGAAACAAAATGACCGTTCTCTTACAGCGTTTCTTTCACAATACAGATGAGACATTGGGTTTTCTATTCATTGACGGTGTACCGGCTTGTTTCACCCTTGAGGATCAACCGCAAACGGTTAAAGTCTTTTCAGAAACCCGCATACCACGGGGAACGTACAAACTGGCTCTTACTTACTCACCCAAACTAACCCCGAAGTATGGGCACGACATGATACTCGTATCTGATGTTCCGGGATTTGAAGGGATTAGGATACATGCAGGTCTGACTGACGATGATACGGCAGGGTGTGTGCTGGTGGCTAACGGAGCAAGATTTGATCCGGCAAAACAAAAAATGGTCTTAGTGGATTCCATGACAGCCTATCAGAGAATCTACCAAATCATTACAGACAAGCTCAAAACGGGAATTGGCGTAAATTTGACTGTAATCGATGATAGTTTCAATCCCGTAATACGAGGTATTTAGACCAAACAAACGCAATGGCGGGGCATCCTTGCTCGAAATTCGGGGTATTTGGCGAGACTCCCAACCCAATTTCTGGCATAATCCTTGCTTATCGGTCAGATTAACCGAGATTTATTAAAAATCGTTAATCCGTAATTTAAGTGTTGACTTTGTCAGTTTAGCCCTGTATATTGTATCTCATGAAAAAAGACCGCAAGATACAGAAGCAAGCCCGCCTCCACCCGTCAGACATCAAGGCAATCAACGAAGCCATCCGTGATGAACCCTTAAAGTACCGTAACTTTTCACATTTTGTAGAGATAGCAGTTGTATCTCTTTTGTCGAGAATAAGGGAGAACGAATGAGTAAGGATGCTGAATTTCGATTTGTTAGACTGTGCGATCACCTTGAGGGGTGGACGCAAATTTGTGTTGATTATATTGAATCTTATTGCCTATCCCCCAACAAAGAGTTTGTCTTTGTTCGGATGCTTTCTGGGCGGTGTCAAATTTTCCCCGAAAGGGCATTTTTCAAACAAACAGGATTGAAGCCCTAATGAGCAATAATAAAGAACTGACCGATTTTCGGAAACAGGTTAGAGAGACTATTGCTAATTATATGTACTCAGAGGGATGTTCCTGTTGCCAAGATATAGACGGACACAAGAAACATTCGGAACGGTTGGCGAAGTTACTCAGTGTTCCACGTTATAAGGATGGTTCAGGATTTGACTTTGCAAGGTTTTCGGTGAAGCCATGAAACTATCTGACATCACCCCCGCAACCCCGATACCCACTCAAGCAGAACGTTATGAACCAGATCCATTTTACCATGATGGTATAACAGTATTTGAGCCTATTGAGTGTCAGGCATGTTCTGAGTACGTGGACGCCCTGTTTGAATTTGACGGTTGGGATATGTGTGAAACTTGCTTGCTCCGAGAAGTGAGCAAGGCAAACGCTGAACCAATGATGACCACAAAACTAATTTATGGTGGATTATGAAGTACGTTATAAGAGAAGAAAAAACTGCTAACGGGCTTCAGTATTACGCTTACAGGACCGACATAGATAATGGATGGCCAACCTTTCAATACCTAATCGGGAGCGCGGCAAGCACATTAGAGCGTTGCGAAATGAAATTGAGGCTGATACTAAACCCCGAAGGTCGCATCGTGAAGGAACTCGAAATTGACAACTGACGCAAGTTTCTTCAAACCAGAACTTAATGAATACCTCGCCATCGCCGCGCTTCTCTATAACAACTGGAAAGATCACGCGAAGGTTGAGAGGAAAATCCTGGCTACGATGGGGCACGACAAGAAATCTTTCGCGGTGCTTGAGGCGCAGGCAATAAACCAAATGGGAGAGCAGACCCAAATGACGTGGGGAGACTTCACCGTAGAATTAAGGAGAGACCTGCCCGATTCACCGGAGGCCTTGAAATACGCACTCAAACCAAAACCCTTCATTGTGTTACACAAAAATAAGGGAGAAAAACCGTGAGCGATAAACCAACAATCAAATTTGAAATAGGCACACCCAAAAACATTAAACTCGGCAAATTCTTCAAGGAGGGGGTAAATAGGGTTGGCCCCTGGTATGGGTACAACGCTTGGGAGAATGGCGTTGAGAGTGTCTTGTTCGCGGATGCCGCACTACAACAACACATTTCGGCGTTCAGCGCAGGGGACACCATTATTATTTGTGAGCGACGGGAGGGGAAATCCAGATATTGGGAAGTAAACCAAGCGGTTGTTGACCACGCAGGCAGGATAGCTCCGCCTCCCCAAGCAAAACTCACAGACCCAAAGGCTCTGGCTGATTACCGCGCACAAAGACGGAAAGACCTTGCGGAAGCCCTTGAGGACGTAATTTCTGTTTGGGAATCCGCCTCGGTTCAAAACCGGGACAGACCACTCATCAACACGATTTTCAGTCCCGAAAATATCCAGAAGTTTGTAACTACATGGCTCATCGAGAAAAACAGAAGATAATCGTTCCCGATTGTCCCGCGTGTGGTAAAGAAATGCACAGAGTTGGGGAAACGGTGTTGATGGGGCTTGAAACGGGGCGGGTATATGCTTGCACTCCCTGCTTGCGCGAAATCATTGTAGTCAATCCAGGATGCGACAAGTACTTTACTGGTGCTTTGTGGAGAACGTGAAGAATTGGCAAGCCGAACTCACTTTGCGCCACATGAGAACAATCAAACAATACCGCAGATACATTCAAATAGGGGGTTCTTATGATGAGTGGGATGTTTTCTTATCCATTGCAGAACGGCGCGGAGAGGACCTAAGCAAGGTAACAGCCAAAGAGTTCAATTTTCTAAAATCTTTAGCGGAGAGGCTTGAGCGAAGGGCCTTCAAATGATGTTTACTGTCAAATAGGCAAAATAAATGACCTGGACTCTTTGGGTATTGGCTTATCTGATTATTGCTGGTGCGCTTGTGTTTTACTTGAGCAGGCTTTCTCAAACAAAACCAAAGATTGAACCATAAACTTGACGAACAGGTGAAGGAATGATGACTATTGCGTGGTTTATATGGGGTAAGAAAAAGAACGAGGACGAGTTCGTGTTTCTCCTGATAACCATTGCTTGTATTATCGGGGATTGTGTGATTGTGAATTTCATTTTTCATTAGGTGAAAGAATGAAGCGACTCACCTATGCTTTCCTTGTTTGTCTTGCGGGGTTTTATTTTCTAATTCACGCGCAACTTACACCGAGACCCATTAAATATTCCATGAAGGAACTTGAGTTATACACACAGGTCCTTGATTCTCTTAGAGCAGAAAACGCAAGATTGGACTCATTGAATCAGGAAAAAAGTGGCGAATTAAGGGTAATGCGGTGGAATATGCGGGGAATGGCATTGCAAATGGAATTGTTTGAACGCTCACGAAATCTTACGGAGGAATAATGAATAAACTCAAGTTCAAAGAAACTCCTGAAAACTTTTTTGCGAGGTTTCCAGAAGCATGTCTTGAGGCAAAGGATTGGGTTCACGCCAAAAGATTTAAGACGATGGGAGAAGCCTGGAAGAAGTGTGAACGTGGGGATTGGCTGTTATGGTGGCTTGGCAAAGAGAACGCCATTACTCAAAAGCAGTCTGTTTCGCTTGCCATTTGTTTTGCAGGGCGGGTTATCAAAGAGTTCAACAAAAAATACCCCGACGATAAAAGACCCGATGATGCAATTAGGGCTGCGAGGGCATGGCTGAAAAGCCCCACGAAGAAAAATCGAGACGCAGCATACGCAGCAGCAAACGCAGCGCACGCAGCAGCATACGCAGCATATGCAGCAGCAAATGCAGCAGCATACGCAGCATACGCAGCAGCAAACGCAGCATACGCAGCAACATACGCAGCATACGCAGCAGCATACGCAGCAAGCGCAGCAAACGCAGCAGCATACGCAGCATACGCAGCAACATACGCAGCAAGCGCAGCAGCAAACGCAGCAGCAAACGCAGCAACAGCAGACGCAGTAGAGCAGAAATGGCAGGCTAATAAAATTAGGAGAACAATTCATGTGTCCAATCTGTGAACACCTAAAACACAAGTGTTTCCGTTGCTCAACGAAACACTTAACAGAAATCAATGACATATTAGATGCGTTCTTAGGCAAGACCAAAAAACAAACAAACCCCTATTTTGACAGGGACGATTGGGAAAAGACTCAGAGCGTTCCAGGAGGAAAGGTAATGGAGAACTAATATGAAACTATGGGCTTATCGAAAACAACCAACCATTGAAAGCTTTAGACAACATTCAATCCATTTGTATGCGCGAGAGTTTTCCTTCACGGATGGGATTGAATTTCTCGGTACAATAGACCTTGACATTCAGAAGCCAAAGAAAACGGTGGTGAGAGAAGCGAAACCGGGCCCGGATGACAACCTGCCCCGTCCCCATACTCATTTGGAGTTTTGTGTTCCCGACAATGCAAAAAATATCAAATGCACCTACGAAATTGAGGAATGAAACACATCGATGATGCTAAAATACTCTCGCTTCATAAACAGAAAAAACCGGCAAACGAAATAGCCATAAGGTTTCAAGTCCACCCCCACACCATTCATCGGAGACTCAAGAGAATGGGAATAAGGAGCAGGAATGGCAGGCCGAAAGGATCGGAGGATGCAAGTTGTGGCAGGAATTGGTGGAATAGACTCAAGATTTACGCTCAGGAGTATCATAGATATGGTGAAAGGTACGTAGTTGACGCTGAACACCCAATAGAGAGAACCTTATGACCCCCGAAGAAGTGGTAGAGAAAGAAGTAGGATTTATAATCTCAATTCATGGCAATGGTTGGATACACTACCCAGATAACTCAATGCCTGCCGACAGAGAACACACAGCACTTTGGCAAGCCGCAGGAGGCAAACAATGAGTAAGAATATCGGAAACACATCGGCGACCCTGAATATGTTTTCTATACAACGATATGTTTTTTTCCATGATGCGAAAGCGCATTACGCTAGAACATTGTTCCCAACCATGCATGAAGCCCAACGAGAGCCATTTTGGAGCACATGGATTGGATTTTATGACTCTGCGAATCAAAATTTCTATGAAATAAGTCAGACTATTGCAAATTCCAGTCGTGAGTTAAGATGAAAAATTTTGATTTGTCAGATAAAACGCCTGCAAGAAAATGGTTAGGATTAGAAGCCTTCGTAAATACTTATTCCTCTGTTGACAAGAACGGCGACCAATATATGAGTGTTCAGGATTACAAACAGTTTCTCGCTGCAATCAATAAAAAAGCAAAGGCGAACAGTGAATACGGCATAAATCCTTACAAGGGAGGTAAAAAGCATGAGTGAGAAGGACGAGTCGATTGGTTTTGACGGCAGAACATATCGTCAGGTCTGGGACGAGTGCGACGAACTTTGGAAAAAACATTTCACGGAGCCAACGTCAATCAGGTATGGTTATTCGTTTGCCAGCACAGATGGTAAATCAATTTTTGTTGAACTCTCATGTCCACATTGCTCTATGACAACCGGGAGAGAACATTTACACGGCTGTATCAATACCCCACGGGAGGACAACAAATGAAGACTCTACATAGAATGCAAGAGAAAGATGATTTCGACGTAGAGTATGATAAGTGGCTTGAACAAGATTCTCTCATAACGCCTAGTGCATCTACAAACAAACCCAACGAAGTGACGAAACAAGTGAGCAATAAAATCAGACCAGAATGGTGTCCATATTCTGATTGTCAGTTTCGGCTTCAATTTCAACAAATGATGTGTGTTGGTCAACTTCCAGAACCCGAATTGCACAATCCAGACGATATAGACGGGGGCTTCAATACGCACAGGTTTTGCTTGAACGAAGTCGAAACGGGGCATGGAATACATGACCTCAAACTTAACAATGGCGATGCTTGGTTAATGAAGAAACTTTTAGATGAGGTGAAGCCATGACCTACTCAGAGATTCCACAAGAAGCAAGGTTTGACAAAGCAAAAAAAGCTTTAACGGAAGCAATCCTTTGCTTGGACATTCAATTGCCGGAATCGGTTTACGGTGACGTGAGGGCAAAGTATGACGAGTTTCTTGGCGTACTCGCCCGCTACGAGAAAGAGCAACTGGAGACATGGCTGAAAGAAGAACGTGAGCAAAGAAAACTATTAGGCGAACTTCATGCGCTGGATTCAACAGAAAAGCAAGAAAAACTCACCGCCGCAAACAAACAGCTTGAGAAAACGAAGAATGAGAACGGAGAATTGGTTGCCGACAACCTCTCAATTCGAGAAGATTTCCAAAGAGCATACTCGGAAAAGACAATCGCAGAAAAAAAACTTGAAGATGCCCAGAAATGGATAGACGAACAGGGAGAAATTGTCAAAACACTCAACAAACAGCTTGACCAATACCGTAAGGCGGTGGGACTTTTGAGGATTGAGGAATAAAGAAACGGGTGTTTCTTGTTGGTGTGAAGTTGCTATTAACAATCCAATGATGCACGGGGAACACCCTAAGATATGTTTATTTCTCCGCTCACTCACAGGGGGGAAGAGTCAATGAAGTTAAATCTCGGTTCTTATATCTATCCCATGAAGGGTTACTGGAATGTGGATGTAGCTAAATGGGATGGTGTTGACCAGCAAGTTGACCTGAATAGCCTGCCTTGGCCCTTTCGGGATAATTCATGTGAAGTAGTGAGGGCCGTGGACATCATTGAGCACCTGGGAAAAATCACAAAGGTAGAGGCTGTCCATGAACTGGCGAGAATAACGAAGCCCGGTGGGAGAGTCGTTGTCAGGGTCCCGTGCTTATTTCATCCGACAAGTTTTCAATCTTTGCAACACGCCCACGGGTTCTACCTCGATTCTTTCGCAAGCGACTATACAAACAAAGAATTTCTATGTGTGGAACGACGTATATCTTTCCATTATCGGGGCCCGGAATTCAGATTTATATTTCCTGTCAGGCTGCTATACAGGATCGCGGCAAGGCTCGGATTGGTCGAAACGATTGTGTTTGAATTGGTGAAAAAAGGTAGACTTGTCAAACATAAATCGTTGATCTACCCGCAGACCCTGACAAAAGACGGAAAGATGCGCCGCAAAGAAGGAACCCACAAGCGTACCACAGAGAAAGCAAGGCAATGAAGCGTAAGATCAAAATAACGATCACCACGGACCGCTACTCAACAAGACACCTAGAAGCTCTACTTGCCCTTAAAGGCTGGCCTCAAAAAAGATTAGCCGATGAATTGGGTATATCATGCTCTCATGTTTGGAGGGCGGTAAGGTTGAAGGAGTTTAAGGACTTACGAGTAAGGATCATTGATTTTCTGGAGGGGAGGTCAGAGTTTTAGCTAACCATTGCCTCGCGCTTTCACCTTTTCATCAGGGAATGAACCCCAGATTGGATTTTCTCCCATGAATACATGGCGGGCAAAAGAACATTTGCTACACTTTCTTTCTCCTGTGTCACTGTTTTTGGGAATATAGACAACCTTATAAAGTCTCCCCGCACAAAGAGGGCACAGGGTTCCCGCCAATTCCCATTTATACCTTATGATTAATTCTCGTTTCATGCTTTCACCTTTTCAAGAGCGGATTGAAGGCGTTGACGGCAATCAGAACAACCTCCCTCAGCACAATTAAAATAGGCAGAGGTTGCCTCAATCAGTTCCTTGATTCCTTCGGGGTTGCGTGCTTCAAGAGCATTGACTCTTGAATAAATGACGGTTGCCAGTTTGGACGGCATCTGAAAGTTTATCGCACGTTCACCATAAAATTCTGGTCGAAAAAGGATAACCTCACCCCTAATTGATGTGGGTTGAATTGAGAATGGCATTTGTTCTGTGAAGTATTCTTTTGTGTGTTTCATTGCTGTTCCTTCCTTTATGAGAGTTTGTTTATTGAGTTCTTCCAGGTTCTCAGCCATTTTCTCAGCACCAGCTAATAACACCCGGCAGAGCGGATACATACCTTGATTGAAGGCATATCTTGCTCTTGAGATTTGAAGCTCGAATACCTCTTTAATTGTCTCTCTCGGCTCGTTCATAACATACCCCCGGCGCATGAATGGCAAACGGGATAGTTGACTCTCCAGCCAGAATAAGCCTCATTGTCAAGCGGTAGCCCGCAAGAATCGCAAGCTGTTCGCACGAAGCAATGCAAGCCCACATAGCAGATCGTTTCAGATAGTTCAAGGGCTAAGAGGCTTTCCCTAGTGTGCCCAAGTTTATAAAGTATCTCAATGTGGATAGGTAAATTACTATCAAATCCGCGGGGTTCAGTCATTGTAGCACCTTTCAAGGGCGGATTGAAGGCTGCTCACAAGTTCAAATAAGGCGGGTTCTTGGATTCCATCAATGTCTTTCGTGGAAAATCTTTTAGCCGCCTCAATCAGTTCCTTGATTCCTTCGGGGTTCAAGTGTTGAGGGATTCCCTTATCTTTGCCGGATGCAATATCTTTGTTTATCGTAAACCACATTGGAAATCCCTGCCCATCAACGTGCGTATGCACCCAGCTGTTTCTTCGCCCGATACCATGAACGGTTAGAAGGTCGGTAAGATACCACTTCCAATTTATTTTTGTGGGTTTACGAAAAATGTCGAGACATAGCGTATTAGCGACGTGCGTTGTGAGTCCGTGAATTTTTGCCAACCTATCCCACGCCTCATTGAAAGATTTGTTGATTGTGTTCATTTTCCATTTTTCTTCCCACGGTTCTTTTGTGTGTTTCATGACAGACTATAACCTACTAATTCAGTGCCATGATTTTTGCTATCGAAAACAAAGCAAAAACAATGATTGAAGAAAATACAAAGGTAAATATAACCGCGTAGATGTTACAAATTCCCCGCAAAACAAGCAACAGTAACGGGTTAGGTAGTGCAAAGTAAAAAAGTAATGCTCGGTAATTATGTTAAATTATTACATTGACAAGCTCCATCCTTCCTGCGTATATTACATCCGCCACATATAAATAAATCCGGTAAAGGCTGGGAGTCTTAAGCAACCCCAGCACAGTGGCAATTTCTGATTTTCACGGAAAACAATCTTTTCTGAATTTTACAGAATAAATAGAATCTTCTGAATGTGCCAACCACCAAGCCAATTGGCTTACCTAAACGCGGTGGACGCAAGCTCGGCGTTCCCAATAAAGCCACGCAAGAAATTAGACAGCTTGTTCGCTCAACGGTCAACTGGAAGAGGCTTATCCACAGCCTTGAAAAGAGGGCAAATGGGCCAGGTGGGTCAGACCCCGCCTCAAGAACCTTATTTGAATATGGATGGGGAAGACCGGGTGAGATGTCTGAGGGGCTCGGTGTGAGTGATTCAGAACTCGCAAACGCTATTAAAACTGTTGCCAGAGCGTTTATGGACAATCCCGGATCGCGCGTGGTTACACAAAGAGATCAAGAGGGCGAGGGAGTCTAAGGCAAGATTTAAGACCATCCACGCAGGCCGGAGGTCTTACAAGAGTGAGATATTTGGCAGAAGGTGGTTAGTTGGGAAGTGTTTAGAGAATCAGAATCAGGCTTGGTTCTACGGTGGCCCGACCTACAGGCAAGTCAAGATGATAGCTTGGAACGCTATCAAGCTCTTATCTCCCACTTGGGCTGTTAAGAATATCAGTGAAACCGAGCTTAGGATAGACTACAAGAATGGGTCTGAGCTTTGGTTAATAGGATTTGATAAGAGGCAAAGGTTTGAAGGTAAAGAAATCTGGCATGGAGGAGCGATTGATGAATACGCCCAGATGGAAAAGGAAGTCTGGGATAACACCGTGGAGCCCGCTCTCAGAGACTCTGGCGGACCGTGTAACTTCATTGGAAAGCCAGAAGGAAAGAATCACTATTTTGAGCTTAGTCAGTACGCACTTAAATCAGGCGATCCAGAATGGGATGATTTCTGTTGGTGGACGGAGGACGTACTTGACCCCATTGAAATCGAGAAAGCCAGGGCGAGACTTGACGAGAGGACGTTTTTACAAGAATATCATGGAGACTTTGTAAGCTATGAAGGCAGGGCTTATATTTATTACTCGTCTGATGCTCACCGCAAGCCTCAGTCTTTTGACCCTAAGTATCCTATTACTGTTTGTTGCGATTTTAATCTTGATCCCTGTATTTGGTTGGTGTTACAGGACAAGAACGGGTTTATCTCAATCCTTGAAGAAATCAAGCAAAGACAAACCGACATCTGGCGAATGTGCAATACTCTCAAGGAAAGACTCATTTCCAGGGTTGGACACGACAAACAAACGCTTTATTTTTACGGCGATTTCGAACACGGCAAAACTCGGAGCGTTAGCGCAACCAATACAAGCTGGCAAATCATACGAGATGAATTCAAGGGATGGGGCGCAGAGTTTAGGCTCAAGACCCATCCCAGAATCGTTGACCGTGTTAATTCTGTCAACTCAAAACTGAGAACAGCCAAAGGAGAGGCCAAATTAGGCTTAGACCCCTCATGCATAGAACTTCACAAGGACTTTGAAATGGTGGATATGGGGATGCTTCAGAGTATATCTGAAAAGGGTAAGAACCCCGACAGGACACATGCCTCGGATGCTTTGGGGTACTTTATAGAATTCGAGTATCCAGTCATTCGTATAGAAACATCAGTAATGTAAACAGGAGAAAAACTCCAATGAGCCAAAATAGAATTGATAATCAAGAAAAAGAAGATTGGCTTTTGCTGAAAATGACGCCTGAGTTTCAGGCTGTTGCAAAATCCATCCGCAGACATAACAAGAAAGTCCTTCGAGGGCTTCAACGACCCGTCAAGCTTTTGGCGCGGGCCGCATCAAAAGCGATTGACCAGATCATAGTGAGAGCAATTACAGAAAGCGAAAAGATAGAAACGAGTGTAATGTGAGGTTGTTTCTGTTGTTTTTGCTCGGTTGCGCGGAAAGAGAAATACCATACAGCCCATTAGCCCCCGACAACCATACAAGGGTAAAGATTCAAAGGATATTTGTTCAACTGACGAGCAATAGGACGATAAACCTACCAGCTCACTTTGAGGCTACGAGAGTCTTTTATGGTGGCAAAGATGCCCCGCAAATCAAACAGGGGGAAGTCTTAGTATTAGAGAACGCCGAGACCCTACCCGACTCACTCATGGCAGACGTTAAGATTCACTACACCATAGGCGGAGGAACCATCTATTGGGCGAACAGTCTAAACAAGTGATGAACCTCAAAAAAGCCTTTCATGAAGATGCGTGGTATTCTACGCTTGGATGGGAAAGATGGGCGAAGGATTTTCGTCAAGACCTGAAAGCATCCCCCAGGATAAAGGTCTTTGTCGGGGCCGTTGTAGAGCTTGAACAGTTGGGGTATTCCATGCCAGAGATGTTATTGAATCGCAATCTCCGACACAATAAACCCCAAGCCCTGAAAGGCTTGATAGCAAACATTAAGAAAGAACGTGAATAAGGCCTGTGAAGAATGCGGTGGGGCGTGTTGTGAGGGAATGACCCTTAAGCTGGATGGTGTTCTTTCACCAGACCAATTAAGGTGGTTTGAGTTTCACGGTGAACCGACGAACAACGGAGTAATTCTGAACTGTAAGTGTTCCAAGTTAAAGCGTGGCAAGTGTTCCATCTACGAAGGCAGACCCCAGATGTGCAAAGACTATGAGGTGGGCTCTGAGGCTTGCAGGAACGCAATCACAAGACTTCGACCCCACAAGAAAGAAAGGCTTTTCTACTTAATCGAACATGGCAGTATTTGACCTCTTTAGAAATACCACCAACAGACTGACGGACAAGCTTCGTAGTCCGATAGCCACTCGTATCACTCTTTCCAAAATTGACTCTAAAAACAGTCTTGTGAACGAGCAGAAGCGGGTGCAACATTTTCAAAGGTTGTATGATTACTATGTAAACGATGAAGATCAGATGAAGCTGTATATGCTTCGGTCTATGAGAAGGACGTTTAGCAAAGAAGTCTTGCAGCAAATGTTCCTTCCCTACTTCAACATCACCACGCGCATCATCAATCGAATATGTTTAGCCTACAAAATCCCACCCGAGAGATATATTGTTATTCCCCACACAGAATCAGGAGAACCAGAACCCGGAGCACAGAAGTCGCAGGACAATTACCAAAGGCTTTTAGACTCAAGTAATATCTCGGCCAAAGCAAAGGAATGGCACAGGTTGGCGAAGCTGGGTGATACCTGTTACGTTCAGGTAGTGTGGCGGGAGGATCATTTAGACTATGAGGTGTTTTTCCCGCATCAACTGACAGTAGTTGAAGACCCAATGAATTACCTTATTCCTCTCGAGGTGGAGTACAAACAAGAAAACGCGGGCAAAACAAAAAGGGTCTATTGGTCGGCAACCGAGCATTATATTTTAGACGAGGATGACAAGATAATTCCAGATGAGAACCCCTGGAACGGTAAAAACCGTTACGGCATCCTCCCCATGATACCCCTAAGATTAAGAGAGGTTGAGAACCACTGGGGCGAAGGAGATTCACAGCTTGTGGACGGGAATGAGAAGGTTAACATTCTCTACGTTTCCTCCTTTGACAATGCTTTAATGCAGGCTCATGGTCAAATGGTGGGGATAAATACAAAACTAAAATCTAAACTTGATTTGGGCCCACGCAGGCTGGTTCAGATAGATAACCTCCCCGGAGAAGCACAAGCAGACTTGAAATACATCCATCCAGAACCAGCCATCGAGGCGTGTATGGCAAAGATTGACTGGATGATACGGACTCTAGCCGTGAATCACGGACTTCCTGCGGCCTCGGTTTCCATAGATGTTAAGGCTGAATCGGGCGCAGCAAAAGCTATTGATAACTGGGAACTCTTTGAGATTAGAGAAGATGATCTTCCTTATCTAAGAGCTTTTGAAAAAGATCTGTTTAAGATTTCAAGAGCAGTCTGGAACCTTCACGTACCAAGCGTGGATAAGATAGACGAGAAGGCCGTCTTTGGCATAGACTTTATCAAGCCAGAAGCACCCATGTCAAGGGATGAGGAGGCCAAGTGGAAGGATTGGATGCTGGATCACGGTCTTTGGACTCCCGTTGACGATGTGATTGACGAGGACGAAGGAATAGATAGAGACACCGCTATTAGCCTTATTCGGGCTAACCTTGAAATCAGAAACGAGCTTAACGATCAATTTGGACTTGGTAATTTCAAGCTTCAGCGTGAAGATGAAATGAACGAGGATATGAATGCCGATAATCAAGACCAAGCACGGTGAGAAGAGTGTTCCCGAATGGCTGTTGGCCTTTGCGAGACGGAGGGTAAGGCGTAAATGGCTTCCCTTCCCCGGAATGAAGTTTGTAATAGGAAGAGTTCGCGGAGAGGCTTTGGCGAGAATGATTAAACAATTTATGAAGAAAAGAAAGGCATACTAAATGGCGGCTGGAAAGTGGAAACTCTACGAGGCGGCAAAGAAAAGTCTCGCTGATGGCTTGATGGATTTTGATTCCCATACATTTCGCATAGGTCTTTTTCTTAGCACGTCAAACGCAAACGATCTTACTCTAACAAATGCCTTTCTGGCTGATTTTACGAATCAGCACGCGGCCGCAAACGGCTATACGCAGGTTGCCGAAGCAGCCGGAAAATTAGTTACAATAACGACTGCTCGTGCAGGCGGGACAGTGACGGTTGACGAAACCACCAATCCAGTTTGGACGGCTGCTGGTGGTTCAATTATCGCGCGGTTTGCCGTTATTTTCAATGATACTCACGCTAGTAATCAAGCTCTTTGTGTTTGTCTTATGGACACCACGCCGGCAGACGTTACGGCAACCGATGGCAATACACTCACAATCACCATAAACGCATCTGGTGCGTTCACACTAAGCGGAGCAGCGGCTGATTAAATGGCCTTCCCTGTCGTACAAGAAGCTATTGAGACTTCTACTAATACGGCTGGAACGAGCCATGTTGTTACTTTACCAACGGCAACAGCGGGTCAATTACTTCTCATCATTTTAGATAAGGGTTCAACGTCAGCGACGATTGACGTTCATGCTTCCCTGACAGAATTGTTGGACGAGGCATCGGCGAATGGTCTTTATATCGCTTATCGTTGGATGGATGGCACTGAGCCTGCGTCATATACGCTCACTTCATCGGCCAGTACCCGTAGCGCACGAATTGCGTATCGTATTTCTGGCGTAATAAATCCATCGGTTCAGGCTCCTCAGATTGGAACTACGGGGAGTGGTACTTCGGCAACTCCTGATCCTCCAACCCTCACACCTACGGGTGGCGCAAAAGATTATCTCTGGATTGCTTTTTACGGGGCAGCTGGGGAGGAGGCAGATGACGATACGTGGTCGGATACACCTCCGACTGGGTTCACGCCGTCACCGCCAAGACAAAAGGCATGCGGTATAGCTGGCACGAACTTGGGGGGAATGATTGCCGCTGCAGAACGGCAGGAGAACAACACAACCCTTGACCCGGGTACATTTGCAAAAGATGTCTCGGTCGCATGGCGTTCACAGACAATTGCGATCCATCCATCGAATCCTATTGAAGTATTACCAGGAACAGGCTTGGGGACTTTGACTGGTTTTGTTGCCACTATTGCTATTACTGCGAATGTTTTGGTTTCTCTGGGAGTGGGGGCGGCGACCTTTGAAGGCTTCGCTCCGGTTGTAACAGCATCGAATCATCAGATTGTTTTACCGGGGACGGGAGCCGCCACACTCGATGGTTTTGCTCCAACAGTTCAGGTTAGTGTAAGCGTCAATCCTGGTTTTGGACAGGCGACCTTTGAAGGCTTTGCTCCAATAGTTGTCGGTGTTTCATCGAATAACGATTTCACCGCCGGCATTACAAAAGCAAGCACCTTGACGGCCGAGAAAGCTACAAGCGCGGCAGTAATTATATGAAACGGGAACCCCTGCCAACAATGAACCACTTGATTGACCCCAACAGGCAAGAGATCAAACCAATTTATGACGGAATACCGGTAGGGACGATAAGGAGCGCATTTATTTCTCCCCCGGAATTCTGTGGTTGTGAAGAGCCGGAACCAGAGGAAAGAATTTACGGCATATATCAGGCCAAGTATTTGGCTTGCCGAAAATGTAATTTAGATATACCTAAAGAAAAAGACCCAAGACAATTTCACGGATAGGGAGAGCCAATGGCAAAGAAAGAATCGAAGCCAAATGAAGTCAGGGCGAAGCTTGAAGCCTACGCCTTGCCCCGCAGAATCAAGATACTGGAAGGTTCAAGAGCTGAGGCTTTTAAGAAAGTCTTAAAGGAATTGAACGTAGGACACGCTATCTTTCCCATGCACACAGGCAAAACTGAAGAAGCCTACGGGGAGATTGTGAAGGTCCAAGAATTCAGCTTTGTAGTGGAAAAGTGAGCAAACACCCACTGACAGCCTTGCTGGGCTTTATGATACTTTTGATAGTCATAGCCATTATTCTGGCGAGGCTTATCTTTGCTGACTGAATACTTTTGGTGGAAACTGGTCAAACCAGAGTTTGTAATAAGATATCCAATGGTGTTCGGGTTCTTTCTTGGATGTATTTTTGTAGTTGCTTTTCTCTTGACAATAGTCTATATTCGATGAAAGCACTCCTTGAATATATCTACGACCTTGTTACCCGTAAGTTCTACGGCGAGATAGTCCTGAAGTTCAGGGAAGGCAAAATCATTCACATTGAGAGAAAAGAAAGTCTCGATATAAACAAATTCAACTAAGAAGTTTTTACATAACACAGTAACCCTAAACTCAAAAAACTGAGAGGGCAGACTATCCAGGATTGGATGGCTTGCCCTTTTTTTATGCCCGGATGGGCAAGGAGATTCAAATGGCGGATGCCGCAGTTGTAACCACGGAAGTGGAACAGAAGAAACCGGACGGAACTTCTGGTAAGACCGATAACCCGAAGATGTGGTCGGATGACGACGTTAAGGTGATTATCGCAGAGCGCGACAAGGCTAAAGAAAAAGCTCGTAAGTACGACGATGACAAAAAGAAGGCGGAGGAAGCAAAGGCTATCGAGGAAGGCCGCCTCAAGGAAGTTCTTGAGGGTCAGAAGCGTGAGCTTGAAGAATTGCGCGCATACAAAACCCAAAGAGATGAAGCGGAGAAGTTAGAACGCGAGGAACTCATGGGTAAAATCAAAGACGACAAGGACAAGGAAATCGCTACAGCCTTACCGAGCGTCGACCTTGTTCGCAAGTACGTCGAAAAGATCGAATCACAAACAGGCGGTCCCTCGCCAGCAAGGGGCGCCAAGGCTGCCACTCAGGACGCAAACCCCTACAAAGCGTTAGAAGGGGAGACCTATACCGAATGGCAGAGAAGGCGCGACAAGCTAAAAAACGAGCGGTCGTCTAAACGATAGGAGTTTTAACAAATGGCTGATTTCACTACGGTTATAACTGACGCGGGGGTTATTGATGCCGATGAGGTTACCCAGTTTGAACAGGGTATCATCTACGGTGTTACACCCGAGTTGGTTGCCGACCAAATGGTTTCGGTTCGGAAGTTTGGCGTTGCGAAGATTATACAATTCGCAAAGTATGCCAATCTTGCAGCTGCGACCACAGCATTAACGGATGGCGAGGACGTTACATCAACGGCTCTTGCTGATTCGACAGTTACAGTTACACCCGCAGAGCAGGGCGATGTTGTTACGGTTGCCACGCTTGCGGACTTGGAGTCAGGCGGAAAGACTTTTGATGCCGCAGGCTTCCTGGTAGGACGTGGTGCGGGGACATCTCTTGATAAGCTGGCGGTTACGGCTTTAGAGGCATTCACGACCCTGCTTATCTATCCCAATTCAGCAACGGCAGTTACCAATCTTGCTATTTCTGATAATCTGGATCGCATTTTTGCCAACCGACTTTACAACAAGTTGGCGCGCACGAATGTTGCCGGGTTAAACGGCGGGAAATATATCGGTATCGCGCATGAAGACTGTCTGTACGACCTCAAAACCGATGCCTCCACCGGCGGATGGGTAGATGTGATGAAATACGCAGACCCCAGCTCTGCCTTAATGAACGAAGTGGGGATGTACGGCGGGATTCGCTGGTTACGGAGTTCCAATGTTACAATAACGGCTGACTCAAGCGGTACGATTGACAGCTACAAGATCAATGTCTGCGGGTTCAACGCTTTCGGTGTTGGCGAATCAAAGAGACTGGAATTTGTTATATCCGGCCCCTTCGACAAACTGAACCGATTTCTGAACTTCGGATGGTACTGGGTGGGAAAGTATGCAGTGATTGACACAGCTAACATGGTGCAAGGACTCTGTGCTTCCAGCGTTGGCGCAAACTAAAGGAGGACTAAAAACATGAAATATCTTTTAATCCTTCTTCTTATTCCTGTGCTGGCATTCTCGCAGCAACCCTCGAAGGCTCTTCCCTCGGATGATGTTTTTATTCCAAGGACGCTTTCTGCGGGAACCTCGATGAGTGCAAGGACTGATGCTGCCGGGCTTTTGGATACCACGCAAGCTATTCAATTACGCGGGTATTCACAGGCTACGGTCATCGTCCAAACACTAACAAATGATTCTGTTGGGCTGAGAGTTGACTATCAACCCTCGTTTGACGGGGTTACATTTGCGGCTACATTCGTCTTGATTGATTCCCTTTCCTCGACTGGAACGGTGGGCTATCAAAAAGCCTTTGCCATTCCCGCGGGTGTGATGGGTTTTCAGGCAATCCGAATCAGGATAAAGGGAACCGACGCGGCTCACAGCGCCAATCCCTCAGCTACAGTTACAACTCGAATCGTGAGAAAGCAGTACTAAACAAACGGGGGGCGGGAAGCTGCCCCCCATTTTTTAAGGAATTGAAATGAGAAAACTGATTTTCCTCTTAATGGGGTTTTTCATCTGGCAATCTGTCTTAAGTCAGTACACCAACGAGGACAGGATTATAGCCCTCAATATGAACGTAGGCAATAATGTTGCCAAAATCCAGAATAGGACTTACACGGCAACGACTAATGATACTACCGAGTGGCTTCATCTGGCAAATTCCGCAAATGTATATTTGACACTTCAGTCAAAGGATTCCTGCACGCTTTTGATTCGCTATCAGCTTTCAGTGGATCGCGTGGCTCTTGGGTTGTCAACGTTACTGGATAGTTTGTCAACAAGCGCGGCCGCGGGGAATGCTAAGTCCTTAAATATTGGGACGACTTCGCTCGGCGCGCCCTTTATTAGGTTTTTTCTTGCCGGCTCAGCTTTGGCTTTTCCGGAAGGAACAACCACAAATACCTACACGGCGAATATGTTGCTTAAGAAATACTAATGATGCTCTATGCCTGTATAGTGGTTGCGCTCCTGTATATTTTAGGGCTGGCAATGACTCTTACTGTCTGGATGTACGAGAATGCTCAAAAACTTTGTCGTTGACGCGGATTTGAAGAAGTTTTATCCCAAGTTAGCCAATTATATCTGGTCAACCCAATCGGATTACTCTACCCAGATTACCGAGGCGTTCAACATTGTTCTGGATGATTTCAGGGCAAGGGAACTTGAGGCGAGAACCCTTATGATCCCGCTTGATTTGAAACGCGCGGCCACCTCGACAGCAAATCAAAATCTCCTTTTGACTTCAAGCGCAGAGACTTCCACTACAACCGGACTTCATATCAACGGAGTAACTGGATATAATCGTTATGTGGTTAATGTTTCAGCTATTACGGGCTCATCCTTTGCTATTAAGCTTCAGGGATCCAATGAGCAAAGTATAAATGATGCGACCGAACCGACGAATTGGACAGATATTGTAACTATTACCCCGACGGCCATCGGGGAATCAAGCTCAGTGTTTCAGAATGAGTTTAATTATTATAGATATATCAACACGGTAACCGGTACGACTATCACCTATACTATCGGTCTTTACGAGACATGGATTGACAGATTGATAGCTCATAAGGCCTTTGAGATGATTTTTAGGGACTTCTCAAAGCTCCCCGGCGATATTTGGGATGAACGAGGCAAATCTCATGCAAATATGTACGAGCAAGCTATACAGTCAAGGAAATTCACGGTTGACGCAGACGATAACAACCTGATAAACTCAGGAGACATTCTGAATCAATCAAGTCAGGTTCTTTTAGGGCGATGAGGAAGAGCAAAGTAAAAAAAGACTTTCTTGATGCTGTTAATCGGGGAATGGGTAATCGAGAGGCGGGTTATTGGATGGGATACCTGAAGGCACTTCACGACGTAGGATGTTTATCAAATAAAGAATTTATTCTTTTTGCGATCATGTTGAAATGAAAGGGCACGAGGAATACGTTAACGCTCTGACAGAGCTTCAGGACAAGGAAGGAAACGAAATATCAGATGCCTTCTTATCTATTTTCAAAAGTATGCTCAAAGCCTCAAGGGGTAATATCAAGAAATTCCAAGCCATGATAAGACTGAGCCGCAAAAAGCTGGTGCGCGACGCGGTAAGGCTTGTAAAGGATTCACAGAATAAAGCAAAGGATTTAGGCAAAGAATTTGGAGCGGTGAAGTTAAATGCCGTTGAGGCCACGTCAGGCGAGTAGGTCAATCTTCAATATCTCGATGAGTCAAATAGACTCAGCTTACGGGGTATTAGAGACTGATATGCTCGCAGAGATTCAAAGGATGCGGGCTCTCGGCATAGCTGACGCCGAGATTTTCAACAGAATTTCCGATTCACTTAATAATTCTTTGGACTTGTTTTCAAAGTTCAAGGGCGCGGTAGAAAAAGAACTCGATATTGTAGTGGGTAAAACCGCCCAATTAGAGTCCAACGTGGCTCTTTCTGAGCAGGAAAAGTTACGCTGGGAACTCGACCCTACGGTCGAGGAACATTGCTCGGACTGCCTTAGAAACTCCGCATCAGGCCAGAAGTCTTTCGATGAATGGTCCTTGATGGGACTTCCAGGGATGGGGAATACTCAATGCGGGAGTTACTGCAAATGCACGCTGACTTGACCGAAGAAAACCAAAGAGACTTAAAGACTTGCAATGATGCTTGTCTTAGGTTAATTGAGAACTTCGATGCGGTGCAGATATTTGCTACAAGACATGAGGGTGATAAAGGGACAATTCGCGTAGAGGTTGGGCGTGGAAACTGGTTTGCAAGACTCGGACATATCTCGGCTTGGCTTGATAGTCAGGACATGGAGGCAGAGGATGTTTGATTTCTTTCAAGTCTTTCAGAAAATAGGCCGCGAGTGTGTTAAGGAGCTAAGGCTTTTAATGCTTAGGCAAACAGGGGTGGATGGATTCAGGTACTCGACTTTAAGTCCTTCAACGATCAAAAGGAAACTTGAAATATCCTCGGCTACGGCGAGACTAAGGATGATCGCTACGAAGGACTTCTTGAATAACGCCTTCAAGTTTAAGGCTGGGAAAGATTTTGTGGATGTATTTATTTCGGGATTTTTGCATGGCAGGGAAATCAAGACAGCCCGTCGAGCAGAGACTATAAGGAAACTCACCAAGAAAGCAAGAGCCTCCGGACAGTCCTACGCTAATATCGCAAGATGGCAGATTCAAACCGGACATTCAAAGCTCTTTCCGGGCAATAGCCTTGAAGTGGAAAACCTTGACTCGGTAGAACGCGGGAGGGTTGATCTGAAGAACGAGATTTTGAAACAACTAAGGTCTAAGGGAGTGGTTAAAGCTAAACAAATACTGAATATCGGATGAGTCATATATCTAATATACTAACAGGCATGGAGGACGCTCTCGCGGCTCACTTCGCGAGTGCGGACATTTACCAAAGAGACCCCCTGCTTGAGGATTACGATAGAAATAAGGTAAATCTGTTTTGTTTCCCTGACACGGTGGAGCCCGATGACCAGCCCTTTGTAGCTGAGTTCAGAATCTATAAAATGAACGTGGTCGCAAAGTTTATAGTGGACGGAAGGGCTAATAGCTCAACAGCACAAGACGTGGTAACCATACAGAAGGGTACAATTTCAGACTCGATAAGAGAAGCTCTGGCAACAAATCTTCCCAACAGGGCTAACGATATATCAAATGTTTATCATGTTGATTTTCTTGATGAGGACTTAAACTATCAAGAAGAGGGCGTGCCATACCAAGAAATCAATGCCGTTGAATATGCTATAAGACAAAGCTGGGCTTACTACACTTATGAAACGGGATCAGATTATCCGACCGGGGATTTCCTGTTGGCAGAAGATACGGCAGCTACTTTCTTGGTGGCAGAAGATGGCATCACCAAACTAACGACGGAGTAATTATGGCTTCAAAATTTTCCTCAGCAATGTATGCGGCGGATGCGGGCTCAACAGATGCCTACGTTATCACGTTAAGCCCGGTTCCCTCGGCATATTCTACCGGGATGATGGTTATTTTTAAGGCAAACACAGCTAACACTGGAGCGGCTACTCTCAATGTCAATAGCCTGGGGGCAAAAACCATTGTCAAGGATGGCTCTGTAACGCTAGCTAATAGCGATATTGCGGCCAGTCAAATTGTAATTGTAATCTATGACGGTACAAATTTTCAACTAATCGAGTAAGGAGTATTTATGGCATTCGTAACATATTCAGACGAACAGGATGAATGGGGCTATCTTAGGGAAACTACCTTTGGAACGGCTCAAATAGCTTCATCCAATTTCAAGAAAATCAAATTTCCAAAGGGTACAAAGGTTGAGCTTCCCGTTATCCTTTCAGACCTCGACCTGAACAAAGGAACAAGGCAACAAGTTAATGCAGATTTGAACTTGGATAGGCTTTCTGGACCAGTAAGGGTTTTGGTTGGGGAATTTGTGCTGGAACAGAAGCAGGCCGCAGACCTTCTCTTTGCCTGTTTGCAAAACAGAGTATCTCAGGGGGCGGGTGCTGCTTTTGCAAAGGTCTTCAAATACAATCTTTCACAACCCGCTTTTTCTGATAGCCCCGCAGCAAGCGCGGCGTTTTGGTTCACCCTTGCTTGGAAATCCCCAATCTCTGGGAATGGGATACTGATAACTTCTTGCATTGTGAAGGAACTTACAATTAGCTGGGATAAAACCTCAACTGGCGCGGCAAATCTTGTGAAAGTCTCTAACATGGTTATCGTTGGGAAAAAATATGCTGACGATCAAACCCTGTCTGGTACTTGGGTTGATCCCGGAACGAGTTACTATAACGCGTGGGACTTTACCTTCAAACACGCAGACACAACGGCCATTCCTATTCGTTCTTGTTCAATCAAGATGGACAACGGGGCGGAACCTCTTGACAAAGATACCGACGGCACACCAAAGAGCTTCTTCCTAAACTTTCCAAAAGGTGGACAGACGGCAGAGTTTAAGACTTGGCACTACGCCGATACGGTAGCTTCTGGAACGACTGATCTTATTGATAATTTCAGCGAAGGAACGGAGAAGAACTTCTCCATTATCAGCTCGATAGCGGTTGGAACAGCTGGAAACCTTAAATTCAATTGGTACGGTAAGATTACGGCAGGTCCCCCGGCAGAAGCGGAGAACAGGCAACTTATTATCCCCATTACAATGCAAATGGGACATAACTCAGTAACCACAAACAACGCTTTAATCGTTGACATTGCAGATTCAGACGATCAGGACGTATAAAATGAGAGATATATCTAAAGAACAGATTGAACGAAAGACCCTCTCAGAGGAGTGTTGGATTGAGTTGGGGGACTTTCAGATTAAGGTTGACTATCCGACCTATTCTCAGGTTACGGAATTACGAAGACTTACAATTATGTGGGAGGCTCAGAGAGCTTCCGAGGATACGGAGCACTTCCTGGGATATTATCTCAGAAGCACGTTAAAGGGTGTCAAGGGCTTGGTTGCTGACGGTAAGGAACTCACAGTAGAACTCGAAAGAGGGTTAGCCAAAAACTTTGTCGGAGGCTCCAGGCCCCTTGATATAGTAGCTACTTTTCTTGCAATGGAACTTCTTGAAATTGCCGTTGTAAGGATTAGAGAAAGGTTGGAAGTTTCAAGTGAGGATAAAAAAAAATTCTCATCACAGCCCAGCTCCTTAAAGAAGGTAGAGTCAGGCGAGTCCAAAAGTTCAACCCCGGTATTGAAATTCGAGACCCCCTTAACCCAATTACAGCAGATGGAAGAGAGCGATTCGTTTGCGCCGACAACTTAGAGCAAGTCTCGGATTTAGCCGATACTTACATGAGTTGGGCGCGGGAAAAACTCCCCAAAGCCCAGATCAAACTCACAGAAGTATTCGACATCATGGGGGTCAACCCTGAATGGTTCATTGACGACAGGAGCTTAGAACTCGTACAAATGTATCTTTATCACAGACACAACCCCTCATTAGCCTTCCCCTGTAATTTCGGGGATACGCCTCATGTCTGGGTGGAGTCTAAAATCATTCTTGATTCAGTTTTGGCGCAAGTCTTAATCTAAATGGCAGACCTTACCTCAGACGTTCAGTTTAGAATAACCCAGACGGGAGCTAAAGAGCTTTCAGCCTCTTTAGTTGATGTTGATGGTAGACTAAAGCAGGTAGGGCAATCCACGTCTAATTTGACAAAGTTTATTCGTGAGCAGAGGACGGAAAACCGACAACAGAACTTTATCTTTAGAGAAACAAAGGACATCGTAACAAGCCTTGCCTTTGCAACGATTAGCTTAACAAGTGCAACGGGGTCGCATAATAAGGAAATCCAGAAGCTTAATACCTCGCTCATTGCTGGGTTCACAGCCTTTCAGGCTTCTTCCTTTGCGATGGCGGCTTTGGGAATTGCATCTGGCGGGGTATCAACAGCTATCTCGATACTTCTTGGCGCGGGTATTGGCTTCTTGTCTTTCATGGACAAGGCAGCAGAGACAGTCGAAAAGCTCAAGGGCCGGTTTGATAATCTTAGCGATAGAATAGGAAAAACAATCCTGGGGAGGGCTCAACTCGAAAGAGAGATTTTAGAGGTCGAGGACAGAATCACCAAACTCAACGAGGCTGTCAAGAAAACCCCATCGCTTTTTGGGTTTTATCAAGAAGCTCTCGCGGGCACGCGCAAGGAATTAGCCGCGCTATTAAGAGACTTCTCTGCTCTGAGGGTTGGGGAAATTAATGCTGAGATTGAAAAGCTACTCGCAAGGAGCGCGGGGCAACCAAAACCCATAACGCTCGGCAGGGCTCCTGGAAAATCAACAGCGAAAGGTGCGGGGATCATTCCCGGCGTTGACGCAAATGCTGTCGCAAAGGAACTCGCGAAAGTCAAAGTGTCCTTCTCCGATATGGTGGGTTCAGCGATTCTCTCAATGGGTATTCTTTCCTCTGCATCGTTTGGGTTGGCCTCTGGTATCCATGATGTATTCAGGGGTGCAACTGAGGGAATCGGCGGAGCTTTCAAATCAATGGCTGATGGGGTTATAGAACAGATAGCACGAATAGCTGAGGCCCTCGCGGCAAGTGCAATTGTTTCTCTCTTGGGTTCTTTCTTGGGCATAGGTTCATTCGGAAGTATCTTCGGTGGGCTTACGGGATTTCTTGGCACAAGGGGAAGTGCCGGGGATTCAACTGGAAACATTACCATCAATCAAACATTCTCAGCCTTTGACGGACGAGGCCTTAAGCAAACCTTCAACAAACCAGAAGTCAGAAACGCCATTACCTCCGCCATAGCAGATGCGGCAAGAAAGGGGAAGGTGTAAAACGGCAACTATCGCTGGGCGAACAGTAACATTCGGCCTTCCCGAAAACGATACCCGCAGACAGAATGTAACCTTAGGCGAGGCTTGGGATGGTACGTTCAAGTTTTTCAAGCTCCGAGGATCCACTAAATTTATTACGATTCCAATTAGAGGTCTGACAACTACAAACAAAGAAGCCCTTTTAGACGATCTGGAAGCCGACGCAAACTACCAGGTTAACATAGTGCCTGATTCTCACGTTGACTTGGGCAATGGGGCAGGGGTTTTGATTGTGGCTCAGTGGATAGACCGAGAAACAAACTTTGTAAAAACAACCCATGATTTTTGGAGTGGCAGTCTTTCCTTTATTTATGTCTCATAAGTAGCCAATGAATGAAAACAATACCGACACCGATTACAACCGGACTATCCTCGAATCTTGCTCAATTCTGGCTTGTCAAGGTCGAGGGGAGCACGGCGACTTACTACTGGACGACACAATCCAAGAACCTGACGGCTCAGAGTCTTATCCTGAAGGATTCAACGGTAACGGTTACGGTAGATTCGGGTGTAATTGCTAAATTTATTGATGGACAACCTCAAACTGGAATAAGCCAGATTGAGTTCGGGGTAGATATAAGTCAGGGCGGGGGAATCTCAAGCGCGGCTGACGTGGAAATTGACATCTTGAATCAGGACAGGAAAGACACTACAATCCTGACCGCACCCAATAGACTTGAATATAGACCCGTTACAATATACATGGGCTATATTCCTGCGGGAGCCTCGCCTACGGTGGAAATAACGACTGACCTGCTTCAGATGTGGACTGGGGTAGTGGATGATGTGTTAGATTTTGATTACGGTCATTTTCGGCTTGCTTGTACTGACGGGGTGTTTTTGAGGCATAAAGATATTCCTACGACGGTTGTTGACGAAACGGCTTATCCTTATGCGCCAGAGGAAAACCTTGGAAAGCCAATACCGGATGTGTACGGCGACTTTACAAGCTCAGACATTACAACGAATGTAATCTATGAAAAGGTGAACCCCTGTCCTTCAATAATGATAGACGAACCCAATAAGCAGTTTGCTTTTGCGGGTCATGCAGTTCACACATTTGCATCAAGCCTGACGGTTAATGGTTCGGGGATTCAAAACTCATTCATGTATGACGGCGGGGTTAATATATTCCCGATTTTCACGCAGGTAATAACCTATACAGAGGCGGCTTCCCTGATTTCTCAAACATTTGGAACGGCACAGGCTGTTCTTCGATACTACTACCAGCCAAAAGGCAAGGGGGTTTTAACTGACGCGGATATAATCGATCACCAAAAAGCAGTGGATAAAAGTTCCACAAACAATACCGCGATGTCTGTTACAACAAAGCCAGACCTGTATTTTCGGCCACTCAAAACGCCGTCAAATATCATTTCTGAGAACGTCTCAGCAACGGTAACAGTCTATATTGATTTGGGGACGGTAGATGCGGGTTTTACCGGGACCATGAAATACAAAAAGGATGGCGGGGCTTTAACCGGAGCAACTACCTTTGCAACGGCTGACTCTAACACAAGGGTAAGTTTTGCACCCGCCATTGATACGCCGGGAGAATATACAAAATACCAACTAGGAATAGCTTCAAGCGGTTCCGATACTGCTCAGATCAAAAACATTGTTTTATTTTATGACGGAACGGTCAACTCTGTTACGGAGTTCAGAGATGTAGAGACCTTTGTTGAGATAGGGGGACCTGTGTATCTTTGGGCTCTCCGCATTGGTGATACCCGTCGAAGAATACCATTTACCGGACCACAACCAAGAATACCACCGGACTAAGTGGCTATTGTAACCGACATATACGCCGAATTAAAGGGTAGAAAATTTGGCTCATGGGTGCGAAGCCCATTTACCACTTCAGACCTTATTGAGGGTCCGAGCTTTATCGCTGAGAGCATTTACAGGGATGCTTTAGGCCTGGCAACGGCGAAGATCAATACTGCAAGTTTTGATTTAGCTGGGAACGCGGGTGGCAAGAGGGAAAACGCTACATGGAAATACGCCCGCAGTCTGAATGAATCGGGAAATTCTTTAACCTATTTAAGCGAACTTGCATCTGATGGCGCGGTAGTCCTAATGAGAGACTATCAGGACAAAGAGAAAGTGGTCCCGCTTGACTTCAACCAGCCCGACGATTCTACGGCTCTTACTACTGCGGACATTCTGGAAGAGAACGGGCAACCATTAATCAGGGCAAGGCAGACTCATGTTGGACTGATTAGGAATGAGTTCTACCTGAATTACAATCCAAGCTATGCAACGGGGCAATTTTTATCTCAGTTTTATATCACCGCCTCGGCAACCAATATGGTTACCAACACAAGAGACAACACCGATGGTAATGGTGCTACCTATACAGCCTTATGCACAAATAGCCAAAGCTACTACAATAAGACTGAACGCTGGACTTACAACGCTCCCTGGATACGTTCAGACACAACGGCTGAACTGTTCTTGAAAGTAATGGCTAACTGGCTCACAATCAGAAAATGGCAGATCAACGCAACGCTTTTGTATAACGGCTTGACCCTCAAATACGAATTGATGGATACCTGTTTTTGGAATGTTACGCTCCTACCTTCAGCGATCAGGACTAATGTGGGGTTTTTGATTACCAAATTAACGGATGGCGGGCTTGCCAAACCCAACACGATTGATATTGAAACGCTTCAAGTGCCTATATTCTTTGGACAACTTGGATATGGATCGGGTTTTGGTTTCGCCTATGGCACACAACTGTGAGTCCGTCTATGGCATGGAATCAACTGATTTTTCTGTTGCTTATTTTTGTCTGCGAGTGTTATAATTACGGAAATGGATATGGATTTTTCTATGGTTTTCAATTATAAGGAGATGTTATGAAGAAACTGATTTTTCTTTTGCTTGTTTTAAGCGCAGAGGTCTTTGCACAGACCGCGCCGAGCGGATATACGCCAATAGTAAGACTTAGGAAATGGGCAAGTGGAGCTAATCCGTCAGCGGATAGTCTTAATCAGAACTGGACAGATATTGATACAAACCTTTATCGCCCCACGTATCAAACGGTGGCGGCTACCGCCCCATACTTCATTGTAACAAGCTCAAATAAAAATGCTAACTTTTATACAACCGAGGCGCAGGGCGCAGATACGTCGGCCCTCTATGTGAATTTCACGTCCAGTACAAGAAAGCCACGTATAAGATTGTTTGATAATACGGGGACGGCTTTTTTTGATGCCGACACGGCGGGTAATTTAAAGCTTGGTAAGGTTTCAGGGGCAAATTTGCGCCTTGAATTGGGATCGGCGGGAGTGGGAAATTTTGCTTTTCTTACAACTACAACCGGGTCGCCGTGGGATTTAACGCTTCCTGCGGTGAATGCAACCCTCGCCACTATTGACGGCGGCCAGAACTTCACCTCGGTCGGCACAATCTCCTCCGGTGCACAGACGATAACTTCAGGTGGTGTTGGTCTAACGGTGAACAAAACAACAGGCGCGTCAATCGAACTGAAGAAAACAGACGCTACTGCACAGGCATGGCAAATTGCTGGCGACCCAGATTTCAATGTTTACGATGTAACGGATGCGAATATTGTGGCTTTCAAGATCGCATTCGGCACGCAAGCCGCCACCTTCGCAGGTAACATTACCTCTGTTGGTGCAGCGGGATTGGTTCCGATTGCTATTCAAAAAAGAACCGCCGATACCACTTATGCCACCACAACAGATGTTGATCTTGGCGATATGGGTTTCAATGTAACGAGTGGCCAATACTATAAATTTGAATATACAATAATTTATCAAACAGCGGCGACTACGACTGGATTAAGTCTTGGCTTGACTTTTCCAGCCGTTACGGTTCAGGCTTCCCATGTTTCAATGGGTGGATTTGCCGGAAACGGAACGGATGCAGCCTTTGAGGGGGACATTTCAACTTCGGGCACTCGGGTTTTATCAACAGATGTTTCCGCGGCAAACACCAATTTTATTGCAACTGTTACGGGGGTCATTGTACCCTCCGCTAATGGACAAGTCAAACTTCAGTGGAGTCCAGAAGCGGCGGCAAACGCAACAATTAAACAGGGCTCTACGTTGACCGTATGGAGGCTTCCCTGATTGAGTGCGCCATATTCTACGCCCTGATTGATTACCTCGGTTTTGGCTGGGTTCAGGACGAGCAACACAATGCCCCATTCTCTTATAGGGTTTTTCAGGCGGTTCTCTGGATTCCGATAATGTTCTACCTTGATACTTGGTACGACCGGATTGGTTTCTTTATCTTGTGGTGGACGTTTGTACTCGACTGGTTCTATTACGTTTTCACCCTCCAGCCGTTCATGGATATGCTGGCCCGCGCTCTGAGGTTGAGATTCGGCTTTCCTAGGGTTGGCTGGGATGACTGGGAAGATACGGAGTCTGACTTTAAAAACGGCATTTCACACGCTTATTGGACTCCGATTGGTATTTTGGCGAGATTCAAAAAGAATGAAGCAATCTCAATTCCTGTTCTTGTGATTCAATCGCTTGTGGGGGTTTATCTGGTCCTATGATAAAAGTAATTTTCCTTGCGATTACAACGCTTTGGGTGCAAGTCCCAACTTCCGATTGGGACACTGAGGAAAAAATCTTTCTTCCCCGATCTGAAAAAGCCTTTGTTGTGGAGTCGCCTCAAGAATGCGCTATCAATTTGTACCAGATGAACGAGAAGGCAAAAGAGAACGATGCAAAATTTACCTGTGTTTTGTTAAGAATCGACCTTGAAACCGGTAAGCAGGATACCATAAAAATCCCAGCCGTGAGGTTTGAATGATTCCCTTAACCTTGGCGGGCATCAAACCCGTCGCAAAGATTATCGCAATACTTGTACCGCTTGCTATCGGGATTTTAGGGGGTGCTTCATGGATAGGGCGGGTGGACAAGCACGTAGAGATGGGCGATAAGAAGGTAATGGAATTCGACCAATCTCAAATGAATCAAGCTAGGATAGAAACAAAAGTGGACATCCTGATGGAGCGGACGGAAAAGATGGAAAAGAAGCAGGATGAAATTCTAAAAGAATTGAGGAAAAATGGAACAGCACGCAATAGGTGATTGGGGTTTATTCTATGCTTTGGGATACCTGGGAGTAATGTACCACGTAGGGAAGAATGTCCTAAAGATAGGAAAGACTTTTGAAGCCCTGAAACAATACGCAAAAGAAAACAGTCTTGTAATTACTCTTACAGTTCTTTCCTACAATGCTGTTTGCGCTATGTGGGTTTGGTCGGATAGCCTTTCTTTTCTCGGTCTTAACAAGGGAGAACTGAACGCCATGACTATTCCTTTGGGATATTTAGCTGACAGTATTTTCAGGGATGCAACGGGGGCTATTTCTAAGAAGCTCCAGGAGCGCGGAAATGCGTCCGCTGATCCTTCTTAGTTGCTTATTTTTTGTTGGGTGTGCTGACGAAAGGATTGTCAGCGTCCCCGGCCCCGAACAAATAATCTATGTCGAGCAATCCGCTTTACCGTTGGAGTTCAACATATATGCTAGCTTGAATTACGATAAAGGCTATTATGCAATATGGTGGGGGGATGTAAAAAACACTGGCGGGGATACCCTTAAAGTCTTCCCTCAGGCAAAAATCTTTCTTTCCGAAGAAGCCCTTAAACAGAATAATCCAGTATTGACCACTCAAGGCTCTATTGGATCCTTTAATGA
>ERZ1292637.245-Hain-H14-01um-R3-245-length-37995-cov-23_pt1 | contig 37995 bp, 46 predicted proteins | sample MGYA00564405_ERZ1292637 | MGnify/ENA primary metagenome ERZ1292637 (study PRJEB36523, sample SAMEA6512645) | groundwater metagenome | collected 2019-01-09 | study: AquaDiva: Metagenomics assemblies of 32 groundwater samples | reverse complement strand
CCGTTGAATCAGCTCAGCTCAGCAAGGGGAATCACTTCCGTGCATCCCGTAGCCCTCTGGGGGAGCTGTCGGCGAAGCCGACTGAGGGGGACTTTGACTCTACTGGAGCCGAAGCCCCCTCCGTCTCGCTTTCAGCGAGCCACCTCCCCCAGCGGGGGAGGATCTGAATGGCCTCTAGCCCTCTTCGTCTTCCGTGAAGCCCATCATGTGGAAACCGGCGTCGACATGGATCAGCTCGCCGGTGGTCGAGCGGCCAAGGTCCGACAGCAGCCACAGGGCGGCCCCGGCGACGCCTTCCATCGAGGTGTCTTCCTTCATCGCCGACAGGTCGCGGCCCTTGGCCAGCATACCCTTGCCGCCGGAGATCCCGGCCAGCGACAGGGTGCGCATGGCGCCCGGCGACAGCGCGTTCACCCGGATGCCCTTGGGACCAAGGTCACGGGCCACATAGCGGGTCGCGGCCTCCAGCGCTGCCTTGGCCACGCCCATGGTGTTGTAGTTCGGGATGGCGCGCTCGGAGCCCATATAGGTTAGGCAGATGATCGAACCGCCGTTCGGCATCAACTTCTCGGCGCGGCGGGCGCAGTCGACGAAGCTGTAGGCCGAGATGTCCATCGCCTGGAGGAAGCCCTCACGCGTGGCGTTGTCGACGAACGAGCCCTTGATCTGGTCGCGCGGCGCATAGGCGATGGCGTGGACGAAGAAGTCGATGGTCCCGAAGGCCTGCTTCACCGCCTCGAAGGCGGCGTCCATCTGCTCGTCCTGCGTGACGTCGACCGGAACCACCGTCGTGACACCGATGCTCTCGGCCAGCGGCTGCACGCGGCGCTCCATGCCGGGCAGGTGGAAGAAGGCCATCTGCGCGCCCTGGGCGGCGAGTTGCGAGGCGATGCCCCAGGCGATCGAGTCGTGGTTGGCGACGCCGATGACCACGCCCTTCTTGCCCTTCATCAGATCGCCCGTGGGCAGATCCCAGCCGTCCTTGGCCATGCGCGTCTCCTGGCGTTGAATATGCGCGGGTTTGTGAACGGGCCGGCCTACCGGCGCAAGCCTTGTCGACAGGCTCCGCCGCTGTAGGTTGCGGCGCTGCACGCGAGCGTCGGAAGAGTGATCGAATGAGCGGACTGCTACCGGTGATTGAGACGCAGCGCCTGATCCTTCGCGCCATCGAGCCTGGTGACGCCGCGGCCCTGGCCGCCAACCTGACCCCGGCGGTCACCAGGTGGCTGGCCTCCTGGCCCGACCCGATGACGCCGGAGATCGCCCTGGCCAGGATCGCCCGCTCACAGGCGGCGATGCGCCGTGGCGGCCATGTCTTCTACGTGCTGGAGCGTCGGTCCGACCGCCGCGTGATCGGCGGACTGAGCGGCGGGATCACCGCCGCCGATCGTCAAAGGATGGAGCTGGCCTATCACCTGGCCGAGGACTGCCAGGGGTCGGGCTATATGGGCGAGGCCGCCAGGGCCGCCCTGCCGGTGCTGTGGAGCCTGATCCCTGTGCAAGTCATGGAGGCCGGGGCGCAGATCGCCAACGCGGCCTCGTTCGGGGTCATGAGGGCGATGGGCATGACCCCGGTCGGCGAACGGCTGGTCTATTCCTCGGCGCGAGACCGCCAAGAGGCCAGCCAGTTCTTCGAAGTTAGAAGGCCCTAAACCTTCGCCATCACCAGGCAGCCGTTGGTGCCGCCGAACCCGAACGAGTTCGACATCACCGTCTCCAGCTGGACGTCCTTGCGGGCCAGCAGGATCGGCAGGTCGGCGAACTCGGGATCGAGGTTCTCGATGTGCGCGCTCTGCGCGGCGAAGCCGTTGTTCAGCATCAGCAGGCTGTAGATCGCCTCCTGCGCCCCGGCCGCGCCAAGGCTGTGGCCGGTCAGCGACTTGGTCGACGAGATCAGCGGCACGTTGGCGCCGAACACCTCGCGCACCGCGCCCATTTCCTTGCTGTCGCCGACCGGCGTCGAGGTGCCGTGCGGGTTCAGATAGTCGATCTTGCGACCGCCGAGATCAGCCATGGCCATCCGCATGCAGCGCACCGCGCCCTCGCCTGACGGAGCGACCATGTCGAAGCCGTCGGAATTGGCGGCGTAGCCGACGACCTCGCCATAGATCTTGGCCCCACGGGCCTTGGCGTGTTCGTACTCTTCCAGCACCAGGATGCCGGCGCCGCCGGCGATCACGAAGCCGTCGCGGGCCGCGTCATAGGCGCGGCTGGCGGTCGAGGGCTTGTCGTTGAAGTTGGAGCTCATCGCGCCCATGGCGTCGAACAGCACGCTCAGCGTCCAGTCCAGCTCCTCGGTGCCGCCGGCGAACACCACGTCCTGCTTGCCCATGGCGATCTGCTCGTAGCCCGAGCCGATGCAGTGGGTGGAGGTGGCGCAGGCCGAGGAGATCGAGAAATTCAGGCCCTTGATCTTGAACCAGGTGGCCAGGGTCGCCGAGGCGCCTGAGCTCATCGCCTTGGGCACCGCGAACGGACCAACCCGCTTGGGACCGCGCTCCTTGGCGGTGTTGGCCGACTCGATGATCGACTTGGTGGACGGGCCGCCGGAGCCGACGATCAGGCCGGTGCGCTCGTTGGAGACTTGCGTCTCCTCCAGACCGGAATCGGCGATCGCCTGTTCCATGGCGATGTGGCCGAAGGCCGTGCCCTGGGCCAGGAAGCGCGCGGCGCGGCGGTCGACCATCGTCTCCCACTCAAGCGTCGGAGCCGCATGGACCTGCGAGCGGAAGCCAAGCTCGGCGTATTCCGGCGCGAAGGTGACGCCGGACTTGGCCTCACGCAACGAGGCGAGCACCTCGTCAGCGTTGTTGCCGATGGACGAGACGATACCGATTCCGGTGACGACGACGCGGCGCATGCTGTCTCCTCGACTTGGCGGCGGCTTAGCGCTGGTAAAGACCGACCCGAAGGTCTTGGGTGTGATAGATCGGGTTGCCGTCAGCTTCCAGCACGCCGTCGCCAATACCCATGACGAGGCGGCGGTTGATGACCCGCTTCATGTCGACCTTGTAGGTGACCTTCTTGATGTCGGGCGTCACTTCGCCGGCGAACTTCACTTCACCGCAGCCGAGCGCGCGACCGCGGCCCTTGCCGCCGATCCAGCCCAGATAGAAGCCCACAAGCTGCCACAGGGCGTCGAGCCCCAGGCTGCCCGGCATCACGGGGTCGCCGATGAAGTGGCAGTTGAAGAACCAGAGGTCGGGATTGATGTCGAACTCGGCCTCGATATAGCCCTTGCCGTGCGCGCCGCCGTCCTCGTTGATCGTGATGATGCGATCAAACAGCAGCATCGGCGGTGAGGGCAGCTGTGCGTTGCCCGGGCCGAACATCTCGCCTCTGCCGCAGGCCAGCAGCTCTTCGAGATTGTAGTGGTCCTTGGCCTTCACGCCCTGGCTCATGCTCGGCTTTCTTGTCGGAGACCCCGGAAAAAGCGGAGTCATTGGAATCATTGAATTCAGGCCCTAGCAGAGCAGGCCGTTCGGCTCAACGGCGCCGAGCGGAGGTCCGCTGGGCCACTTTGCACTGGATGGCGTCCGAAGTTCCCCAGAATTCATTGGCCGGAGCCCAGCCCGTGACCCGATCGGCGCGCACCTTGCACCAGCCGTCCTCACAGCGGATCAACGTCGCCAGGGCCCTTGGGTTCAGATAGGCCTCGATCGCCGCCTCGGCCTTAGGTTTCCGGTGCAGGGCCAAGGGTGTGGGCTTATTGCGCAACACCGTGCTCTCGCCGCTGGTCAGGCGTTTGTGCACCCAGGCCATGCCCCCGTCCGGGTCGCAGATCCGCCGCCACTCGCTGTTTTCGGCGATCACCTGCACCGGCAGGCCCTTCACCTGGTAGACCCAGAGCAGCCGGTGGTCTTCGCTGGGTCCGGCCCGGGCGTAGACCTTGTCGAATTTCAGGGAAATATAACGCGGAACCGGCTGGCCGGAGGGGGTCTGGCGCGGTTCAGCGCGGGCCGCGGGCGCGCACGCCGCGCCGACCAGCAGCGCCGTCAAAAAAATAAGCGTCGGGAATTTCATTCGATAGTTCAGTTTAGGCTCGCCTTGGCCGTCCATGGCCGCTTTGCTAGAGGTTCCTGGTCACAACGCAAAGCGCGCCGCGCGCAGTTAAAGATTCCTTTCAAACGCCCATGGCCGCCCGCAAGCCGAAAATCATCGTCACACGCAAACTCCCCGATCAGGTGGAGACCCGGATGCGTGAGCTGTTCGACACCGAGCTGAACCTCGATGACGCGCCCATGAGCCGCGAGGCCTTGCTGGACGCCGTCCAGCGGGCCGACGCCCTGGTGCCGACCATCACCGACCAGATCGACGGCGACCTGATCGCCGCGGCGGGTGAGCGCCTGAAACTGATCGCCAACTTCGGAATGGGCGTCGATCACATCGACGTGGCCGCCGCCACCGAACGCGGCATCGTGGTGACCAACACGCCTGGCGTGCTGACCGAGGACACCGCCGACCTGACCATGGCGCTGATCATGGCGGTCTCGCGCCGGATCGTGGAAGGGGCCAATGTCGTCCAGGCTGGCGACTTCACCGGCTGGACTCCCACCTGGATGAACGGCCGCCGCGTCAACGGCAAGCGGCTGGGGATCATCGGCATGGGCCGGATCGGCCAGGCGGTGGCGCGCCGCGCCAAGGCCTTCGGCATGCAGATCCATTATCACAACCGCAAGCCGGTCAGCCACGTGATCGCCGAGGAGCTTGAGGCCACCTACTGGGAGAGCCTCGACCAGATGCTGGCCCGGATGGACATCATCTCGGTCAACTGCCCGCACACCCCGGCCACCTATCACCTTTTGTCAGCGCGCCGCCTGAAGCTGCTTCAGCCGCACGCCATCGTCGTCAACACCGCCCGCGGCGGGATCATCGACGAGGGCTCGCTGGCCGACCTGCTGGCGGCCGGCGGCATCGCCGGCGCGGGCCTCGACGTCTTCGAGTTCGAACCGGCGATCAATCCCAAGCTGCTCAAGCAGCCCAACGCCGTCCTGCTGCCCCACCTGGGCTCGGCCACGGTCGAGGCGCGGATCGACATGGGCGAAAAGGTGATCATCAACCTCAAGACCTGGATGGACGGCCACCGGCCGCCGGACCGGGTCCTGATGTCGATGCTGTAGCCAAGGGTGTCATCCCGGAAGTCGCGAAGCGGCTATCCGGGACCCATGAACACCTGATGGGTCAGGACGCGGCCAGGCGTCGCCCTATTCCACCAATTTTGCGCGTATGGGTCCCGGTCTTGCTTCGCAAACCGGGATGACACTGGGGTTTGCGGCGACCTCTAGGCCCCGGCGCGCCCATGCCCGCAAACCTCGCACTCAGGATCGGCCCCGATCCGCACCGTCCGGGTCTCGGCCGCCAGGGCGTCGTAGATCAGCAGCCGGCCGGCCAGCGGCTCGCCCGCCCCGGCGATCAGCTTGATCGCCTCCAGCGCCATCATCGAGCCGATCACCCCGGCGATCGCGCCGACCACGCCGACGGTCGAGCAGGTCTCGGCGTCCGGCGGGATCTCCGGCACTAGGCAGCGGTAGCAGGGCTTGCCGCGAAACACCCCGACCTGGCCGGTCCAGCGGCCGATGGCCCCCGACACCAGGGTCCGCTCGTGAGCCACGCAGGCGGCGTTGACCGCGAAGCGCGTGGCGAAGTCGTCGGTGCCGTCCAGCACCAGGTCGACGCCTTTCACCAACGGCCCGGCGTTGCAGCTCTCCAGATGCACCGGGGTGCAGTCGACATGTACATGCGGGTTGAGCGCGCGCAGATGCGCGGCGGCCGCCTCGACCTTCCGGGTGCCGACGTCCGTGTTACGAAAAATGATCTGTCGCTGCAGGTTGGAGGTGTCGACCACGTCGGGATCGACCAGCACAATCCGCCCGATCCCGGCCGCCGCCAGATAGAGCGCGGCCGGCGCGCCCAGGCCGCCGGCCCCCACGATCAGCACGCTGGCCGCCTTCAGCCGCTGCTGGCCCTGGCCGCCGACCTCGCGCAGCACCAGCTGGCGGGCATAGCGCTCGACTTCGTCGTCGGTGAAGCTCATCGTCGCATTGTCCATTCTCGGCGCAGGCCGGTTCCTGATCGCCGCCTGCATGCCCTAACTTAAGTGCATCACGCTTGACCTCACCGGGACCGCTGGCCACATCCGCAGCATGATGACAGCCTCGAACTTTCCAGATTGGCACGGAACCACGATCCTGGCGGTACGCAAGGACGGTAAGACCGTGATCGCCGGCGACGGTCAGGTCTCGATGGGCCAAACCGTGGTCAAGGGCAACGCCCGAAAGGTCCGCACCCTGGCCGGCGGCAAGGTCCTGGCGGGCTTCGCCGGCGCCACCGCCGACGCCTTCACCCTGATCGAACGGCTCGAGGCCAAGCTCGAGCAGTATCCCGACCAGCTGGCGCGGGCCTGCGTCGACCTGGCCAAGGACTGGCGCACCGACCGCTACCTCCGCAAGCTGGAGGCCATGCTGCTGGTCGCCGACAAGGAGTCCATCTTCACCGTCACCGGGGTCGGCGACGTGCTGGAGCCGGAAACCGGCGTCGCGGCCATCGGTTCGGGCGGCAACTACGCCCTGGCCGCGGCCCTGGCCCTCGCCGACTCCGGGCTGTCGGCCGAGGAGGTGGCCCGCAAGTCCATGGCGATCGCCGCCAGGATCTGCGTCTACACCAACGGAGAACTCACGGTTGAGAGCCTCTAGCCTCAGCCTCGCCCTGCTGCTGATCGCCACCCCGGCGGTCGCGCAGGGTGATCCGGCCCCGGTCGTGGCCGCCGAACGCGCCTTCGCCGTCGACGGCCTGGCCCTGGGGGTCAAGGGTTCGTTCCTGAAACACTCGGCGCCCGAGGCGATCGTCTTCGCGCCCGATCCGGTCAAGGCCCACGACCTCCTCAAGGCCAGGCCCGACCGCAAGGGCCCGTCGCTGGTCTGGTGGCCCTTGTGGACCGGGATCGCCCGCTCCGGCGACCTTGGCTTCACCACCGGGCCCAGCACCTTGGACGGCCAGGAAAACGGCTGGTACTTCACCGTCTGGGCCAAGCAGGCCGACGGCGGCTGGAAGTGGCTGTACGACGGCGGCGCGCCCAGCGCCCACGGCGACGCCCCGCCCCAAGGCTCCCGACCCACCTATCTGCCCGCCGCCACCGGCCCAGGCGCCACGCCCGCCAAGGCGATGAAGCAGGTCCGCGCCGCCGAAGCGGCCCTGGCCAAGCGCGCCGCCGCCGACCTTAAGACCGCTTATCTGGCGGCCCTGGCGCCGGGCGCCCGGATCGCCGGATCGAGCGCCGCGCCCGCCACCACCGCCGCCGCGGTCGCCGCCGAGCTCGCCACACGCCCCTCAATGATCAAGTTTTCAGCCCTGGGCGGCGGCGCCTCGGCCGCCGGGGACCTGGCCTGGACCTATGGCGACGCGGCCTGGAGCGAGGGCGCGAAGCCCGCCCGCGGCCACTATGTCCGCGTCTGGCAGAGCCGATCTGAGGGCTGGCGATTGGTCTTCGATGAGATTCTCCCTGTCGCCGGACCAAAGTCGTAATTATCTAGCGGCCGACATGACCGAATTTTCCCCCCGCGAAATCGTCTCCGAACTCGACCGCTTCATCGTCGGTCACCCCGAGGCCAAGAAGGCCGTCGCCGTCGCCCTGCGCAATCGCTGGCGCCGCCGGCGCGTGCCCGCCGACCTGCGCGACGAGGTGACGCCGAAGAACATCCTGCTGATCGGCCCGACCGGCGTCGGCAAGACCGAGATCGCCCGGCGGCTGGCCAAGCTCGCCCACGCCCCGTTCCTGAAGGTCGAGGCCACCAAGTTCACCGAGGTCGGCTATGTCGGCCGCGACGTCGACCAGATCGTCCGCGACCTGGTGGAAAGCGCCATGGCCATGGTCCGCGACAAGCGCCGGGCCGCCGTCCGCGCCAAGGCCGAGGCCGGCGCCGAGGAGCGTCTGCTGGACGCCCTGACCGGTCCCGGCTCCACCGCCGCCCGCGACAGCTTCCGCAAGAAGCTGCGGGCCGGAGAGCTGGACGACAAGGAGGTCGAGCTGACCCTGGCCGAGAGCGGCGGCGGCATGCCGATGTTCGACGTCCCCGGCCAGCCAGGCTCGCAGATGGGCATGCTCAATCTCGGCGAGATGATGGGCAAGGCCTTCGGCGGCCGCACCAAGACCCACAAGACCACCGTCTCCGGCGCCTGGGCGCCCTTGATCGCCGAGGAAAGCGACAAGCTGCTGGATCAGGAGGCCCTGACCCAGGAAGCCCTGGAGCTGGCCGAGAACCAGGGCATCGTCTTCCTGGACGAAATCGACAAGGTGGCGACCAGCCGCGAACGCTCGGGCGGCGCCGACGTCTCCCGCGAGGGCGTGCAGCGCGACCTGCTGCCGCTGATCGAGGGCACCACCGTCTCCACCAAGTACGGCCCGGTGAAGACCGACCACATCCTGTTCATCGCCTCGGGCGCCTTCCACGTCGCCAAGCCGTCGGACCTGCTGCCGGAGCTGCAAGGCCGGCTGCCGATCCGCGTCGAGCTGAAGGCCCTGACCCGCGATGATTTCCGCCGCATCCTCACCGAGCCGGAAGCCAACCTGATCCGCCAGCACCAGGCGCTGCTGCTGACCGAAGGCGTGATCCTGACCTTCACCGAGGACGCCGTCGACGCCATCGCCGACGCCGCCGTCACCGTGAACAACGCGGTCGAGAACATCGGCGCGCGCCGCCTGCAGACCGTGCTGGAAAAGGTGCTTGAGGAGGTCAGCTACACCGCCTCCGACCGCTCGGGCGAAACCTTCAACGTCGACGCCGCCTATGTGCAATCGCGGATCGGCGAACTGGCCCAGAACACCGACCTCAGCCGGTTCATTCTGTAGGTCGAGCGCCCTCCCCTCGTTCGTCATCCTCCGGTCGTCTGAAAGACGATCCGGGGGACCCAAGCTGAGTTGCAGAACCTGCCAAGCCCTATGGGTCCCCCGGATCTCGCTTCGCGAGCCCGGAGGATGACGATGGGGTGGCGGTCCGCTCCGCGCCCTGCCGCAATCACCGCTTGCCTCACCCTCGCAAACGTCGATGAATTCTCCGGCTATCGCAGGGGAACCGCCGCATGCAGGTCGAACTCGCCGAAGAGCGCATCTTCCGGATGACCGACCGCTTCAGCCTGGAGCACGCCGAGGGCCGCGCCTGGTCCAAGCGGATCGAGGCGTTCGGCGCGCTGGCCCGCGTCACCGGCCTGTTCGCCCAGCCCAAGGACGAGGAGTTCGCCGTCGTCTACCGCGAGCGCCGACTGCAGCCGTTCTGGCGGGTCACCGTCTCCACCGCCACGGCCTATGAGCGCACGCGCACCTACCTGGTGAAGGTGCCGCCGGAAGTGCGCGAGGTGACCATCGGCGAAACGGTCCTGCCCGCCAGCACCGGCCAGATCCAGGTGGTCGGACTGGAGTCCTGCCGCGAGGAGACCCGCCGAGAGACCCTGATCGACGGCCTGAGCAAGCAGGTCGCCCCGGCGCTCGCCGCCTATCTGCAGCACGACGCCATCGAGACGAGCGCCGACGCCCTGGCCGCCGCCACGGCCGAGGGCATGGTGATCGTCCCGCCGGAGGCCAAGGCCTCGATGGTGGTGCGCGACGTCGTCGCTTCGGCGATCGGCAAGATCGACGCCGACCGGGTCACCGAGGAACTGGTGCGGGTCGAGGCCGTCGACCTCTACTATCGGCCGGTCCACGCCTTCCGTTATCGGCGGGGCGACAAGGAGGCGGTGGTCGAGTTCGACGCCGTCACCGGCGAGACCAAGGTCGGCGGCGCCACCTTCGAGCAATATCTGGGCAAGGCGCTGGAGCCGAAATTCCTGCTCGACGTCGGCGCCGAGACCCTCAACTTCGTGATCCCCGGCGCCAACCTCGCCAAGCTGATGATCGTGAAGGGCCTGGAGCTGAAGGCCGGCAAATGACGCCCGAACCTGTCGTCATCGATCTCGGCGAGGACCGCGCCGTTTCCGGCCTCTGGATGCAGCCGGACGCGGCGATCGCCGCCCTTGTGCTCGCGCACGGCGCCGGCGCCCCCATGACCCACAAGTCGATGACCGCCATCGCCGAAGGGCTGGCCGAGCGCGGCGTCGCGACCCTGCGCTACAACTTCCCCTATATGGAGCGGGGATCCAAACGCCCCGACACGCCGGCCGTGGCGCACGAAGCCGTCCGCGCCGCCGTCGGCCAGGCCGCGCGCCTGGCCCCGAACCTGCCCCTGTTCGCCGGCGGCCGGTCGTTCGGCGGGCGCATGACCTCGCAGGCCCAGGCGGCGCAGGCGCTGCCCGGCGTGCGCGGCCTGGTGTTCTTCGCCTTCCCCCTGCACCCGCCGGCCAAGCCCGGCGTCGAGCGCGCCGAGCACCTCGCGGCGATCAAGATCCCGCAGCTCTTCCTGCAAGGCTCGCGCGACGAGTTCGCCCGGCTCGACCTGCTGGAGGCCACGGTGGGGGGTCTTGGTGCCCTGACGACCCTGAAGCTGCTGGACGCCGCCGACCACGCCTTCCACGTTCCGGCCAAGACCGGCCGCAAGGACGCTGACGTGCTGGGCGAAGCTCTAGATACCGCCCGCGCATGGATGCTGGGGCGCGAGGCCTAGGGTCCAGGCTCAAATTGGGATGAGCGGTATTGAGTCCAGACCTAGGCCGGCGGCTAACGCCACCCTCGCCGCGCGTCATAGATCGCCCGTTCCAGCGCGTGGGCGAAGTCGGCGCGCTCGGCTGGGCTCAGCGCGGCGGCCACATGGGCGTGACGGCCCGACAGCGCCAGGCGCACGCCGACCACCACGTCGTCCTCGTCGATCTCGCGCGCCACCCGGGTGAAGGCGGTCGGGCTTTCCCAGACCACCTGGCTCGAGGTCGGGGTTTCATAGACCACGCGGACCTCGCGGGAGGTCACCTGCACGCGCTCGACCCGCTTGGCCTGGGCGTAGCTGACCAGGAAGGCGGCGATCACCGCCACCAGGTCCAGCCCCAGGAAGAGCGGCACCAGGGTCGCGCCCATCGCCAGGAACACCGCCGCGGCCGCGCAGTTGAAGAAGGTGACCACGCAGATCAGCACCACGAACCCTCGCTGGGACAGCGAGCGGTTGGGGGTGATCACGGCGTCCATGTAGACGAGGCCATCCATCGTACCGGCGAGTTTAGTCCGGAAAACCGCCGTGCAAAGCCTCAAGCTCTTGGCGAGCCGCGCGACGCGGGCGATGGTCGCCCCGACATGGCCAAGCCCGTTACCAAGAAGCGCGTCAGCCCCGCCGAAAAGGCCCGGGTCGAGGAACTGTTCAGCCGCTTCCTGTCGCTCAGCGACGACCCGCGCACCGAGCTGAACTATCACAGCCCCTACACCCTGATCGTCGCGGTGGCGCTTTCGGCCCAGGCCACCGACGTCGGCGTCAACAAGGCGACGGCCAAGCTGTTCGCGGTCGCCGACACGCCCGAGGAGATGCTGGCCTTGGGCGAGGAGGGCCTGATCCCCTACATCTCCTCGATCGGCCTCTTCCGGACCAAGGCCAAGAACGTCATCGCCGCCGCCAAGATCATCGTCGAGCAGCATGGCGGCGAGGTGCCGCTGAACCGCGAGGCGCTGATGGCGCTGCCCGGCGTCGGCCGCAAGACCGCCAGCGTCGTGCTGAACGAACTGCGGATCGAACCGGCCATCGCCGTCGACACCCACGTCTTCCGCCTCGCCCACCGGCTGAAGCTGTCGTCGGCCAAGACCCCCGACCAGGTCGAGGCCGACCTGATGGCCATCGTGCCCGAGCCCTATCTGACCAGGGCCCATCACTGGCTGATCCTGCACGGCCGCTACATCTGCACCGCCCGGCGGCCTAAGTGTGAGGAATGCGAGATCTCCGATCTCTGCCCGTCGAAGTCGCTGTTCGCGGCGTCATGAACGGACGGCTGCCGCTCAACGCCCTGCGGGTGTTCGAGGCCTGCGCCCGGCACGGCAGCTTCCTGCAGGCCGCCGATGAACTGGCCATCACGCCCGGCGCCGTCTCGCGGCACATCAAGGGTCTGGAGGCCGAGCTTGAGGTGCGGCTGTTCGACCGTTTCAACCGCGCGGTGCGGTTGACGCAGGCCGGAACCCAACTGGCCACCGGCGTCCATCAGGGCCTTTCGACCCTGCAGTCGGCGGTCGACGCCGTCCGCTCGCGCCGCGACGCGCCGCTGGTGGTGACGGTGATCCATTCGCTGGCCGCCCGCTGGCTGGTGCCGCGCCTGCACGATTTCCAGCGGCGCTATCCCGATGTCCAGATCCTGGTCTCAGCCTCCGACACGCCCAAGGACCTGGCGCGCGACAATGTCGACGTCGCCATCCGGCTCGGCCGTGGCCCCTATCCGGGCCTGCACGTCACCCACCTGTTCGACACCATCATGTCGCCGGTCTGCAGCCCGGGCCTGGTCGAGAAGTTCGGGCCGTTCGAACACCCCAACGACCTGGCCCGCGTCACCCTGCTGCATGACGTGCTGATGTTGTCCGATGAGCCGGAATGGAAGGATTGGCTGGCCGCCGCCGGCGCCGACAAGGTCGATCCGCATCGCGGCCCTCGGTTCTCCAACACCTATCTGGCGGTCGAGGCGGCCCTGGCCGACCGGGGCGTGGCGCTCGCCCACCACGCCATGGTCATCGACGACCTGGCCAGCGGGCGGCTCGTCCAACCCTTCGACCTCAGCCTGCCCAGCCCGTTCAGCCAGCGGATCCTGTCGCTGCCCGAGAAGGCCGACCAGCCGAATATCCGCCGGTTCCGCGCCTGGCTGCTGGACCAGGCCCGTACTGACGGCTTGACCAGTACAGTTGACTAAAGATCAACTGACCCCCTCTAAGCTCGTTTGTCACCAGAGGCCCGAAAGGCCCATATCCTAAGCGTTCACCCGCTGTAGGAGCCTCCCCGTGACCTGCACCTATCCTCAATCGATTGAGCTCAAGGCCCATCGCACCGCCGACGCCGTCATTCGCGACGTCGTGGTGACCATCGCCGTGGCGGTGATCTTCTCGCCGCTGGCCATCCTGGCCCTCGGCGCGCTCTAGGCCGCGTCAAATCGAGACATCTCGCGGCGGACGGCACGTGTCCGCCGCCGAAATGGCGCAGGTTCACGCCGCGCTGAGCACGCGACAGCTGGCGCGCGGCTTGCAAAGATCGGGACGAACCCGGCCGCCGAACGGCGCCATCCTTCGTCAACCCGCTCCTGGCCGGCCTCCCGCCGGAATTGATCCGTGCTTCCCGCGTCCCCCGATGCCGTGTCGCCCGCTCCGAAGCCCCGACGCCGGGCTCCGGTCGACTGGCGGCTGGCCGCCTGCACGGCGCTGTTGCTGTTCAATCTGGGGCTTGGCGGCTGGTTCGCCTTCGACCGCGCCTTCCTGCGCGACCTGCCGAAAATTCCCGGTCCTGAGGCCCTGTGGTCGGCGGGCCGTCCGCCCGGCCTGACCTTCGTCGGCTCCAACGGCCAGGTGATCGCCCGGCGCGGCCCGCGCCACGGCGCGCCCGTGCGGCTGACCCAGCTGCCGGCCCATGTGCCGCTGGCCTTCCTCGCCATCGAGGATCGGCGCTTCTATGAACACGGTGCCGTCGACCTCCGCGGCGTCCTGCGGGCCGGCGTCGTCAACCTGCGGACCGGCCGCACGGTGCAGGGCGGCTCGACCATCAGCCAGCAGGTGGCCCGCAACCTGTTCCTCGAGCCCGACCAGACCCTGCGCCGCAAGGTCCAGGAGATCCTGCTGGCCGTCCAGCTGGAACGGATGCTGACCAAGGACGAGCTGCTCGAGCTCTATCTCAACCGCATCTATTTCGGCGACCGCGCCTATGGCCTGTCGGCCGCCGCCGAGACCTATTTCGGCAAGTCCGCCGCCGACCTGACCCTGTCGGAAGCCGCCGTCCTGGCCGCCCTGCCCCGCGCGCCGACCCGGCTGTCGCCGACCAACGCGCCGGATGCGGCCTGGGCGCGGGCCAAGATCGTCCTGCGCCGGCTCGGCGAAATGGAGTGGCTCGACCCCAAGATCACCCGCGCCGCCGCCGACGGCCCGGCGCCGGCCATCGTCAGCTTAGGCGCCCCTGGCGAGGGCGACATGGCCTGGGCCTATGACGCCGCGGCGATCCAGGCCCGCGAGCTGGTCGGCCACGCCACGCCCGACCTGGTGATCCAGATCACCGTCGATCCGAACGCCCAGGCCCTGGCCGCCAGCGTCGTCCGCCGTGCGATGGCCAGCCAGGGCCGCGCCCGCGGCGCCCGACAGGCCGCCCTGGTGGCCCTGGCCCCCGACGGCGCGATCCGCGCCATGATCGGCGGGGTGAACCACGAGGCCAGCCCCTTCAACCGCGTCACCCAGGCCCGTCGCCAACCGGGCTCGGCCTTCAAGCCGATCGTCTGGGCCGCGGCGTTGGAGCATGGGGTGCGGCCGATGGACTGGCGGTCCGACGCGCCGATCCGCATCGGAACCTGGAGCCCCCGCAACTATGGCGGCGGCTATGCCGGGACCGTCTCGGTCCAGCGCGCGCTGCAGCTCTCGCTCAACACGGTCTCAGTGCGGCTGGCCCGCGAGACCGGCCTGACCAAGGTCGCCGACCTCGCCCACCGCTTTGGCCTGACCTCGATCCCCGACCATCCCGGCGGGTCGCTGGCGCTGGGCGCCTACGAGGTGACGCCGCTGGAGCTGGCCGCCGCCTACCAGGTGCTGCAGTCGGGCGGCGGCCAGACCCGGCCCTATCTGATCGCCAGGATCACCGACGCCCGGGGCCAGGTGCTGTACTTCCACCCCGCCAGCGCCGCCGTTCCGGTCTATCCCACCTTCCAGGCCGCCCAGATGGTGCAGATGATGCGCGGCGTGATCCTGGCCGGCACCGGCAAGGAGGCCGCCTTCGGGCGGCTGGCGGCCGGCAAGACCGGCACCAGCCAGAACCACCGCGACGCCTGGTTCGTCGGCTTCACCCCCGACTGGCTCTGCGCGGTGTGGGTCGGCAATGACGACGGGCGGCCGATGGCCAAAGTCACCGGCGGCCAGATCCCGGCCCAGATCTGGCGCGGCTTCATGTCCGCCGCCCACAAGGGCCTGCCCGACACCGAGTTCGCCTGGTTCCCGGCCCTGCCGCCGCCGCTCTATGTCGAGGAGCCGGCCCCGCCGCCGGCCGACGGAGATCTCGGCCCCGTACGCCGCAACGCCATGGCGAGCCGCGACGGCCGCATCTGGCTGCCGCCCGGCGCGGAACTCTCGGAAGCCAGCTACCAGGACGACGAACCGAACATCTCGGAAATTCCGTACTGAGCGCGCGTCCCTAAGCTGTCATCCCGGAAGCTGCGAAGCGGCTGTCCGGGACCCATGAACACCAGATCAATCAAGTTGCGGCGAGGTCTCGCCGTCTTCCGCCGGCTCCGCGCGAATGGGTCCCGGACAAGCCCTTCGGGCTTTCCGGGATGACACCGGGGGGCTTCAGGTGATCCGCTTGACGCTGACCGGATCGCTGCTGGGGAAGCTCTCTTCCAGGCCCTCGTCGAGCAGGGCCTCCTGCCGGTCCTCGGCGTATTGCTGCTTTTCAGCCAGCTGATCGGGCTTCTCGTTCTCGCCCAGGGCCGCGATCGGCCGCGAGTGCGGGGCGTCGCTCCTGTGGTCGCCGTGCGGGCGGCCTTCCACGGCGGAGTCCGCCGCCGCGCCGCCTGATCCAGCGATGATGTAGCGCTCCGGCTGCTTTGTCTTGTCGCGCTTCAGAATACTCATGGTCGCTTCTCCGCACTGTGCAATATCAACACATGGGCCGAAGCGCGGTTGCAGATCGGCGCCAACGCGTTGCCCCGCCACGTCTTTCCCTGTAGGAGGCGAGGCCAATTTCCTCGAAAGCCGACCCTCCCGCATGACCGAGCTCTACGACGTCGCCGCCATCGGCAACGCCATCGTCGACGTGATCGCCCCGGCCACCGACGAGTTCCTCATCCAGCAAGCCATGGACAAGGGTTCCATGATGCTGGTCGACGAGGCCCGCAGCGCCGCGCTCTACGCCGCGATGGCGCCGGGCGTCGAAGCCTCGGGCGGCTCGGCCGGCAACACCATCGCCGGCGTCGCCTCGTTCGGCGGCAAGGCCGCGTTCCTGGGCAAGGTCGCCAATGACCAGCTCGGCAAGGTCTTCACCCACGACATGCGCGCCATCGGCGCCCACTTCGACACCTCGCCCCTGCTGAACGGCAAGGCGACGGCGGTCTCGATGATCAATGTCACGCCCGACGGCGAGCGGACGATGTCGACCTTCCTGGGCGCCTCGACCGAATTCACCTCCGACGACATCGACGCGAACGTCATCGAAGCGGCCAAGATCGTCTATCTCGAAGGCTACCTGTTCGACGCCGAAGCGGCCCGCAAGGCCTTCGCCAAGGCCGCGGGCCTGGCCCGCGCGTCCGGCCGGATGATCGCTATCACCCTCTCCGACGGTTTCGTGGTCGATCGCCACCGCGAGGCGCTGCTGGGCTTCCTGGAAACCCAGGTCGATCTGGTGTTCGCCAACGACACCGAGGTCACCGCCCTCTTCCAGACCACCGACTTCGACGCCGCCGTCGCGGCGCTGCGCTCCAAGGTCAAGATCGCCGCCGTCACCAAGGGCGCGCAGGGCTCGGTGATCGCCGCCGGCGGTGAAACCTTCGCCGTTCCCGCCTATCCGGTCGAGAAAGTCGTGGACACGACCGGCGCAGGCGACCAATACGCAGCCGGGTTCATGTTCGGCCTCGCGACCGGCCGGCCGCTCAATGTCTGCGGCCAGCTCGGCTCCCTCGCGGCCTCCGAGGTGATCTCGCATTATGGTCCTCGCCCGTTGGTCAATCTGAAAGACCTGGCGGCTACCAAAGGACTCTAGGGCCCAAAGGACGTTTGGAAATGTCGCGAACGGCGGAAGTCAGCCGCAACACCAAAGAGACCCAGATCACGGTCAGCGTGGATCTGGACGGCTCTGGCGTGTCCGATGTCGAGACCGGCATCGGCTTCTTCGACCACATGCTGGACGCCTTCGCCCGCCACAGCGGGATCGACCTGAACGTCCGCACCAAGGGCGACCTGCACATCGACTTCCACCACACCGTGGAAGACACCGGCATCGTCATCGGTCAGGCGATCAACAAGGCGCTGGACGGCTTCAAGGGCGTCCGCCGCTTCGGCCACGCCTATATCCCGATGGACGAGACCCTGACGCGCTGCGCCCTCGACCTCTGCAATCGCCCCTATCTGGTCTGGAAGGTCGCCTTCAAGACCCCGAAGATCGGCGAGTTCGACACCGAGCTGTTCAAGGAATTCCACCACGCCTTCGCCATGAGCCTTGGCGCCTGCATGCATCTGGAAACCCTCTACGGCGACAACAGCCACCACATCGCCGAAAGCGGTTTCAAGGCGCTCGCCCGCGCCCTGCGCGACGCGATCGAAATCGACCCCAAGACCCATGGTCACGCCCCGTCGACCAAGGGCGTGCTCTAGGATTCATCCCATGCAGAGCGTCGCCCTGATCGACTACGGGTCGGGCAACCTTCGCTCGGCCGAAAAGGCCCTCGTCCGCGCCGCCGACGGCCGCGCAAACATCGTCGTCACCAGCGACCCTAAGGTCGTGGCCGCCGCCGACCGCGTCATGCTGCCCGGCGTCGGGGCCTTCGCGGCTTGCATGAAGGCGCTGGCCGAGCGCCCTGGCCTGATCGAAGGCATGACTGAAGCGGTGCAGGCCAAGGGCCGTCCGTTCCTCGGCGTCTGCGTCGGCATGCAGCTGCTAGCCTCGCGCGGCCTGGAGTTCGGCGAGACCCCCGGCCTCGGCTGGATCGAAGGCGACGTCCGTCGCGTCGAGCCCGCCGATCCGAGCGCCAAGATCCCGCACATGGGCTGGAACAACCTGATTTCGCTCAGCGGCCCGCCGCTGGTCAGCGAGATCGGCGAGGCCCCCATGTACTTCACCCACTCCTTCGCCTTCTATCCGACGGACGAGAGCGATGTGGCGGCCTATGTCGACCATGGCGGAAAGTTCCCCGCCGCGGTCGCCAAGGGCAATGTCGCGGGCGTACAATTTCACCCTGAAAAGTCGCAGAGCGCCGGGCTTGCCCTCCTGGCGCGGTTTCTGGAGTGGCGACCGTGATCCTTTACCCGGCCATCGATCTGAAGGACGGCCAATGCGTGCGCGTCCTGCATGGCGACCTCAGCACCGCCACGGTGTTCAACACCTCGCCCGCCGCCCAGGCGGCCAGCTTCGTGGAGTCCGGCTTCCACTGGGTGCACGTGGTCGACCTGAACGGCGCCGTGCAGGGCCGAGCCATCAATGAGAAGGCCGTCGAGGCCATCCTTGAGGCCGTCTCGATCCCCGTCCAGCTGGGCGGCGGCATCCGCAGCCTGAAGGACATCGAGCGCTGGATCGAGGCCGGCGTCAGCCGCGTGATCCTCGGCACCATCGCCGTCACCGAGCCCGAGATCGTCAAGCAGGCCGCCAAGCTGTGGCCCGAGCAGATCGCCGTCTCGGTCGACGTGCGCGGCGGCAAGGTGGCCACCCAGGGCTGGACCGAAAGCTCCGACCTCGACGCCGTCACCGTGGCCAAGCGTTTCGAGGACGCCGGGGTCGGCGCCCTGATCATCACCGACATCGACCGCGACGGCACCGTCATGGGCTTCAATGTCGAGGCCTTCGGCGCCATCGCCGACGCCGTGGCCATTCCGGTGATCGCCGCCGGCGGCCTGGCCACCATCGACGACATCATCCGGCTGAAGGCCCACAAGGGCGTGCCGATCGCCGGCGCCGTGCTGGGCCGCGCGCTCTACAACGGCGCGATCTCGCCGGAAGAAGCCCTGAAGGTCGCCGCCTAAAGGATGCAAGAGAGATGCTGAAGGTCCGCGTCATCCCCTGCCTGGACGTCAAGGACGGCCGCGTGGTGAAGGGCGTGAACTTCGTCTCGCTCCGCGACGCCGGCGATCCGGTCGAACAGGCCACCGCCTATGACGCCGCCGGCGCCGACGAGCTGATGTTCCTGGACATCACCGCCAGCCACGAACGGCGCGGCGCCATCCTCGACGTCATCGCCCGCACCGCCGATGTCTGCTTCATGCCGCTCAGCGTCGGCGGCGGCATCCGCCAGGTGGAGGACGCCCGGCGTCTGCTGCTGGCCGGCGCCGACAAGATCAGCGTCAACACCGCCGCCGTCGAAAATCCCGACCTGATCAGCGCCTGCGCCGACGCCTTCGGCTCCCAGGCCGTGGTCGTGGCCATCGACGCCAAGCGGACGGACGACGGCTGGCGGGTCTTCACCTATGGCGGGCGCACCGACACCGGGCTCGACGTCGTGGAATATGCGATCAACGCCGTGAAGCGTGGGGCCGGCGAGATCCTGCTGACTTCGATGGACCGCGACGGCGCCAAGACCGGCTACGATCTCGACCTGCTGAAGGCCGTAACCAGCGCCGTCAATGTGCCGGTCATCGCCTCGGGCGGAGCCGGCAACGCCCAGCACATGGTCGAGGCCGTGACCAAGGGCGGCGCCGACGCCGTGCTCGCCGCCTCGATCTTCCACTTCGGCGAGGTTTCGGTGGCCGAGGTCAAACGCCAGATGGCTCAGGCCCACATTCCGGTCCGGGAGCTCGCATGACCCGTTTCTCCGAGACGCTCGAGCGGCTGGCCGCCACCATCGAGGCCCGCAAGGGCGCCGACCCGTCCAGCTCCTACACCGCCAAGCTGCTTAGCGAAGGCGTCGAACGCGCCGCCAAGAAGTTCGGCGAGGAAGCCGTCGAGGCGGTGATCGCCGCCGCCCAGGGCGACCAGGACGGCCTGGCCGCCGAGAGCGCGGACCTGATCTATCACTGGCTAGTCCTGCTGGCCCGCGCCGGCGTCAGCCTCGACGACGTCGCCGCCAAGCTTGAGGCCCGCGAAGGAACCTCCGGCCTGGCCGAGAAGGCCTCGCGCCCACCCTCCTAAGCTCGTCACCCCCCGCGTTCGTCATCCTCCGGTCAGCCGCAGGCTGATCCGGGGGACCCAAGCTGAGTTGCCGAACTTTCTACGTCGTATGGGTCCCCCGGATCGTCTTTCAGACGACCGGAGGATGACGAACGCGGGTGTTGGCCACGGCGCGCGCCCTCAGGCCTTCCACCGCACCTTCATGTAGACGTCGCCGTCTTCCAGCTCGTCCAGCATCTGGGCCAGGCGCTTCTGGCGGGTCGTGTCCGTCCGCGCGCGGCCGATCCAGCCGAGATAGTCGTTTCGCTGAAACGGAGGGCGAGCCTCATAGGCGGCCGTGAGGTTTCGCGCGGCCAGCGCGTCGCGCACGAAGGCGGTCATCGGATTGACGGTGCGGATCAGCGTCATGCAGGCAAGCTCCACAGTCTGCCCTAACAACGAAGAACAACGGCGAAGGTTCTAGTGCGGCAGCACCAGGACCAGCGCCGTGCCCGGTCCGTCCCCAGCGGTGAGGATTCCGCCGGACTGGCGCGCGAAACTCTCCACCAGTTTGCGGCCAAGGCCGGTGGTCTTGATCTGGGTTTCCGGCGGCAGCCCCACCCCGTCGTCGGCGACGGTCAGTTCGCACCCGGTCTCGATGGCCCGGAGCCGCACCAAGATCGTGCCCGGACGGCTGTCGGGAAAGGCGTATTTGGCGGCGTTGGTGACCAGCTCATTGACCACCAACCCGACCGCCACCGCCCGATCACGGGATATCGTGCAGGTGGTCAGCCGGCAGTCGAGCCGCACCAGGCCGCTGAGCAGCAGGCTGTCGGACAGGTTCTCGCAGAGATCGCCGAGATAGGAGGCCAGGTCGATATGCTCGTCCGTGCCGCCAGGCGAGTAGAGGTACGAATGGGCCTGGGCCATCGAATGGATCCGGCGCAGGGCGTCGGACAGCGCCTGCTGAGAGCCGGGATCGGCGGTGCGCCGCCGCTGCATGTCGAGCAGGCTCTCGACCATCTGGAAATTGTTCTTCACCCGATGGTTCAGCTCGCGCAGCAACAGATCGCGCACCTCCAGCTTGGCCGCCCGCTCCGCGCCGGCGGCGCTGTAGGCGGTGCGGAAGGCCTGGGCCACCGCCACCACCAACAGGCCGCTGAGCCCGTTCAGCAGCAGGGAGGCCCCCTCCCCCGGCTCCAGCGGCCCGAACCGCGCCGGCGACAGCACCATGTACCAGACCCCCAGCAACAGCAGGGTCAGGGCGATGACGCCGGCCCGCCAACCGGCCAGCAGGGTCGCCAGCAGCACGGCGGGAAACAGGAATACGAACGGGGCCGGCGCCGGGACCACCAGGTCGACGATCAGCCGCAGCAGGCCGGCCAGCGCGACACAAACGCTGGCGCATACCCACTCTGTCACCCAGGTGGGCACCTCCGGCGCGAGCCGCTCGCGCAGATCAAGGTCGTCCAGTCCTCGCATAGCTCAACCACAACGGTCCCATGTGGCGTGACGGTCAAGGAAGTAATCTCGTTAGACGCGAACTTTTCGCAAAAACAGCCTTAATGGGTCATACGTCAAGAAGGTTGAACGCCGGCCACGACGATTTCTTGCGCTCTCCGGGCCAGATCGGGACTAAATGTCAGCGCCAAAGTGGCTTTGCTGCATGAGCCGACTGATAGTCACCCGTGATCGCCGAATTTCCCTTCCTACGGGCCGTGACCGAGCGTGATCGGCGTTGGCCGCGGATCGCGGTCATGGCCCTGGCCACCCCGGTGGTGTTCTTCGTCCTCAGCATCGTCATCGCCATGGTCTTGGCGATGTCGTCCGGCGGCGACATCTTCGCGGTCACCGCCGACCCCAAGCTCCAGCGCTCGGCGATCTATGTGCTGCAGCTCGGCGCCGGGCTGGGCGGCCTGGCCTTCGGCATCATGCTCGCCGCCCACTACATCTTCGCCCGGCCGATGTTCAGCTGGCTCACCGCGGCCCCGCGCTTTCGCTGGAACCTGGTGCTGTGGGGCGCCGCCCTCACGGTGATCGGCGTGGCTGTGGTGATGACCGTCGACGTGCTGATCCTGAACGGCGAGTTCGAGTTTCCGATCTTCGACCCGGCCTATGGCCTCAGCCTCAAGCTCGGCTATCTCGCCGCAGTGCTGGTCGGCCTGTTCGTCGCCGCGACGGCCGAGGAAATCGTGTTCCGCGGCTACCTGCTGCAACAGACCGCGGCCCTGACCCACCGGACCTGGGCGATCATCGCGATCAACGCCGTGGTGTTCGCGCTCTTCCACCTGGAGTTCGACCCGGCCGCCCTGGCGGCGCGGGCCTTGGCTGGGGCGGCCTTCACCTGGGCCGCCTTGCGCCTGGGAGGCCTGGAGTTCGCCATCGGCGCCCATGTGGCGACCAACCTGATGATCGCCCTGGTCCAGGGGCCGATGCTGCCGGAGGATCCCGGCGCGGCCGGCGACGCCAGCGATGTCGTCGGCGAGGTCGCCCTGGCGCTCTACATGATCTGGGCGGTGGAGATCACGCGCCGCATGCCCCGGCTGATGAGGTCTATTTCTTCTCAAGCATGAGCTGGCCCTCGGTCTTCAGCCGGCCCTTCACCTTGTCGGCGATCATCGCGAAGAACGGCGGGAGGTCGACCTCCATGCGGACGGTCTCCTCCAACACGTCGAGCCGGCCGGCCACCGCCTGACCGACGACCTTGGCCGAGAAGCTCAGGCAGTCGCCCTCCCAGGCCTTGGTCAGTTTCACGCTGTCGCCGAACTGGTGGCCCAGGCGGCCGATCCCATCCTCGATCCGCTTACGCGCCTCGGCCTTGCCGAGCTCATGGGGGATGGTGACGGTGACGGGCTTGCTCATGAGGGCCTCCTCCGAAGGATCCCGTTATAACGGGCGGGCGGCCTAAGCGCTCCCCTCCTGTGACGCCCCCGGCGACGCGGGCTGGCCCCTCCCCTCGGCCTGACGGGCCAGCGCCACCGCTCCGGCCAGGATCAGCACCATGGCGGCGATGGCGAGATTGGCCCACAGCCCGCGACGGTCGCCGCCGCGTCGGAACATAGGGTGCTCGCCGTCACGCATCGCCCGCCTCCCCGCCGCGCGCCGCCTCCAGGAACCGGCGCAGCGCCGGGCGCTCATTCTCCGGCGCCCAGAACGCGCAGTAGGACAACCACGCGCTCTCGCTCTCCAGCGGCCGCGCGCAAACCCCGGGATAGAAGGCGCCGAGCGCCGAGCCGCCGGCCAGGGTCACGCCGAAGCCCAGCGCCGTTAGGTCGATCAGATTGTCCCGCTGGACGGCGTAGTGCAGGAAATTCGGCGGGCCGCCGAGCGCCCCGATGATCGCCCGCTGCAGGGCGCGGTCCCCGGCCCCGTTCCCGGCCATCAGGATCGGGGTTTCGCGCAGAGCGGCCGAGGGCACGCTGTTGCAGGCGGCCAGGGGATGCCCCTCGGCCATGAAGGCCATCAGCGGCTCGCTCCAGAGCGGCGTCGAACGCCACCCGCGCGCGCCGGCGTCATGCAGCGCCACGGCCAGGTCGACGCCCCGTCCGGGGATACGCTCGGCCAGCCCGATCTCGTCGAGGTCCTCGATCACCAAGTCGACCTCCGGCCGCCCGGCGCGATAGCGGCCGACCAGAGTACGAAGCGGCCCCCAGTTGAGCGAGCAGGCGACGCCCAGCGTCAGCCGCTCCCGCCGCCGGGGCATGCGCCACGCGGAGATCGGCGTGGTGTAGGTGCGAAGGTCCATGATCAGGCCGCCGCCCGCAGTTCGCTCACCCGCCGACGCGCCACCAGCACCTCGCGGCGGGCGCCCGACAGTCGGCGGACCACGTTGAAGCCGTGGCCCCGGAACACCGCCTCCATCACGCCGTCATTGGCGGCTGACGCATGGGCGGTCTGGACGATCATCACCCCGCCCTCGCGGACCTGAGGGCCTCGATCCAGCAGGTCCGCCAGCCAGCTCGCCGTCGCCGTGTGGGCGACCAGCAGCGCCTGAGCGTCGTCGGCCGGCGCCCGCTGGCCCGCCTGCAGGCAGCCGACCTTCTCGTAGCCCCGTCGACATAGCCAAAGCAGCGCGGGCAAGCTGCCAGGGCCGGTGACGCGAATAACGCTGCCGGCCCCGACGCCGGACTCCGACAGGAGCTGCGACAGACCGATGCTTGGGTGGGAAGTCTCTTGCGACATGATCGCCTCTAACGCCGAAACGCTGACCAGGCCGGAGCCGGGTCATCGCCGAGATCATGGCCCGGCGGCGCGTAAGGGTTCGATGCGGAAGACGGCGGGCCGCATAAGGGCGGCGTCAAGATTTGGGAACGAAAGCCCCGGCTCGGCGCTCTAGGTGGCAGGACCAGAAGGGCTCCATCGTGTCCCGTTCAAAGCGTATCCTGCTCGCCATCGGCCTGATGATCGGCGTGGCCCTGATCGCCACCGAGGCCCAGGCGAGCGAGTCTGTCTGCAAGGGCCAAGCGCCTCCCGCAAACTCGTCATCCTAGGCCTTCTACCTAGGATGACGAGGCGGAGAGATGACGAGGTAGCGAGGATAGGAAAGATCGCCGGGCGCTAGGCGCCCGCCCGGCATCCACAAACGTGTCCCTAGGCTTCCTGGATCGCCGACAGCTTCCAGGGCTGGCCCTGGCCGCGCACGAAGGTCCAGAGTTCTGTGGTCTCGGTGAGCGCGTTCGGGTCGCCCTCCACCACCGCGCCGCTCTGACGGTCGACCATCCAGTCGCGGCTCGAATAGCGCAGGGCCGCGGTGGCGTATTCCAGGTCGCCTTCGCGCCAGGCCTCGGCCACGTCGCCTTCCAGCATCTGAACGTCGCTGACCTGGTTGCGCACGCCGCGGGTGGCGTTCTGGCTGAGTTCCTCGGCCAGGTAGCTCATGATCTCAGGCGTGCTGTGCTCGCGGATCGCGCCGTAGTCCTCGCGGCCGAAGGCTTCCTGGATCTCACGCAGCAGGCGCTCGAAGATCTCGCGGTCGGTCGTCAGCACGGCGAAGTCCTCGCCGGCCGATGGCGCGACGCTAGGCGCATAGCCGCCCGACGCCGGCTGCTGAACGTCGAAGGGCGAGCGGAAGCTGCCGGTCGACATCGGACCCGCCGCCGCCGCGGTCGCCGGACGGCGGCGATTGGCGAAAAACTTGAAGACCAACATGCCGACCAGGGCGAGCAGGGCGATCTGCAGGATGCCGCCCATAGCGCCGGCCAGGCCCGCGCCGAAGCCGTGGCCCAGCAGCATGCCGACCAGGCCGCCGATCATCAGGCCCTTCATCAGCGGGCTGCCGAGGAAGCCGCCACGCTTGGGCGCATTCATCGGATTAGCCGTCTGCGGGCGAGCGGCGTTGGCCGCGCCCGGCTGGCCCGGTTGCTGCGGGGTCATCGTGCGCTGCACGGGAGCGGTCTGGGTCGGCGCGGTCCTGGTCGGGGGCGGGGCGCTGTAGGTCCGCGCGCCACGGCTGCCGAAACTTCCGCCACGACGGGCGTCCGCCTCCGAGGCGAGGGAGAGGCCCATGACGAGCGACAGGCCCAGGACGGCGGCGACTTTCGGCAACTTCAAGACACGTTTCCTTTGGTGGTTTGCGCCCTATGTCGGGTGCCGAGGTCCAACTTGCTAGGACTAAACGCTAAATTGACCTCAGCCGCGCGGCTTGAGCTTCAGCGCGACGTAGAGCGCGCCGTCGCCGCCATGCCTTGGATGGGCCGCCGAGACCCCGGCGACCACGCCGCGCAGGGCCGGGGAGGCCAGCCATTCCGGGGCGCGTTGGCGCAGCACTCCGCCGCCGCGAACGCCCTTGCCGGTGATCACCAGCACCGCGCGGCAACCGTCGTCCCAGGCGCGCAGCACGAAACGCTCCAACGCCGCCTGGGCCTGGTCCTGATCCAGTCCGTGCAGGTCGATCCGCGCGCCGATCGGGTCGCGTTCCTTGGCGATGCGATGCTTGCGGCGCGGCTCGATGTCCCGCTCGCCGCTGTTGCGCGGCGAAGGGCTGGAACGGGGCGGACCCTTGACCAGTTCGCCGACCGTGAACGGCGCGCCATCCCACACGGGCGGCGGCGGCGGCGCGGGGCCTTTCCTGGGGGGCTTGGCCTCGACTGGCGGCGTGGGTGTAGGCGCAACTTCAGGTGGCGGAGCCTTGCGGCCCGGCTTGCGGTGGACCGTTGCGGCGACCATCGACCAGAGCTTCTGCTCCTCAGGTCGGATGGGCCGTTTCACCGGTAGGGGCCGACCTTCGGGACCAGGCGGTGCATCCGCAGGGTATGACGCACCCGTCCAGCCTCGGCGCCCGCGCCATGGCCCTGGCCCAGATAGAGATCGGCGCGCACCGCGCCCTTGATCGCCCCGCCCATGTCCAGCGCCATCACCGTGCGCCGATAGGTCGGGAAGGCCCCGTTCAGGGTCGGCGCGACGCCGTCGATGAAGAAGATGTCGCCCAGGCTGTTGCGGCCGGTGTCGATCGCGATGGCCCGGCCGGGCGGCAGGGGAATGCCCGCCGCGCCCACCGGCTGGCGACCGTCGTCGGGCGCCAGGGTGAAGAACACATAACGCGGATTGAGGCGCATCACCTCGTCGGCGCGCGGCCCACGGTTGTCGGCCAGCCAAGTGCGGATCGCCTCGCCCGAGGTGTTGTTGGCCGGCAGCAGGCCCCGGTCGCGCATGGGATTGGCGATGCCGATGAAGGTCCGACCGTTGGTGGCGGCGAACACCGCCTTGGTCCGGCGCCCGCTCGGATAGGTCAGCACGCCCGAGCCTTGGATCTGCAGGAAGAACAGATCCTCCGGCCGCATCCAGGCCAGGGCCTGGTCGGGGGAGGAGGTCTCGATCGCCGTGCGGTCCGGATAGGCGCCGAGTTGGCCGTTCGGCCCGCGGCGCTGGGCGTCCTTGCCCGGCGTGCCCGCACCGATCAGGTCGGCCGGCTTGCCACGAACCGGCGCCGAGAACTCAGCGTCGGGACGTTCCCGCGCCTCGTATTCCGGCGAGAAATAGGCGGTCAGGATTCCCTCGCCGATCAGCAGCTCGGGCCGGAAGTTGTCCTCGAAGAAGGCCTTGGCGCGGGCGCTGTCGAGCGGCCCGATGGCGCGCGAGCGGCGGCAGATCTCGGCCATGGCCGGGTCGCGGGCGACGCCGCAGGTGGTGCGAAACGCCTCATAGCCGGCGCCATGATCGTCCTGCGCCCAGCCGGGCAGCTCGGCGAAGCTCTCCGGGCGGGCCGGGGCGGGCAGGGGCTCCGTCGGGGTCGGACGCGGCGGAATCGAGCCCGGGCCAGGACCGGGCGGGGGAACCGCCTTGGGCGTGGCGCAGGCGGCCAGGGCGAGCGTCAGCAGCAGGGCCGGGACAAACCTGCCCTTGCCCAGATGGCCGCAGAACGCCTGCGTCATGTGTCGATAAACCAAGATCGCCCCCGGAATTGAAGCAGCGGCCCCGAGCCGAGCCGGGATTTGGTGTTTTCTAGCCTCCCGTTCGGGGCGGGAAAACGGCGGGCGGGGCCTTTCTAGGCCTCGGCGGCGTCCACATGGACCAGGAGCCAGTTCGGATCGCGGCTCTTAACACTCCGCTCGAAGGTCCAGAGTTCGGCGGTGCGCTTGTCGTCGACGGCCTCGCCCTCGGGGCCCTTGGTGCGGCTGCGGAACTCGGCGAGGAAGCGCACGGTGATCCGCGCGACGTCGTCATGCAGGTCGGCGCGCTCCAGGTCGGCGCGCGGCGGATGCAGGAATTCCACGCTCTCGGTGGCGCCTCGCGCCTCGCGCTCAGCCAGCACGGCTTCGAAACTGGCCATCACCGGCGGGGCCAGCAGGTTCTTCAGCGTCGCGCGGTCGCCGGCGGCGAAGGCGCGGACCACCATCTCGTAGGCGCCCTTGGATCCGGCCAGGAACTGCGACAGGTCGAAGGACGGATCATGATGCTTGATAGCCGGCAAGCCAGTTAGCCCCACCCCGTCGTCGGGGACGTCGAGCGCCGGCGCCTGGCGCGCGCTCGTCGCGACCGCATCGGCGGCGGGCGTGTCCTCGGGCTGACGTCCCACGCGCCGTCCCAGCACCGCGTAGAGCTGGTAGAGCACGACCCCGGCCAGGCCGGCGAAAATGATCAGTTCTAGGACTTGCAACTTCTTGGGGCTCGCTGGACGTTGAACATTCAATATAGGGCCGCGAAACGCCCTCGTCAGGGGCGACGTTGCCACGGCTTAGGCCACATGTTAGCAGCCCGCGCCACAACAGGACGTGAATGAGCGTCCAATCAACCGGATTTTCCTTAATATGACCGATACCGACGCCGCCGGCCCCGAGACCAACGGAGCGGATGCGCCCGAACCCGGCATCCGCATCCTGGCCCAGTTCGTCCGCGACCTGTCCTTTGAGAATCCCCGCGCGCCCGAGACCCTGCGCGCCCAGAACACCGCCCAGCCGCAAATCGAAATGGGCGTCGAGATGAACGCCCGCGGCCGTGAAGACGGTCTGTTCGAAGTCGACCTGAAGCTCTCGGCCCGCGCCACGCGCGAAGACGGCCCGGTGTTCCACGTCGAGCTGCTCTACGGCGGCGTCTTCCAGATCACCGGCGTCAGCCAGGAAGAACTGGAACCGGTGCTGCTGGTCGAGTGCCCGCGCTTCATGTTCCCGTTCGCCCGCCAGATCATCGCCGGCGTCACCGCCGACGGCGGCTACCCGCCCTTCATGCTCGACCCGATCGACTTCGGCGGCGTCTACGCCGCGCGCAAGGCGCAAGAAGGCCTGGGCGGCGAAACGGTCGGCAACGCCTAAGCCATCCTCGTCTTCCCCCGTCCGGCCAGCGGCGGGGCGGGGGAGGCGACCTGAATATCTTTTGTTTTCAAAGACTCGGTGACACCATGACCGAGCTTCAGACCCCTCGACTCCGGCTCCGGCCCGCACGGCAGGGCGATCTGGCCGCCCTGCACGCCGTGCTCAGCGACGCCCAGGCGATGCGCTACTGGTCGACCCCGCCTCACGACAATATTCAGACCACCCAGGCCTGGCTGCGCGGCATGATTTCCGCGCCGCCGGAGACCAGCCACGACTTCATCGTCGAGCATCAGGGCCTGGTGATCGGCAAGGCCGGCTTCTATCAGTTGCCCGAAATCGGCTTCATCCTACATCCGGACTATTGGGGCCGCGGCTTGGCCCGCGAGGCTTTGGAAGCCGTGATCGCCAGCGCCTTCGCGAACTACCCGATCCCAAAGATCATCGCCGACGTCGATCCGCGAAACACCGGGTCGCTAGCGGTCCTGGCTCGCCTGGGCTTTACCGAAACCGGCCGCGCCGAAAAGACCTTCCTGCTCGGCGACACTTGGTGCGACAGCGTCTACCTGGCCCTTAAGCGTCCGCTAACTTCTTCCTCTCCCCCTTGGGGGAGAGGCTAGGTGAGGGGCAGCGGCGCGTAGCGCCGCAATTCGGCCCGGCCGGTGATGCGACAAGGCCGCAGCCCTCTCACCCGACCTCTTCTCAAGGGGAGAGGAGATGGCTTCCTGCGTTTAACCCCAGGCCGAGCCTAGATCCCGAACTTCCCCCAGAGGGTCTCGTTCTTCATCACGTCGCGGATGAACTGGGCGTGCAGTTCGCGCTCGGCGTCGGTCGAGCGGAAGGGCAGGGGACGTGGGCGCGCGCCGTATGACCCCGCCCTGGCGATGGCGACCGCCTGGGCCGCCATTTCGTGCGTGGTCAGCTCCAGAGTCAGGGCACGGCCGCCCTTGAGCTCCAGATAAACCCCGGCCAGCAGCCGGGCGTCGATCAAGGCGCCGTGCTTTTCGCGGTCGCTGAGCGAGATCTTGAAGCGCTTGCAGAGCGCGTCCAGGGAGTTGTGCATCCCCGGGAACTTCTTGCGGGCGATGGCCAGGGTGTCGATCCAGCGCTCTTCCGGGATCTGGGCGACGCCCAGCGTCTGAAGCTCGTAGTTCACGAAGGCGCGGTCGAACCCAGCGTTGTGAGCGATGATCGGCGAGTCCCCGACGAAATCGAGGAAATCGCGGTGGATCTCCTTGTCGGCGAACTTCGGCTTGCCCTTCAGGAAGGCGGCCGACAGCCCGTGGACCTTCTCGGCCTCCGGCGGCATGTCGCGTTCAGGGTCGATATAGACGTGGAAACTCCGCCCGGTGGGCAGGTAGTCCTCGATCTCCAGGCACGCCAGTTCCACCAGCCGGTGGCCCAGATGCGGCTCAAAGCCCGTGGTTTCGGTGTCGAGGACGATCTCACGCGCCATGCGCTCTAGATCGCCTTATTTGGCTCGGCCTTCAAGGGAGGCGAGACGCCGCGGCGGTCTGCGCTGTGGATCACGCATGGCGGCGATAATCTCGGCCACCTGGCGGCGCGCCGGCTCCAGCCCCTGACCGGTGTCGACCACGAAATGGGCGCGGGCCTTCTTCTCGGCGTCATGCATCTGACGCGAGAGGATAGCGTCCAGCCGCTCGGCGGTCATGCCGGGCCGGGCCAGAACCCGCTCGCGCTGCTGGCTTTCCGGCGCCGAAACCACCACAACCGCGTCCATATTGGCCTCGCCGCCGGTCTCGTAGAGCAGGGGAATATCCAGCACGACCATATCGGCCCCGGCCTCTTCGGCCGCCTTGAAGAAATGCACCCGCTCGGCGCCGACCAACGGGTGGACGATCTTGTTCAGCCGCCCCATCGCCTCGTCGTCGCCCAGCACCCGGGTCCGCAACGCCTCGCGGTCGACGGCGCCGTCCTTGGTCACACCAGGAAAGGCTTCTTCTAACGGCGCCACGGCCGCCCCGCCGCTCTGATAGAGGTCGGCCACCGCCGCGTCGGCGTCATAGACCGGCACCCCGGCCTCGCGGAACATCGAGGCGGTCGTCGACTTGCCCATGCCGATGGAGCCGGTCAGTCCGATGATCAGCATGAGGTGTTTCTCCTGAGCAGATGCTCCCCCGCTGGGGGAGCTGTCAGCGAAGCTGACTGAGGGGGACTTTGACTCTTCGAGGCCCCAGCCCCCTCCGTCTCGCCGACGGCGAGCCACCTCCCCCAGCGGGGGAGGATCTGGAGGCTGGAGGTCACAGCCCCAAGGCCTTGATCGCCAGCGCCCGCACATCGACACTGGTCGGCGGCGCCTGGCCATAGAAGGCTTCGAAGGATGGAACCGCCTGGCCGATCAGCATGGCCAGCCCGTCCACGGTTCGCCGTCCCAATCCCTCGGCCTGCGCCAGGAACGGGGTCTTCAGCGGCTTGTAGACCATGTCCATCACCACCGCCGTTTGCGGCGTGGCTTCCAGCGGAACCTCCAAGGTCGGCGACCCGGACAGTCCGGCCGAGGTGGCGTTCACCACCGCGATTACGTCTTCGAAAGCCTTGGCCGCCTGGTCCAAGCCAAATGCCTTGGCCCCCAACGGTTCAGCGAGGGCCTGGGCCTTGACCAGCGTGCGGTTGACGATCCGCACCTGCGGGCACCCGGCCTCGACAAAGGCCGCCGCCGCGCCGCGCGAGCCGCCGCCGGCGCCCAGGATCACCACCGGGCCGGCGGCGGGATCAAACCCCGGCGCCTGCTGGCCAAAGGCGTGCAGCATGCCCAGCCCGTCGGTGTTGTCGGCGACGATGGTTCCGTCCGGCCGGAACACCAGCACATTGGCGGCGTCGGCGCTGCGGGCGCGGAAGCTCGCCTCGTCGGCCAGGGCCAGCGCCTCGCCCTTGAAGGGCAGGGTGACGTTCAGCCCCGCCACCGTCCCGCCGCGCAGCGAATTCACGAAGGCGACAAAGCGGCCCGGCTCCACCGAGAACGGCACATAGACGCCGTCCAGCCCGGCCGCGGCCAGCCAGGCGTTGTGCAGGATCGGGCTCATCGAATGGCTGATCGGCCGCCCGATCACCCCGGCCACCCGGGTCGCGCCGGAAATGCTCATGCCGCCAGCACGCCGTGGCGGCGGAAGAGGTCGAGCAGGCCCATCAGCGGCAGACCGAGAATGGCGAAATAGTCGCCCTCGATCTTCGAGAACAGCTGTGCGCCGGGGCCTTCCAGCCGGTAGCAGCCGACCGAGCCCAGAGCGTGGTCGCCCTCGACCGCCAGATAATCGGCCAGGAAATCGTCGGAGAAGTCGCGCATGGTCAGAGTCGCCGAGACGATCTCTCGCCAGATCGGCGCGCCATCCTTGGCCACCACCACCGCCGAGTGCAGCTTGTGCGGCTTACCGCGCATCAGCTTCAGCCGTTCGGCCGCGGCCTCGACGGTCTCGGCCTTGTCGTAGAGCTTGCCTTCAAACTCCAGGGTCTGGTCGGAACCGATCACGAAGCCGGGCTTGGACCGCGACACCCGGATCGCCTTCAGTTCGGCCAAGGCGTCTGCCACGTCGCGGGGGGTCGCGCCCTCGGCCAGCATGGCGTTCTTCACCGCATCCTCGTCGACGCCCGCCACGGAAACCTCGAAGGGCACCCCGGCCCCGGTCAGCACGGCCCGGCGCGCGGCGCTCTTCGACGCCAGAATAATCTGCGGACTCAACCCAGCACCTCCACCTGGCCGTGGCCGCCATGCAGCAGGTTCATCACCGCCGCGGCGGTCTCCTCGACGCTGCGGCGGGTGACGTCGATCACCGGCCAGCCCTGACGCTCATAGAGCCGGCGAGCCTTCACCGTCTCCTCGCGCACCGCCTCGATGTCGATATAGCTCGACTCCCGGTCCTCCTTGAGACTGAGCAGGCGGTTACGACGGATCTGGATCAGCCGGTCGGGCGAGATGGTCAGGCCGACGACCATGGCGTTCTTCAGTTCGAACAGCTTTTCCGGCGGCGGCCGGGTCGGCACCAGCGGCACATTGGCCGCGCGCACGCCCCGATGGGCCAGATAGATGCAGGTCGGGGTCTTGGAGGTCCGCGAGACCCCGACCAGGACCACGTCGGCCTGTTCCAGATCCTGCCCGCCCTGGCCGTCGTCGTGGCCGATGGCGTAGTTCAGGGCGTCCATGCGGTTGAAATAGTCGTTGTCCAGCGCGTGCTGCACGCCGACCCGGCGGCTGATCGAGGCGCCGAGATAGCGCTGCAGCGACGAGACCAGCGGATCGAGCGCGGCGATGCACGGCATGTCCATCCGCCGCACGCCTTCTTCCAGCGCGGTTCGCAGCTGATCATCGACGATGGTGTGAATGACGACGCCCGGCGCCTCCTCGATATCGGTCAGGGCCCGCTCGAGCTGCCGGGGCGAGCGCACCAGCGCATAGATGTGTTCGATCGGCAGGACGTTCTCGAACCGGGCGCAGACGGCGCGCGCCATGGCGTTCAGCGTCTCTCCGGTCGAGTCCGAGACCAGGTGGACGTGGAAGTAGGTCGCGACACGCGGGGTCGAGGTCATGGGCCTCTAGGGGCTGCAAGGACGAAGTGCGGAATCTGGGCGGGAAAACTGGGGACAAAAGAGTCGATACCTTCTTAACGAAGGTGGACTGGTTTGGGGATAGCGCGGCGCGCGCTCGGCGCCCTGTGAACGGGCGGGATGAAGTCGGGGTTTTGCTCCTCCGCCGTCCACCGAGATGATGGTTAAAAAACTATGAACAGGGCCCAACTTCGCCGAGCCTTGGACGACTCCGGTTCGGTATCGTTAACTCCCTGTTAACCTACTAACGAAACGTAAACGCTAATTGGGGATTCACGCTTTTCCCCGCAATCCACAGGCGAGTTTTCCAACCCGGTAAAACCGGCCAATCGCCTTGTTGAAAAGGGGTTGCAACGGTATGGCCACGCAAAGTTGTCCCCGTATGTCCAGGGTCTAACCTCTACCCCTTCAATCAAGATTCTAAATCTTAAAGGAAAGAAGAAGGGCAAGCGGGCGCCCGCGGGCTTGAGCCCGTGGCCTTAAGTCGGTTTAACGGCGCCCATGTCAGAAGGTTCAAAACCGCGCCTCTTGAGGGCGCTCGCCGGTGAAACCCTGGACCGTCCGCCGGTCTGGTTCATGCGTCAGGCCGGAAGGTCGCTGCCGGAATATCGCGAGCTTCGCACCCGAGCGCCGGACTTTATCGCCTTTTGCCATAATCCGGAGATGGCCGCCGAGGCCACGATGCAGCCGATGCGGCGGTTCCCGCTCGACGCCGCCATCGTGTTCGCCGACATCCTGCTGATCCCGCGTGCGCTCGGCCAGGAAGTTTGGTTCGAAGCCGGCGAGGGCCCCAGGCTTGGGGAACTGCCGTCGATCGAGTCCATGGCCGACCAGATCGAGGCCTCGACCGGACGGCTTGCGGACATCGGTGAGACGCTTTCGCGGGTTCGGGCGGAGCTGGAGCCGGATCGCACCTTGATCGGCTTTGCTGGCGCTCCCTGGACCGTGGCGACCTATATGATCGAGGGCAGGGGCTCCGATCGCTCCGGCGCCCGCACCTACGCCTATCAAAACCCCGAAAAGCTCGACCGCCTGCTGGACGTGCTGGTCGAGTCGACCGCGCGCTACCTGGTGATGCAGGCGAAATCCGGCGCCCAGGTGCTGAAGCTTTTCGAGAGCTGGGCTGAAGGCCTGGCCGAGGACGTTTTCGAACGCATCGTCATCAAGCCGCACGCCGCCATCATCGAGAAGGTGCGGGCCGCGGGGATCGACACCCCGTTCATCGGTTTCCCACGGGGAGCCGGCGCCCTGGTCGAAAACTACGCCGCCAAGGTTCCGGTCCACGCCGTGGCGCTGGACACCCAGGCGTCCGCCGCGCTCGGCCAGAAGATCCAGGCCGGCGGCAAGACCATCCAGGGCGCGCTCGACAATCTGTTGCTGCGCGCCGGCGGTCCGGCCCTCGACGCCCGGGTCGACGCCCTGATCGAGCAGTGGAACGGCGCGCCCTACATCTTCAACCTTGGCCACGGCGTCCTGCCCGACACCCCGATCGAGCATATCGAGCGCACGATCCGGCGCGTGACCGGCAAGTGAGAAAACTCGCGGTCGTCCTGTTCAACCTTGGCGGTCCCGATGGGCCGGACGCGGTGCGGCCGTTCCTGGAGAACCTGTTCAAAGACCCGGCGATCATCACCTTGCCGGGGATCGTGCGGATCCCGTTGGCCAAGTTCATCGCCGCACGGCGGGCGGAGACGGCCAAGGCCAACTACGCGATCATGGGCGGTGGCTCGCCCCTGCTGCCCGAGACCCTGAAACAGGCCCGCGCCCTGGAGGCCTCGCTCACTGAGGCTGATCCCTCACGGGAAACCCGCGTCTTCATCTCGATGCGTTACTGGAAGCCGTTCGCGGCCCAGACCGCCAAGGAGGTGGCGGCCTTCGCGCCGGACGAGATCGTGCTGCTGCCGCTCTATCCGCAGTTCTCGACCACCACCACGGCCTCGTCGCTGAACGACTGGGACCAGGCCTATCGCGGTCTGGGCAAGGTTCGCGCCGTCTGCTGCTATCCGACCGAGCCTGGCCTCACCGACGCCCACGCCAAGCTGATCCGCCAGACCTGGGAGCAGGCTGGCAAGCCCGCCAATGTGCGGCTGCTGTTCTCCGCCCATGGCCTGCCGGAAAAGATCATAGAGGCCGGTGATCCCTATCAGGCGCAGATTCAGGCGACCGCCCAGGCCGTGGCGATGCGGTTGCCGGAACTCACCGACTGGAGCGTCTGCTACCAGAGCCGGGTCGGCCGGCTGAAATGGATCGGTCCATCCACGGACGATGAAATCCGCCGGGCGGGCGCGGAGGGCAAGGGCGTGCTGATCAGCCCGATCGCCTTCGTCTCCGAGCATGTCGAGACCCTGGTCGAGCTGGATCACGAATACGCCGAGCTGGCGGGGCAGGTCGGGTGCGCGCCCTATCTGCGAGCGCCGACGCCCAGCACCGAGCCGGCCTTCATCCGCGCCCTGACCCGGGCGACCACCCAGGCCCTGGGGCGCAACAGCGAGGTGGCGCCGCACGGCGCGTGGCGTTGCCCAGAAACCTATGGCAAATGCGCCTGTCGAGACGGGGCGAGGGGAGCCGCAGCATGAACTACGATCTGCTCAGGGGTCTGCACATCATCGCGGTCATCGCCTGGATGGCCGGCATGCTCTACCTGCCGCGACTGTTCGCCTATCACGCCGCCGCCACCCCCGGTTCGGAGATGGACCAGACCTTCCAGACCATGGAGCTGAAGCTCTACCGGATCATCATGGGCCCGGCGATGATCGCCGCCTGGGTGTTCGGCCTGGCGCTGATCTATGTCGACGCCACGCAGATCCGCGGCGGCTGGGACTTCCTGGCCCAGCCCTGGATGATCGTGAAGCTGACCGGGGTTGTGTTCTTGACCGGCTGGCACCATTTCCTGGGCGCGGCCCGCAAGAAGTTCGCCGCTGGGACCAACACCCGCCCCGCGCGCTTCTGGAAAATGACCAACGAACTGCCGTTCCTGGCGGCCATCGTCATGGTCCTGGCTGTGACCACCGAGTTCCTCAGCCGCTAACCTGGTCGTCATCCTCCGGGCTCGCGCAGCGAGATCTGGGGGACCCAAGCTGATTTTCAGATCCGGACGGGCCGCTTGGGTCCCCCGGATCGCCCTTCGGACGACCGGAGGATGACGAGCGTGGCGAACGACCACGCTTGACCCCAACAGCGGCATGTGGTTCCGGTCTCCCTACGTGTCGACGGATCCCGTAGATACGCCCCGCCTTTTTCCGTGCGCCGCGCGCTTAACCAGCAGCTGCGGCCCGGCCCTCGAAACAAATCCGGCGTCTCAAAACGCCTCCAACGATTCTCTCCGCGCCCGAGAACCGCTCGGCTGACGGAGCCTATCTCAGAGTATTTTCATGACTGAAGACACCCCGAACGAAACCCCGACCGACGAAACCCTGGTCGAAACCGCCGCCGAAGCCGTTGAGGCCCAGGTCGAAGCCGGCGTCGACACCGACGAAGACGACGAACCCTCCGAGGTCGCCGCGGCCATCGCCGCCATGGGCCTGACCCGGATGTCGCTCCAGGAGCTGAAGGACAAGTCGCCCGCCGACCTGCTCTCCTTCGCCGAGACGCTGGAGATCGAGAACGCCAACTCCATGCGCAAGCAGGACATGATGTTCGCGATCCTCAAGGCCCTGGCCGAGGAAGGCATCGCCATCTCCGGTTCTGGCACCCTGGAAGTCGTGCAGGACGGCTTCGGCTACCTGCGCAGCCCGGAGGCCAACTACCTGTCCGGCCCCGACGACATCTATGTCAGCCCCTCGCAGATCCGGAAGTTCGGCCTGCGCACCGGCGACACCGTCGACGGCGCCATCCGCGCGCCGCGTGAAGGCGAGCGTTATTTCGCCCTGGTCAGCGTCGAGCAGATCAACTTCGAGAACCCCGAGAACGTCCGCCACAAGGTCCTGTTCGACAACCTGACCCCGCTCTATCCTGACGAGCGGTTGAACATGGAAATCCAGGACCCGACCCTGAAGGACCGCACCGGCCGGGTCATCGACATCGTCGCCCCGCTCGGCAAGGGCCAGCGCTGCCTGATCACCGCTCCGCCGCGGGTCGGTAAGACGGTGATGCTGCAGAACATCGCCAAGTCGATCGAGACCAACCACCCCGAGTGCTACCTGATCGTGCTGCTGATCGACGAGCGCCCGGAAGAAGTGACCGACATGCGCCGCACCGTGCGCGGCGAAGTCGTCTCCTCGACCTTCGACGAACCGGCCACCCGCCACGTGCAGGTCGCCGAGATGGTCATCGAAAAGGCCAAGCGCCTGGTCGAGCACAAGCGCGACGTGGTCATCCTGCTGGACTCCGTCACCCGTCTCGGCCGCGCCTACAACACCGTCGTCCCGTCCTCGGGCAAGGTGCTGACCGGCGGTGTCGACGCCAACGCCCTGCAGCGCCCCAAGCGCTTCTTCGGCGCGGCGCGGAACATCGAGGAAGGCGGCTCGCTGACCATCATCGCCACCGCCCTGATCGACACCGGCAGCCGGATGGACGAAGTCATCTTCGAAGAGTTCAAGGGCACCGGTAACTCGGAAATCATTCTGGACCGCAAGGTCGCCGACAAGCGGATCTACCCCGCCGTCGACGTCATCAAGTCGGGCACCCGGAAGGAAGACCTCATCACCCCGAAGGAACACCTGCAGAAGTCGTTCATCCTGCGCCGCATCATCACCCCGATGGGCGCTCAGGACGCGATCGAGTTCCTGCTCGACAAGCTGCGCTCGTCCAAGAACAACGACGACTTCTTCCAGTCGATGAACACCTAGTGTCCTGAACCAGAAGTTCGTCGTCTTACTGTGGCGGCGGGTCGTTGTAGA